>TARA_R110002051_G_scaffold8316_1_pt1 | contig 61605 bp, 58 predicted proteins | sample TARA_R110002051 | Tara Oceans TARA_R110002051 (sample SAMEA4397023) | marine metagenome | biome: Polar Biome; feature: [MES] marine water layer (ENVO:01000295) within the mesopelagic zone...; material: water (ENVO:00002006), including particulate matter (ENVO:01000060) such as......
ATTACTTTTAGTTACTTTGTGTAACAGTAGACATATTCATATTTCCAGTTTGAGTCACTACACTCATGTGATTCATACCACTTTGAGATACAGTAGATCCATTTTGCATACCAGTTTGTAACACTGTACTCATGTTTTGCGATCCATTTTGGGTAACATCACTATTATTACCATTTCCTATTTGGTCAACATCACTATTGTTGTGAGAACCATGCTGATCGACACTACTTCCATTACCATTTCCAATTTGATCAATATCACTGATGTTTGTATTACCTCGTTGCGCTACAGAAGAATCATTGTGATTTCCTAGTTGGTCAACGGTGCTCATATTAGTCTTGCCTCGTTGAGTTACAGAAGAAGCATTTCGGTTTCCGCTTTGAAGAACATTAGAATCATTGCTGTTACCTTTTTGTGATACTGAAGAATCATTGTGATTTCCTAGTTGGTTGACAGTACTTATGTGAGTTCTACCTTCTTGCGCTACAGAAGAATTATTGTGCATTCCAATTTGGTCAACGTCACTGTTACTCATAAAACCAGACTGAGAAACAATACTTCCATTTGCGTTTCCTAACTGATCCACATCGCTCGTATTTGTATTGCCATGTTGGGTTACAGAAGAATCATTGTTGTTTCCTATTTGGTCAACAGTACTTATGTTTGTTTTCCCATGTTGCTCTACAGCAGAATTATTTTGGTTACCCAACTGTAATACATTTGAATTATGACCTTGATTATGCTGAGATACAGCACTTTCATTGTTATTACCAATCTGATCAACAAAACTGTCATTTAAAAACCCGTCTTGATCAACAGAAGATCCATTTGAAGTACCATCTTGTAATACGATACTGTTGTTGTCTTCCCCTACTTGTTCTACACTAGAATCATTTCCTGTGCCACCAAATTGAAAAACATCAGAATCATTATTTTCTCCTTGTTGAGACACGGTACTCGTATGAGCACCATCACCCGCAACTCCGTATCCTTGTGAAACTATTGAAAAATTTGAAAGCCCATCTTGAGTGGTAGCACTAGAGTTATCATCACCCCATTGATCTACATCAGAGTTATTAGTAGTGCCGTCTTGTTCTAAACTAGCGGTATTATTATCGCCATCTTGCCAGACAATCTGGAAGTTGGAAAGCCCGTCTTGATCTACAGTAGACGAGTTGCCATCTGATGAACCGTCACCACCTGGACCTCCTCCTGCTTGGAGCACAATAGACGCATTGGTTGTTCCATTTTGAATAACATCAGAATCGTTATCGTTGCCAATTGTATCAACATTAGAGTCGTTTTGTAGACCTGTTTGCGACACATCAGATGTATTACTGTTTCCTACTTGATTGACATCAGAATTGTTCATTTGTGCTATCATTACAGATGCACACATAATTGTTGCTGCACTTAACATTAATTTTTTCATATTTAAAATATTAGGTTAATAATACCTCAAAAGTAAAATGGTTTTGAGTTGACAGTAATGATCTGGGTCAGGTGGTACCTTTTTGTCCATGACAATGAAAAGTGTATGGTAAACGAAATAGGTTTCAAACGCCCTTAGAACGGAAGGAAACTGATTTTTTTTTAAATAACTACCACTAAATCAATTTGTGAAATTTTATTTATTGGTTTAAAATCACATGATAATAAGGATGTAAATAATTCTTAATACATAGGAATCTTTATATGCAAAGCGGTTAAATTATTATGATTACGCTTTCGCGAAAGCGTAGACAAAAACGGCAACGCACAAATGAATGTCAAGCAAATACGCAAATACTGTGCGTTAGACGCGGCCTTTAAAGAACTGCTTAAAACCGCTATGGAAAGCTTAAACCTTTCGGCGAGAGCCTATGATCGCATTCTCAAAGTATCCAGAACCATCGCCGATTTAAAAGGAGCGTCAGAAGTGCTGGGTAATCATATTTCGGAGGCGATACGGTATCGGAGTTTGGATCGCGATGGGGGGTTGGGTTGAATTACAAGGATTCTATATTCTCGATCATTTTAAACGGTCTAATTTGATAATGTATAAGATAGGCCTTACGTCCCAACGGTTGATTTAACGGTCAATGACCGTTAAATCAACCGTTGGGGCAATTTACCTCTGCTGTTTGTGATTTAGATGTACCTTAGAAATATAATTGGCATTGCCTCCCCTAAATTACTTGATGAATGAACTTACAATGGAATACAACGATCATAAGCCCAAAAGAGCTAATTCACCTATCTAGAGGAGATAAAAGGATGATTCGTAAATATTTAATTCAATTTCAAGAATTGATACCTCAACGTATTAATAGTTTAAAAGAAAGCCTAAAAGCTAGGGATAGAAAACATATACGTCAATTGTTACACCAAATGAGTCCTCAAATACAATTCTTTGGAATTATAGATCTCGTAGAACCCATTAGACGATTAGAGGTCGATTACAAGACGATGCCTTTAGAAGACTTAAACACACTTGTAGATACAGTGATTATAAAGCTAACTCTTGCCCTAAACGAAGTACATATAACACTTAAAGAAAATTTCTAACTACTACCCTCATGCGACTAAAGACCATAATTTTAATTCTAACAGTTCTAGGATCATTTTTAAACATTAAAGCACAGACATTTACAAAATCTCAACAAGATTCTTTAATGGGTATTTGGAAAGACGCCACCCAACAAGATACGATTCGCTTAAATGCAATACACAAGATAGCAATGACAGGATTCCGCTATAAGAATCCCGATAGTGCCTTTTATTATGCACAATTACAATATAATTTTGCAAAATCAATCAAAAATAAAGCATTTCAAGTGCGAGCTTTAAATGTACAAGGTGACTACTATATTTTACAAGGTGATCCAGATAATGCCTTGGATATTCTTAATAAGGCTTTGAAATTATCTGAAAAACTTAATAATAAAAAACCCAAATTAAATACCTTAGGAAATATTTCAAGAACTTTCGAATCAAAAGGTGATTTTGAAAAAGCTCTCGAATATAATCTACTCAAATTAAAAATTAGTGAAGAGATACAGGATCAATCAGGTATGGGAATGAGTCTTGTTGATATTGGAAAGAATTATGTTAGGAAAGGTGATTTAACCTCTGGTCTAAAATACCTTAAGCGCGGTCATAAAATATTTGTAGAGCTTAATAACAAACATTATATAGCAAGATCGCAGTCCGTAATGGCTAATGTCTACATGCAACTAGAAAACCCAGAGGAAGCACTTAAACTTTTTACTCTAAATCTGTCCTATTTTGAAGCCATAGGAAACAAAACCTATGTCGCAGCTTGTTCGTCTAACTTAGGTGGAATTTATGTAAGCCAAGGTAATACTAAAAAAGGATTAGAGTATTTAGAGAAGGCTTTAGTGCATTTCGAGGAAACAAAAAACATCCCTTACCTCGCATCACTTTATCAGAATATGGGGTTAATTTATCATCGAGAAGGCAATTTGGAACTTGCTTTAGAGTGCGCGAATAAAAGTTTAAAATTATCTAAAAAAACTAATAATAAAAACGCCGTTGCATATGCAAAACAAAAAATAGGTATAATCTTGGCGGAACAAGGAAAATACAATCAGGCTATCTTATACGGTAATGAAGCATTAGTCTTTTTCAAAGACACAGACGATTTATTGAACGTTAGCCTCACGTCAAAAAGTCTCATAAATAGCTACAAAGCAAAGAATAATTATAAAAAAGCATTTGAAATGAATAATCTATATTTTCAAATGCGTGATAGTTTAAATAGCAGGGAAAATCAAAAAGCAATTATTGAACTACAGGTGCAATCTGACTACGACAAACAAAAAGCAATTGACGATATTGAAAACCAGAAAGAAATCGCCTTAGAAGAAGCAAAGACGGAATCGCTACAGTTTATTTCTTTGGCTATAGGAATAGGATTAATATTAATTTCCATATTGGCATATACAATTTTTAATAAACTAAAAGAAACACGTAAGCAAAAGGCCATTATTGAGGAGCAAAAGAAGAAAGTAGAACAATCTGAAAAATACAAGGAGCAGTTTCTCGCCAATATGAGTCATGAAATAAGAACGCCTATGCATGCGATATCTGGGATGATAAATATTTTGGAACGAAACGAACATCCTTCAACACAGGATGTATATTTGAATGCCATGCGAACAAGTTCAGATAATTTGGTGGTTATTTTAAATGATGTTCTTGACCTCTCTAAAATTGAAGCAGGTAAGCTAGAAATCGAGTCTATTGCAATGAATCCTAGATTGGTAATAGAAAATGTGATTCAAATTTTAAAATTTAAGGCTGAAGAAAAAGGATTAACATTGTCTTATAACGTAGCCAATGATATTCCAGATTTAGTGATGGGAGATCCAACACGTTTGAACCAAGTGTTAATTAACCTAGTGGGTAATGCTATTAAGTTTACCGAGAAAGGTACCGTTGACCTCGTACTTAAAATTGAAAACAGTCAACTTCATTTTAAAGTAAAGGATACGGGAATTGGAATTGCGCAAAGCCAACAAGAACATGTGTTTGGAGCCTTCGAACAAGCAAAAGACTCTACCACCCGTCACTTTGGAGGTACCGGACTTGGTCTAAGTATTTCAAAACAATTAGTAGAACTGCAAGAGGGGTATATTTGGGTAGATAGTACCGAAGGAGTAGGGAGCTCCTTTTATATCACATTACCTTTGCATGTTGCCCAAGAAGACGCCGTTGGTGCCGGGCTCATTTCTGAAGAAAAACTAAAAAATATGGCTGCTTCGCTAGAAGGAATTCGTATTCTTCTTGCAGAAGACAATCCGTTTAATCAAATGATCGCACAAGACGATTTATCATATTACATTAAAGGAGTATCTATTGACACAGTTGAAAATGGCTTAATGGCTATAGCACAGTTCAATACCGCGGCTTATGATTTAATCTTGATGGATGTGCAAATGCCTGAAATGAATGGTTTTGAGGCGACCCTTAGAATTAGAAAAATTGAAAATCAAAAGAGCAGTACGAGTAGAATTCCCATTATTGCAATGACGGCTAGTTTATTAAAGACCGAGATTGATAGTTGTTATAAGGCTGGAATGGATAATTACATTCCCAAACCTTATTCCTTGGAAGAATTAATCGGCCCTATTTTTAAAGAATTAAGATCCTAAACTATGTCTTTAGACACGACAAAATGCCTTATTATTGATGATGATCCATTCATCTTGGAATTGCTACAGGACAAGTTAGATCAACACTTTCCAGAGATGAAAGTCTTGACTACGGCTAGTAGTGGTCGAGAGGGCATAGAAAAAATAGCGATCCATACCCCTGAACTTGTTTTTCTTGATGTGGAAATGTCTGATATGACTGGTTTTGAAATGTTGGCACAGTTACCAGACATATATTTTCAAGTCATATTCATTACTTCGTACAGTCATTATGCAATTAGGGCCATTCGTTTTAATGCACTTGATTATTTATTAAAACCCATTGATTTGGGAGAGTTAAACAAAGCGATTAAGCGATTAAGCGATTTAAAGACCAAACGCGAAGAAAGCCTCAAAAGGAAAATATGGCATTGGCAATGCAAAACAGTGGTGCTCGAAATGTATCCGATCATATGTTGATCTTAAAAACACAAGACGGTGATTTAAAATTGATTTTAAAGGATATCGTTCATATTGAAGGAGATCGCAATTACAGTTATATTCATCTTTCCAATGCTACGAAGAAGTTGGTGACAAAAAACCTCAGTGATTTGGAAATTTTACTTGATTCAAAAGGGTTTTTTAGATGCCATCGTTCACATATTCTAAATAGCGGTCATATTATTAAAACTAACGGTTTTTCTGCAGAACTATCTACTGGCGTACAGTTGCCTGTTTCGAGACGTAAGAAGAAAGAATTTACTCAGTGGTTTGAAGAATATCAATTCGAAAAGAATTAAGTTAGGTTGCCATATTTGTGCTTTCTACGTGCAGTATATCCCTGAATTTTTATATTAATTTAAAAGATGTTTGCCGTTTAAACAACCATTTGGACACTTCAGGAGCCTTTTGATAAGCCTTGATGCCATTAGATAAACAACCCGATACATAAGTAGCCTCTTCAGCTAATTTTACAGAAAGCAATTTTGCTTTTTTTAATTCAAAACTTATTTATCATGAAAAAAAATCCTTTATTTATAGGTATAGCTCTGGTCTTAATGACAACTTATACACAGGCCCAAGATATTATTAATCCGGTGGCTGCAACCACCACCTTAACTGCAGAATTTGGATCAAGTCTTACCAATACAATTAATGGAAATGGTTTGAATACCTTTCCAAGTTTAGATGCACCACATGCAATGACCTCACCAGGAAATTCATTTTTGGCAACTAACGATACAGGCTCCATTGACTTTGATCTAGGAGGTTCTTATTTGTTAGAGGGCTTTTCTTTTTGGAATCAAAATGCACCTGGCCCAGGTCAAACAGGGATTCAAGGAATCGTTGTATCTTCTTCTGAAGATGGAGTGACTTATACTCCTATTCCAGGATCACCAACAACCTTTGCACAGGTAACAGGTAGTACTACTTCGGCAGAAACATTTTCTTTTACAGCGGTTATGGCTTCATTTATCCGTTTAGATGTACTAAGTAATTACGGAGACCCAGGGAATATTATAGCCTTTGCAGAAATTGCTTTTTCTGGAACAGATCAATTGAATGTTAATGACAATATACTGGCCGCTGCTATCAGTCTATATCCAAACCCGACTAACGATGTATTTGCCATTAGTAATACTTCAGACTTTGGATTAGAAAGAATTCAGATATATGATATGAACGGAAGATTGGTGCACCAAGTTGAAATCAAGGGCAACAGTTCCAATCGAATGATTAATGTTGCAGCACTTTCGCCAGGAATATATAGTGTACATATGTGTGGCGACAAAGCAAAATCAACAAAAAAGTTGATTAAAAAGTAGTAGTTTTTTGAATTGTTGTGAAACTTCCTTGCGATAAAAGCAAGGAAGTTTTTTTGTTCCTATATAGAGCAGTCAAAAGAACACTTCACAAACCGTTTGATCAGCCGTTTGAACACTCGTTCGACCGTTCGATAAATACGAATACCTGTAGATAAGTGTTTCTTTTTTAGGTGGTTGTGTGGTTTTATATTTACACCAAGCAATAAAGCTTAACCAATCGATAAACTTATTTATTATGAAAAAATCAATCCTTTTGATGGCCTTCAGTTTTATCTTATTTACTGCCTGTAGTACACAGGACGCCATAGATCAAATTGAAGAAGAATCCAGTGACGTGGTCTATGTCTTAAAACAAGCAAACGGAGCTTCTAATTGGGAAGCAATGGAAGTGGACCTTTCACAGAGTAATTCCTTAAACAATAGAGATTTTAGTAGAGGTCAAAGTGAGCATGCGCATGGGGATTATACTGGATTTGGAGGGAGTACTACCATTAGTTTCTCAGGAACTGAGAATAACGGAGGCGCCCATGGAAGTGCGGAAGTGCACCGAACTTTCGGGCCTTTTGAAGCCCATTACATCTTAGAGACCACAAGTGTGGTTGTCGATGGAAATGAAGCTATCTATGGAGGAATCATTACGGAAGTGATCGTGAATACTTTTCCGCTGCCACCACCACCACCACCATGTCCTACATTTCCAAATTGTCCACCACCACCTTCATGTAATCCAAATGATGTTGGGAACTATGTCTACTTTAAGGTTCTTGATTCTGGGCAAGGATCTAATGCCTCTCCAGACAAGTACCAAGGCCTATTTCAGTCTTGTAACATCTTCTCAGATGGTGCCGCGAGCTTTCCTTGGTTTATTTTTGGATCACCAAATGATGTTGAAAATGCATCAGATAATATTAAGGTAAACTAGGGTTATCACCTAAGTTCTCTCATTCATTGGGGGATGTATATTAAAGTGCAGTAATTAATTTAAAATTAATTACTGCACTTTTTTTATATGAGATGGGCACAATGTGACCAGCGTAAAATATGTGAGCGACCCTATACGGTAGGACAGTTTGAATGAGAACGCTTTCGCGAAAGCATAACCAGACATTATTTACATAGATGGATGTCAATAAATAAGTAAAACTTGGGCGCGATGCAGCCTCTTAAAAGTTACTTAAAACAACTATGTCCTGTTACTACTATTGAGCATGTAAAAAAGTGCTTTTGAATTCTATTTTGGAAGTTATACAGTATATGAATTTATATGATGATGAGCTATTGAAGTAATGATAAAACTACGGCTTGTATATCTGTTTTGTTTAATTCAATATGTAAATATGGGTTGTAGTAAAAGTATTCTTTTGTTATTTAAAAAATCAATAATGTGTATTTCATCGATAAAATTTGTACTTTTATCGAACAAAAATGTATAGTGTAGAGAAGGTTGTCGTACGATATGGATTCAAACTATCTTTACATATGCTTGAAAAAAAAAGAGCAATGACTGTATTGAAGATGATGCCAGGAAAGAGAGAAATTCAAGGGAATGAACAAATAGCGATACTCCACTTTTTGGAGCAGACCAATGTTTTGATGTATCAATTTCTGTTTGATCCAAAGACTAATATCTATAGTTTTCCATATACAAGTCCGGGGATTCTTCAGTTATATGAAGTGAACCCCGAAGAAGTGTTTACTAATGCTTCTAAGGCCCTAGAAAGAATTCACCGTGAGGATTCAGAAATGTTTCTTTCCATTATGCATGAGTCAATGCGTACCCTCAGTAAATGGCATTCCGATTTTAGAGTTGTGTTACCTTCAAAGGGAATCAGATGGATTCGTGGAGAAGGGGATCCAGAACTTTTAAGTGATGGCACTTATTTATGGACGGGCTATATGCGGGATATTACAGAACGCAAAAAGATTGAGCAAGAGTTGGAGGAAAACAAACAACGGCTTCAATTTGCTTTAGAAGGGTCTCGTGATGGTGTTTGGGATTGGAATGTTGCTACAAACAAGACCTTTTACTCCAATGAAACCAAGTGGATGGTGGGCTTTGATGCTTCTGACAGTTTTGATACTGCCGATTTTTGGAATGATCGAGTACATCCAGATGATCTTACATCCTACTACGAGGATATCCAACGTCATTTTGATGGTAAAACTCCTTACTACACAAATGAACATCGCGTTCGATGTAAAGACGGGAACTATAAATGGATTCTCGATCGAGGAAAAGTAATATCTAGAAATAGTCAAGGAGAGGTGACTCGAGTTATTGGAACACATTCTGATATCGACCAACAAAAGAAAAGAGAATTTGAATTTGAGAAAACCATCGGCGTTATAGAATCACAAAACGATAGGCTTACCAATTTCGCGCATATCGTGTCACATAATTTAAAATCATATGCAGGGAATTTGAAATCCCTATTGACAATGTCAAAGGATACTGATGATGTAAGTGAAAAGGCAGAATATTTTAATTATCTAGAAGATGTTTCAACAGGATTGACGGAAACTATAGGTCATCTCAACGAAATTGTCACAGTGCAAACAAGTATTGCCGATAATGCACAGTCGGTTAATCTATATGATTACATTAATAAGGCCCTTCAAATTTTGAGTGGAGAAATTCACTTAAAAGGAGCTGTTGTCGAAAATTCTGTACCTACAGATTTGAATATTTTATACAATCCTGCATATCTAGAAAGCATACTCCTTAATCTTATATCTAATGGTTTAAAATATGCTCATAAAGATCGCAGCCCATTTCTCAAAATAGAGGTTACAGTGAATGGAGAGCAAATTTTATTAAAATTTACAGATAATGGTATTGGAATAGACCTCGAAAAATTTGGGCAACGCTTATTTGGAATGTATCAGACCTTTCATGGCAATGAAGATGCCAAGGGGATCGGACTTTGTCTTACTAAGAATCAGCTGACCGCAATGGGTGATGAAATCTCTGTAAATAGTACCATCGGATCAGGAACTACTTTCCAAATTAGCTTTCATAAAAAATTAAGCTAATACTATATTTTGCAGTATGAGTATCTGATTATAAGCATTTTATGGTATATTTAATCTGATTCATTAAAAGGTTGTCCGTTCATAGGTTTCCCTCCATCACCTTTTCTTGATTGTCATCAATAAAAGCATGGAATTATGGAAACTAAATTTGGATTCACTTTACTCACTCCTTCTGAATTTGAATCTTGGATCAAACATCAGAACGTAGCACGTACGATCCTCTTTATTCAACAACATCATACCTTTTCACCCAGTTATCGTCATTTTGATGGTGGCAATCATTTTACCATTCAAAGAGGAATGAAAAACCATCATGTTCATATGAATGGATGGAATGATATCGGACAACAGTTTAGTATATTTCCTGATGGAAAAATAGCAACAGGTAGAAGCCTTGAGCATTCTCCAGCTTGTATATTTGGAAATAATAGTGGTGCTATTTGTATTGAGAATATTGGTTTTTTTGATCATGGAAAAGATGTGATGGATCCCCGACAAAGTGATAGTATTCTAAGAGTTACCGCTGCACTTTGTAAACGTTTTAATATTCCAGTCACTTCAGATCGTATTGTCTATCATCACTGGTTTGACCTGAGAACAGGGGCACGGACCAATGGTAGTGGTGTTACAAAATCATGTCCCGGAACAAATTTCTTTGGTGGGAATACGGTAGTCCATAGCCAACAACATTTTTTGCCATTAATTAGTAATCTAATAGGGAATCCTATAGACGGAATCATGCCAGTTGCATTATTGCGTTACGGTTTCGTAACAGCCAATGTACTGAACATTCGAAGCGGCCCTAATTCTTCAAAATCGAGGGTAGGGCAAACCATTCTTGGGTCTATCCTTAGAGTTTATAAGGAACAAAGCAATTGGTGCAAAATTTCAGAATCTAAAGATGAATGGGTCTATGGAAATTTTGTAAAAACTGTTAAGCGAGCAACTGTCAACGCAGATGTACTCAATGTGAGAAATGGCCCTTCTACACAATTTAATGTTGTAGGCGCAGTTTTGGAAAATCAAGAAATATTCGCCTACGAAGAAGATGGAAATTGGTCCAAAATAGGAATTGATGATCAGTGGGTTTCAAATAGCTTTTTGGATTTTAATAGCTAAAGATTCGACATGATAAAAAACTCATATTAAATCTGTAATATTGAGTAACCTAGATATGGTACTCATGATACATAAAAAGATATTTTGGAAAGGCTTTTGTTTATTGCTACTCATAATAAGTAGTATAGGCTGTGAGTCTAATAGCTCAGCTTCTGATGCAAAAGTCAAAACAGCTGCAATCGAACGAAAAACACCTGTTCTTGACCTTGAAAAAGCCAATCAGCTTATTGAGCTGCCGCTACATTGTGTAGGAATAGAATATCCCAACAAACTCAATCAAACCATAAACGGCAATGAAGATCTTCAATCGCCAACGGCCTTACATCCCATTTTTTATGGTTGTTTTGACTGGCATAGCGCTGTTCATGGATATTGGTCAATGATTGTACTCGCCAAAGAATTTCCAGATTTGAATCGTCGCGATGAGGTCATGAACATTTTATCACAGACGATCACCAAAGAAAATGTTGCCGCAGAATTGGCATATTTTGAAGATCCAACAAACAAATCGTATGAACGTACCTATGGTTGGGCATGGTTACTCAAAATGGCCGAAGCGCTCCATACATGGGAGGATCCTGTAGCAAAAGAATTGTCGGCTAACCTAAAACCCCTTACTGATCTAATCGTAGTGCGTTATAAAGAATTTCTTCCAAAATTGGTGTATCCCATTCGATCTGGAGAACATCCCAACACTGCCTTCGGATTGGCCTTTGCATACGACTATGCCAAGACTACAGGCGAAGCAGAATTAATGGCACTTATAAGTCAACGAGCTCAAGATTTTTATTCAAATGATGCAAGCTGTCCTATAGGATGGGAGCCAAGTGGATTTGATTTTTTATCTCCCTGTCTTGAAGAAATTGACATTATGCGTCGTGTATTACCCGTATCAGAATTTAAAAATTGGTTACACAAATTCTTACCACAACTAAAGGAAGCAAATTTTAAAATGCCAGTAGGAGAGGTTAAAGATCGCTCCGATGGAAAACTGGTGCATTTAGATGGTGTGAATTTTAGTCGGGCGTGGGTTTTGTATGGGATAGCCAATCAATATCCTGATTATGATCATTTGATCGATGTCGCAAATGAACATATTAGTCATTCATATTCTAATATGATCGACGATAACTATGAAGGAGGTCATTGGCTGGGCAGTTTTGCTATTTATGCCTTACAACAATCAAATCAATAAAAAGAGCTTTTGAAAAATCCACTTAAAATATCAGGCCCTGGAGTATTAATTGCCGCTGCTTTTATTGGCCCTGGAACCGTAACTGTGTGCACAATCGCTGGAGTTACCTTCGGCTTTACACTTTTGTGGGCCATGATTCTATCTATCGTCGCTACGATTGTACTACAAGAAATGGCAGCTCGTATTGGCTTAGTTTCAAATAAAGGCCTTGCTACCGTTATTAGAGAGCAAATTCCGGACAAAGCTGCGCGAATCTTTGCAGTACTGCTTATGCTATCTGCTATTGCTATTGGAAATGCTGCTTATGAAGCAGGTAATATTAGTGGTGGTGTTTTAGGTTTAGAAGCCCTAGGGCTCTCGGGTTCAATAAGTCTAGGAAGTTTTGTGATTAATGGTTGGAGCCTAGCTATTGGCATCGTTGCAGCCACTCTACTATATATAGGAAATTATAAGATTTTGGAAAAAGCACTCGTCGCACTTGTTTTGCTTATGAGTGTCGCTTTTATTGTTACCGCTTTCGTTACTAAGCCCGACATACTTGGAGTACTCAAAGGGAGTTTTGTGCCAAGCTTGCCTACAGATAGTTTATTGACCATAGTAGCCTTGGTGGGTACTACTGTAGTACCTTATAACTTATTTCTACATGCCTCCTTAGTCAATGAAAGATGGGAAGGAGCTAAAGACCTACCTGCAGCTAAAAGAGATACCATTGTAGCTGTAATTCTTGGAGGATTGGTTTCCATGGCAATCATGATTTGCGCAGCAGCTATACAAGGAGGAGAAATTAAAAATGCAGCAGATTTAGCCCAAAGTTTGGAGCCTTTGTTTGGTAATTATGCTAAATACTTTATTGGATTAGGCCTTGGAGCAGCAGGACTAACTTCTGCTATTACAGCACCATTGGCGGCAGCATATGTCGTACAGGGATGTTTAGGTTGGGAAAAGAACTTAAAAGGAATAAAGTTTAGAGCAGTTTGGATGCTCATATTAGTGCTAGGGGTTCTATTTTCTTCTTCAGGTTACCAACCTATTGAAATTATAAAGTTTGCTCAAGTAGCCAATGGAATTTTACTCCCAGTTATTGCAGGCTATCTGATTTGGATGGCTAATAAAAAGCAACTACTCGGCACATACGTCAATTCTAAAACACAAAATATACTCGGTATTATTATTTGGTTAATCGTTCTAGGTCTCGGACTACGAAGTATTCTTAAAGTAATGGGGGTGTTTTAATGTTTCAAATAGACTTAAATAGCGATGTAGGAGAGGGCATAGGCAATGAAGCCGTATTAATGCCATATCTCAGTTCGTGTAATATCGCCTGTGGCGCACATGCTGGGGATGCCAAGACTATTAAAAAGGTGATTGATCTGGCAATACAACACGGAGTCAAGATTGGGGCACACCCTAGCTATCCTGATCGCGCCAATTTTGGACGTAAGGAAATGAAAATGACCGCAGCCAACTTAAAAAAAAGTATAAGGGATCAAATTACACTAGTTGCTAATAGCATACCTTCTGGACAAACAGGCATGAAAGGGCAAGCAGCACTGCATCATATCAAACCTCATGGCGCGCTTTATAATAAAGCTGCCAAAGATGAAGTAATTGCAACTATCATAATAGAAACTATTGAGGAATTTAATGACCAATTATGTCTCTTTGTACCCTACAATTCAGTTATTGCTGATCTTGCCAAAGGTCGATTACCAATAATGGTAGAAGGTTTTGCAGATCGTAATTATAACGAAGATTATAGTTTAGTGGCTCGTAGCCAAATAGATGCGGTACTAAAAGATCCAGAAGCGGTATGGAAACATATTTTTTCCATGATTACTGAAAATAAACTCCACACTATTAAAGGAGTTATCAAACCTTTTCACATTGACACCCTATGTGTACATGGGGATACAGCCACTGCCATTGGAATAATAAAACACCTACACCTAAAGTGTAAGCAACATCAAATATCCATTGTATGAGTGCTTTCGCCAACTATAAAATTTCTCCCCTTGGAGATCAAGGTGTATTGATTAGCTGGGATCAATTACCTTCAGATGCTTTGTTGGAACATTTACTTAAGCAAAAAGCAAAGCTCGTTGCTGCTTTGGACTGTGAAGTAGTTCACGCTTATAATGAGATATTAATAAAAGGATCTCCAGAGACTATTACTGAGGGAATTATTAGGAAGCAGCTTCAGAAAGAAGAGAAAATAGAGGTGTTACAGAACAAGCTCTATAAGATTCCGGTATGTTATGGAGGAGAATATGGGGAGGATTTGCGCGCTTTCGCGAAAGCGAAACATTGTACCCCAGAAGATATCATAAAACTACATTCACAAAAAAGCTACCGCTTATATTTTATGGGATTCTTACCAGGCTTCCTATATCTTGAAGGCCTAGATAAGCGTTTGCATCATCCTCGAAAAGCTACCCCTAGTCTGCATATGACCCCTGGAAGTGTTGCGATAGGAGGTTCTCAAACGGGGATCTACCCACAGGAAAGTCCTGGAGGTTGGCATTGTATAGGAAGAACCCCTATTACTTTATTTGATGTTTCGGCTAGAGAGCCTTCCCCTTTTAAGGCAGGAGATATGATTCAATTTATGGCCATTGAAGCAGCCGAGTTTTCTGACATTTCTAAGGAAGTCAAGTCGGGTACATATCAATTAAAAGCTACTTCACTAGATGTCTAGTTTTCAAATCATACAGCCTGGATTTTATACTACTGTGCAGGATGCGGGAAGAAGAGGATTTGCCCATTTAGGGGTGCCAGAAAGTGGTGCTATGGATCAAGAGGCATATCATCTAGCAAATGTTCTGTTGAATAATAAACCTGGCGTAGCCGTCTTGGAGTGTACCTTAGTGGGACCTCAAATCCGTTTTGAAATAGATACTGCTTTTGTGTTAACAGGCGGGCTCACTCGGGCAATTTTAGATGGTGAGCCAGTTGCTCATGGTGTGATCGCTTTCGCGAAAGCGCAACAAATACTAAGAGTGGGAGCTATCCAATCTGGCGCTAGATGTTACTTAGCTTTTGCCGGGGGTATTGAAAGTAAGCTGGTTTTAGGCAGTAGAAGCATGTATTCACCACTCACACCGTTTCGAGTGGCGAAAGGTGAGGAGTTGCCTTTGGGAAACTCTAACTACGGAAATCAAAAGGGAGCTCGGCTCAAGGTTTTAAAGTCTACTGCTGAAGTGATCAAGGATACTATAAGTGAAATATCTGCTTATAAAGGGCCTGAATATTCAAAGTTGAGCAAAGAACAGGAGCAGGAATTTTTGAGAGTATTCACAGTTTCCAAACATTGGAATCGTATGGCTTTGCAATTGGAAGAGCAGCTAATAAACGATTTTGCTACTATGATCACTGCACCGGTATTGCCGGGAACTTTACAGTTAACGCCTTCGGGAACCTTAATTGTTTTGTTGAGAGATTGTCAAACTACAGGAGGCTATCCAAGGATCTTACAGGTTTCGGAGGCTGGGTTAAATGGTTTAAGTCGGCTACAAAAGGGTGATCAATTTCGGTGGAAATTATTTGTCTGAATTAGAATTTCGATCCTCTAGAAAAATATCACTCAATATTTGAAGCGTATCACCACGACCTAAAGTCTCTTCAATTTTCATAGCTTCTTCCTTGCAAGTTGGACTATTGAGCATCATTGTCCATAGGGCATTGATAAATTCAGCATATTCTAAACCATCATGCCAAGCAGCACGACCTTGCTGTCTGCATTTGGCGTATAGCTTTTTGATGGATAATTTACTAAAAGCTACGGTTGTTGGCATTACAGTGGGTCTTGCGCTTTCCAATCTTTCTGTGTTTCTTTTTGGTGCCATAGGATCATTCTTTTATCTCAAGCTAAATTAGGATACATTGGCAAACAGGAAAAGGGGTATATACCCCTATTTTTAATCAATTTTGAGCAAAAATTGGGGTAAATCCCCCTTTTTTATCGACAAATGTGGTGTTACAAGTATAATTTACTGTTTTGAGTCTTATTAACTTAAACTAAATATTTATGCCAACACCACCAGCTATGTGTATCACTCCTCAAGAGGGTAAAGCACTATGTGATCAATGGAATTCTACTCGTGCACAATACATTGAAACTGCCGAGGGCTTTAAAGATACTTGTGAATTTAATATGAGTATTGCAGATCTTCAAGCCTATATCGATTATGTAAAAGCAGAATCTACAACTCAGGGCATTGAAAACCCAGGAATTCGGGTGTACTTCGCCGCTTATAGTCAGGGACCTCAAGCCAAAGCAACTGTTATGATGTCTCCAACTGTTAATGGAAGTTCAGGAGCTGCTAATAATTATTCAATTCAGCCAGGAAATAGACAACAAGGTAGAATCCCGCCAACAGCTTATAATCCTTCAAATTAATGGTTTGTTAGAGTATTTTCAAGGACTTCATATTCCGACCTATTTTGAAATTGCTGCAGCCTTGGTTGCAGTAATTTCTTATATAAAATATAAGTCAGTTATGACTCGTGGAGGAGTTCTTTTTGTAATTCTTATTGTTTATACTGCAATTAATGAAGTAGTAGGCCACTATCCTTATTACATTTATGAGAAGGGCCTTGACAAAAATGAATTTTTTACAAATAACCCCTCACTAGCCTTAGGTTATTGGCTCTCCAACATTTATGCGCTAATTAATTTCTTTTCATTAGGAGTATTTTTTCTGTGGGAGTTAAAGAAAAAAAGGCATAAAGAGATATTAAGCTTTTGCATAGCAATTTATGCCTTCGCAAGTATTGCCAACTTAGTATTTTCAAATGATTTTTTCACAATGTACTCTAAGGTGACAGATGTGCTAGGATTGTGTTTACTTATAATATCTATCTCCTTTTATTATTATGAATTATTGTTGGACACTGCTGTACTTAAAATAGGCAGATCCTTTCCATTTTATGTATCAATAGCGGTATCAGTTTATTATTTATGTATGACTCCGTTTATATTACTTAATGATCTTTATATATTAGAAGAACTCGTCTTTAGAATATTTTTCGATAAGGTTATATCTCTAGGTAATTACTTTCTATACGGAATGTTTATATTTGGTTACCTATGGTGTTACTGGTTCAACAAATCACTAAACAAGAAATCCTCGTCTTTGTCTACTTCCTTGTAGTCATTGTTGTATTAGTTGTTTTATTTATCATTTTCTTCTCTACTTTTCAACGACGTAAAAATCAAATGTTGATGGCTCATGCTGTGCGCGAACAAGAATATGAGCGAGCTTTGGCAGAATCAGAACATGAGATTAAGGAACAAACCTTGAAAAATATTGGGATGGAATTGCATGATAATGTGGGGCAACTCTTGTCTGTAGCAAAAATGCAAATCAATATGGGTCTTGGGACCTTGGAAGATTCTCAAAAAGAGCCCTTTGAAGATGCCAAAGAAACCGTGAGCAAAAGTCTATCAGAGATACGGTCGCTTTCAAAAGTAATCAATGGCGAAGTGATGGCTCAATGGCGATTGTATGATGCCATTGAGGAGGAAGTAAAACGTTTAAACAAGTCTGGAGTTATTTCTGTAAAATATATTATCTCTGGGACGGTATTTCCTATCCTTCAAAAAGAAAAAATCATTATTTTTAGAATTATTCAAGAGTGTTGCAGCAATGTTATCAAACATGCTCAAGCGACAGAGCTTGAATTAAAGGCCAATTATTCAGAGGCGGGTCTTGAGATCTCAATCCGTGATAATGGTGTTGGCTTTAATATGGGTCGTGCGGTCAAAGGCTCGGGTCTTATCAATATGCAAAGTAGAGCAAAACTAATAGACGCACAGTTGATATTCCATTCAGCCCAAGGTGAAGGAACGACCATAATATTAAAATATTTCCCTGAGAATGACAGCATGTAATGTAGTATTGGTTGATGATCATACGCTTTTCGCGAAAGCGCTAAAAACCCTAATATCCTCTTTTGAAGACACTTATGTGACCTTTGTAGCAAATAATGGCTACGAATTTGTCAATTATATACAAGAGCAGAAAATCACCCCAGACGTCGTCTTATTGGATGTGAGAATGCCCATCATGGATGGAATTGCTACTATGAAATGGATTCAAGATAATCACCCTAAAATTAATGTCCTTGCCATAACCATGGAAGATGATGAAGAGACCATTTCGCAAATGATACGCTATGGTTGCAAAGGATACTTACTCAAGGATGTAGAGCCATCAAAACTAAAAGAATCTATCCAGAAAGCTGCAAAAGGCAATTTTGTTTACAGAGAAAAGGTAGGACCCAAAGTATTTGAACATGTTCAAAATACAGTTGAAAGTTTGAAAATAGAAGGCGGCTCAAGTAAGCTTGTTTTTAAGAAATCGGAACAAGAATTTATGCAGTATATCTGTGGTACTGACCTTAATTATAAAGAAATCGCAAAACGAATGAGTTTAAGTCCGAGCACAATCGATAATAGAAGAACCGATTTATATCGGAAACTTGGAGTTAATTCCCGTATTAGCGCTGTTCTATATGCAATGGAACATCGATTGCTTAACTAAGTTGTCGTTTTACATTAAATATCAACGAATACATTTTTCAATGAAAGGATTTTTTCAAGAGTTTAAAGACTTTGCCATCAAAGGCAATATGATTGATATGGCGGTGGGTATCATTATAGGTACTGCCTTTAATAAGGTGGTAAGTACCATCGTTAAAAAGGTGGTTATGCCTCCACTATCCCTTTTGACAGATGATGTGGATTTAGCAAATAAAAAATGGATACTTAGAGATGCGACTACTGAGGCAGTTGAAGTAGCCATTGGTTATGGAGAATTATTAGAAGTCTTGATTGATTTTGCAATTATCTCCTTAACGATTTTTGTGGTTATCAAAGGAATAAATCGTTTTAAAAACAAAGCAGAAGATCCAGATAATAAAGAAGTAGTTACTCCTAAGAATATAGAATTACTCTCCAATATTGAACGATTAATGAAGGAACAAAATGCGTTGATGAAACGTAAAGAATAAGGTCTTTAAAGTTCCAAGATTGAACAGATTACCCTAGGACTTTCACAACGCCGCAACCGAAGAAAACAGGGGGCAAATAGAATATTTTACTTATGTTTGCGTTTTAAGTCGAAATAATCCCAAACGCGATGAAAAAAGTATCCTACTTATATCTTCTTTTTGCACTTTTAGCTGCACCTCTATTTAATTCTTGCGAAAATGAGCCGCTTACTGGTGAATTTTCTTCCACACCCGATGGTTCTGATTCTACTACAGATGACGATGGAATCCTTGATTCGGAAGAGTGTACCCTTGCTATTGCCTCACTTTCAGCAGGTCAATCAGTACTTGCTGCTGCCACTGAAGAATCATATAATGACGCTTGTGTTGCTTATGCTACTATCCTAGATTTTGTGATTACAAATTGTGGAGATCCTAACAATACATTCCAAAATACTTTAAATAGCTTAGGGGATTGTTCTTATAATCCATGTATCCAAGCCCAAGCATCTTCAGCCTTGCAACTAGGAATTTTCCAAAATGCAGATGAAGAAGGCCAAACGGCTGCTTGTTTTAACTATTTAGCTGCCTTGGAAAATCAAATTACCGTTTGTGGAGATCCTTCTGGATCTGTGCAAGCAGCCATTGATGGTCTACCATGTGATAATGATTGTGATAATGCAATCGCAGCTACCGCCGACGCTCAAGCAACTTATGATGCTGTAGATGAAGCCGACGAGTCTGCTTATACGCAGGCATGTACTGCCTATAAAGCTGCTTTAGAAGCACAAATTTCAGCCTGTGGTGATGAGGATGGTAGTTTACTTTCTATTGTCGCTAGTCTTGGTGATTGTACGCCTCCTGAACAACCAGGACCTTTACAGATGTTTGTAGATGGTGAATACAAGAACTTTAATTCAGCAACAGTTTCAGTTTCTGGTTCGACATTAAACGTTCTTGCAACTGATGAAGATACAAATGACTCCTTCTTTTTTAGAGTTGTTCTCAACCAAGTGGGTGTAAATGTGCTACAAGATGAAGTAGTCAATATAAGTGGTGTTCAACATAACCCTGTGACATCAGGAAGCGATGTGTTTGTAGATGAGGTTACAACAAATACTTCTGGAACCCTAATAGGTACTTTCTCAGGAGAAATGATGACCTCTGAAGGTGACATTCTTGTCATTACAGATGGTACTTTTGATATTAGATACTAAGAAATCTATAAACAGTATAAAAATAAAAGAGTCCGCAATTGCGGACTCTTTTATTTTTTATACAAACTAATCTGTTCTCTTTTAATTACGAGAAATATCTCCAGAACCAGACACTTTTGTATCCTGTTTGCTTGGGTTTCCTGAGTATTCAATGTCTCCAGAGCCACTTACTCGCGCTTTGAGGCTATCGCTACATCTTACAGATATATCTCCAGAACCTGCTACACGTGCATCTACATTTTTTGCGTCCAGTTTGCTTGCATGTATATCACCAGAACCAGCGACACTAGCTTCTAAATCTCTTGTGCTTCCGCTCAAGGTCAAATCTCCAGAACCGGCTACTCGGCTATCAATAGTACTGGCTTCTACTATGAGTACTAAATCACCTGATCCTGCAACAGCTGCATGAAAGTTGTTTGCCTTTATTAAATCACTTCCTATCACATCTCCAGATCCCGCTAAGGTAACTTCATCTAAATCTCTAAATGGCACAGTTATTTTTATCATCATTCGATTACTAGGCCTTAAGTTTTTTCCTTTTTCAATTTTGATTTTTAGTGCATTTCCTTGAACCTCAGTAATAATGTAATCAAGAAGATTACTTTCTCCTTCAAGAGTAATTGTACCTTCATCTCCTGCGACGAGTTCTACATCAAAAAAGCCACCTACATTTACCTTGTCGTAGGAACCTACTTCCCGTTCAATGGTATTCATATTTCCATTCCCCTTTATTCCTTTACCACCCCACCATTGTGCCTGTGCTTGAAAGGCTGTAACTAGGATTAAACATACTGTGATTAGATTTTTCATAATAGTTGATTTTTGATTGATTTATAAACGTGTTAATGTGACTCCTCCATATTCGGAGTTGATATTTATATTATTACCGGAAGATGAACTACCATAGTAACCCTCATAGTATTTGTCTGAATTCTGAATCCGTTCTTTGTTAATCGTTAAGGCTTCTTTACCGCTCAAACCTGCATATTCAAGTGTGATATTGAAAGTGAAGTTATATTGAGAATCATAACCTACTTTGATACCGGTGTAATCACTTTGAATGATTAGGTCACCTGCTTTTTCACTCATTTCTTCAATTCTAATAGATCCATAATCGGCATTGATATTTACATTGCCGTGCACGGTTCCTAGCTTTGCGGTGAGATAGTCGCCTCGTCCTACAACATCTTTTGTAACTCTTGTAATTACAGAGCCATAATCACAGACGTAGTTCAGATTTTCAATCGCTCCAAATTCTGATTTGGTGTAATCTGCATTGAGATCAATATCACCTCCTTTTTCTAATACAAAGCTGGAGTAATCGGCATTGATACGTCCACTTCGCATATATCCAATGCTTGAATTCTTTGTATAATCAAAGTTCAAATAGTTATCTTCTGCCATGAGTTCGCCAAGTGTCAATTTCCCATAATCGCAGCTAATTTTTGCAATACCTTCAATTCTATTTAAAGAGATCCCGCCGTAATCATTACTAATGTCAATACTATTGGTCACCGGTACTTTTACAGTGTAATGAACCTCCATATTTACGTTATTATCATTCCAGCTATTCCACCAAGAACGGTTTTTACCTTTATTGAAGGAGGTTTTTGCACTTACAAAAGTTCCATTTCCTTCAAAAGCCACTGTGATATCATCTAGTCTGTCTTGGACTTTATCTTCGTTATTCCCATTGGTTTTTACATGAACCTCAATGACAATTCGATTTTCATTCCAACTCACCATGTCAATATTGCCATAGCTGTTTTTGATCATTAGTTGGGCATCAGGGTTAACGCTAAATTCTTTCTTGATCTTCTTTTCTTTTGTATAACGTCCTCTGTCGTTTTTGTGTGCAGCTTCCATCATCATAGGGATAGCGAGGAAGGCAAATAATAAGAGTGTGATTTTAGTTTTCATTCGTTGGTTTTTAGTGACCAGTTATAATACTTCTGGTTGTAATTCATTTAGGTTTTTAATCGCATTTATATGTTCAAGCACCTGCTGTAATAGATCAATTCTATTTTGAAAATTATCAATCATCGCATAAATGACTCGCTTGTCTTCGCCACTTTGTTCTAGGTCATCTTGGAGCTTATTGTAGTTGGTTTCCAACTTTTCCATACGCAACATAGCGTCATTAACAAGCTTTTCTGTTGCAGGGGTAGTTTGTTTTTTGATTTCAAATAATTCGCGTTCAATGGTACGAGTAAAAAATTCCTGGGTCTCTTGCATTTCAGGAGAGATATCGGCCAGTTGTTTTGATTCAATTGTGTTGGTATTTGAGAATAGTAATCCCGCAACAACTAAGACACTTGCAGCCACCATCAAAGGTTTCCACCATTGAAGTTTCCTGACCTTGACTTCTGGAATTTCTTCCTGAGAGGCCTGCAATTTCTCAAGGAATGTAGCCTTGTGATTTGCACTGGGCATATCAGTATCAAACGCGCCACCGAGGCGGTTAAATAGTTGATCTATATTGTCCTTTTTCATTGTTTCTAATTATTTTTCGCAAACTGTCTTTGGCTCTTGATACCGTTGTGCGACAATTGGCATAACTTAAATTTAATATGGTACTCATTTCTTCGTAATCATAGCCCTCAATTAAATGGAGCGACAATGATTGTCGATAGTTATCTTTTAGTTGATTCATTGCCTTCATGACTTCAGCGACCTTTAATTCGCTCATATCTAACTCTGAAATTCCATCTCCGTCATCTTCTATTCGGTACAGATGATCATCTAGCGGAGTCTCATCAAGTTTCTTGGTTTTTTGATAGCTATTTAGACTATTGTTGATGACTATTCTTTTTAGCCAACTCCCAAAACTTGCATCACCTTTAAAGCTATTGAGTTTTGTAAATGCACTCAAAAATGAATCTTGCATGACATCTTCTGCCGCCGCCGTATCTTTTACAATACGTAAGGATGTATTATACATGGCTTTGTAATAGCGGTTATAAACTTCGAGTTGAGCAGCTTGTTCCCCTCGCTTACAAAGCGGTAATAATTGATCAATATGATGGTTAGTCAGCGACACTTGTTGGTTGATTCTGTATTAAAGATGTGTTTTAAATGGAGTTGTTACACTTTTGTGAAATTTTTATTATTTATACCCAATGCTCTTCCATAAAGATAGGGATTCAAACTGTGTATGTATGTTTAGACAAAGTCAATGTCCATGGTTGTTTTTTTGATTTAAAAGAGGTGGTTGATGTTACACTTGGCTACCTTTATTCTTTTCGAAATTTCGCGAAAGCGAAAAAGTCAAAGGAAGCAGTTCCTCCTTGGCATAACAATTGTCTATAGAATAGAAACAGGCGATATATATGGATTAAAAACCCCTAAATCGCTGCATTTAAATACAATTCTAATAAAACACCTTCCACAATAGACCTACTTTTGTACGACATTGTGGCACATATAATTTATGGCAAAACCAAAATTTACAACCCTTGACAGATTGTCATTACAAGAAATAGATGGAGAAGCGGAATTAATCCCTTTAATGACTCCTGAAGATGAGGACGCGATTAATCGTGAGGAACTTCCTGAGAGTCTTCCCATTTTACCATTACGCAATACTGTATTGTTTCCTGGCGTCGTAATTCCTATTTCGGCAGGAAGAGATACTTCTATTGCCTTGATCAATGAAGCTAATAAGGGCGGAAAAGTCATCGGAGTGGTGGCTCAAAAAGACGAAGAAGTAGAAAACCCAACTGCCGATGATATTCATCATGTAGGTGTAGTGGCCCGCATATTGCGCGTGCTGAAAATGCCTGATGGGAATGTTACTGTGATTATACAGGGTAAAAAGCGATTTCGTGTCAACGAAGTTATCGCTGAACAACCTTATATGAAGGCGACAATCTCAGAATTTGAAGAAAGTCGGCCAGAAGTAAAAGACAGTAAATTCAAGGCTGTTATAGATTCTGTAAAGGAACTAGCCCTGCAAATCATTCAGGACTCTCCAAACATCCCTTCGGAAGCTTCGTTTGCGATTAAAAATATTGAAAGTGATTCCTTTCTAATCAATTTTGTAAGTTCAAATATGAACCTTACTGTTGATGAAAAGCAGACCCTTCTAGAGGTTTCAGAATTACAGAAAAGAGCCCTAGAAACTTTGAAGTTTATGGATATGGAGCGCCAGAAATTGGAGCTTAAAAATGATATCCAATCAAAGGTTCAAAATGACATGAGCCAGCAACAGCGTGAATACTTTCTTCATCAGCAAATGAAAACCATTCAGGAAGAATTGGGTGGTGTTTCTTCTGAAGATGAATTGGAAGAAATGCGTCTTCGCTCAAAAGATAAAAAGTGGAATGAAAAGGTAGGGAAGCATTTTGAAAAAGAGCTTGCCAAAATGCAACGAATGAATCCACAGGTTGCTGAATACAGTATTCAACGAAACTATCTAGATTTATTTTTAGATCTACCTTGGGATGAATTCAGTACGGATAAGTTTGATCTTAAACGTGCCAAAAAAATACTTGATAGAGATCACTACGGCTTGGATGACGTAAAGCGTCGTATCATTGAATATTTAGCAGTATTGAAATTAAGGAACGACATGAAATCGCCTATCCTTTGTCTCTACGGACCTCCAGGAGTGGGTAAAACTTCCCTTGGAAAATCTGTAGCAGAAGCTTTAGGCCGAGAATATGTGCGTATGAGTTTAGGCGGATTGAGAGATGAAGCAGAGATACGCGGACATAGAAAAACATATATTGGTGCGATGCCAGGACGTATCCTACAGAGTTTACGTAAGGCGGGAACTAGTAACCCAGTCTTTGTATTGGATGAGATTGATAAACTGAGTAACGGGAATCAAGGAGATCCTTCTTCGGCTTTATTGGAAGTTTTAGATCCAGAGCAGAATAGTGATTTTCACGATAACTTCTTAGAGATGGGCTTTGACCTTTCTAAGGTTATGTTTATTGCGACCTCAAACAGTTTAAATACTATCCAGCCGGCGCTATTAGACCGTATGGAGATTATCAACGTGACTGGTTATACCATTGAAGAAAAGGTAGAGATTGGAAAACGTCACTTACTTCCTAAGCAGCTTGAAGAGCATGGGATGAATGACAAGCAGTTAAAAATTGCCAAGCCACAACTTGAAAAAATCGTAGAAGGCTATACGCGTGAATCTGGTGTTCGTGGTTTAGAAAAGCAAATCGCTAAAATGGTGCGTTATGGCGCTAAGAATATCGCGATGGAAGAGGAGTACAATATCAAAGTATCTAATGAAGATATTATTGAGGTACTAGGTTCTCCACGCATGGAACGCGGGAAATATGAAAATAACGAAGTAGCTGGTGTTGTAACTGGACTTGCATGGACACGTGTAGGAGGGGATATATTGTTTATTGAATCTGCGTTGTCTAAAGGAAAAGGAAACTTGAGTATTACGGGTAACCTTGGGAAGGTGATGAAAGAGAGTGCGACCATTGCAATGGAGTATATCAAATCTAATGCAGAAGAGCTCGGGTTGAACCCAGAGATCTTTTCGAAGTACAATGTACATATTCACGTGCCTGAAGGAGCTACTCCTAAAGATGGGCCGAGTGCTGGTATTACGATGTTGACATCTTTGGTGTCTCTATTTACGCAACGAAAAGTGAAGAAGAGTTTAGCAATGACTGGCGAGATAACCTTAAGAGGTAGAGTCTTACCTGTAGGTGGAATTAAAGAAAAAATTCTAGCAGCTAAAAGAGCGCGTATCAAAGAGATTTTAATGTGTGAGCAAAATCGTAGAGATATTGAAGAGATCAAACCTGAGTATTTAAAAGGCTTAACTTTTCATTACGTAAACGATATGAGCGAAGTACTTGAAGTGGCACTTACCAAACAAAAGGTGAAAAACGCCAAAAAATTGTAAAAGACATCACTTTATGAATAAATGTAAGGACGGGCTGAAACTCCCGTCCTTTATATTTTAGGTGGTCATCAAAATATATTATACTTGTAAGCGTTTTCGTTACAAGTCCTGTAAAAGCTACATGCGTATACTTAGTTGTATTTTTCTTTTTTTCTTTTCGACCTTGTGTTTTGCACAACTTGGAGGACGTGGCACCTATCAATTTCTAAATTTGATGTCATCACCTCGCCAGGCTGCAATGGGAGGGAAGATATTGACCAATTATGACTACGATCCTGACTCGGCTTTATACAATCCAGCGACCATTAATTATAGGATGGATAACCAGTTATCTGTCAATTACGTCAATTACATAGCCGATATCAATTACGGAACTGCCTCCTATGCGTATCTCTACGATCGTCATACGCAGGTTTTACATGCAGGGATTACCTATATTAATTACGGAACTTTTGATGGTCGAGATGAAAATGGTAACCAAACTCGTGAATTTGGCGGAGGTGAAACAGCCGTTTCTTTTGGCTACGCCCTAAAAATAGGGCGCTCCGATTTTCATGTTGGCGCCAATGCAAAATTGATTTCTTCAAAATTAGAGCAATACTCATCAGTAGGAGGAGCCATAGATCTAGGTGCGATTTACAATTATGAGAAATGGGACCTTAATGCCGCTCTGGTAGTTCGCAATATCGGGACTCAGTTCACTCCTTATGTTGAAACCATTGAAAAATTACCCTTAGAAATAGATGCTGGAGTTTCTCAAATTTTACCTAATGTGCCTATACGATGGCATCTTACATTTGAAAACCTTCAATTATGGAATATCGCCTTTGAAAATACGGCCCAGTCGACAACAGATCTCGAGGGGAATGTAACGGATAGTAAGGTGAACTTTCTTGATAATATTATTCGTCATACGATTGTGGGCTTGGAGTTATTTCCCGAAAGCGGATTTAACCTTCGTTTTGGCTATAACTTTCGCAGAAGCGAAGAACTACGTATTATCAATCAGCGAAGTTTTGCGGGACTCAGTGCTGGTTTTGGCATTAAGATCAATAAGGTGCGATTTAATTACGCCTATGCACGTTATAATAGCGCAGCATCCACTAGCTTCTTCGGGATAGGGATTGATCTTCGCTAGGAAGGCTGGAAATCGAAATCGAAATCGAAATCGAAAACGAAATCGAAGATGAAGTTCTAGATTCCTTCTCACCCTTTGGGGGAGATGTCCGAAGGACAGAGGGGGAAATTTGTGATTTGTGATTTTGTCCTTCTCTTTTAATCCCTATTTTTGTTTCAAAGTCAAACGCCTTTGTATTTAAAGAAAATTACCATCGCCATTGACGGATATTCTTCCACCGGTAAGAGTACCGTTGCCAAACAACTTGCCGATTGGCTCGAGTATATTTATGTTGATACTGGTGCCATGTATCGTGCAGTGACACTTTATGCGATGGAACACAGTCTCATAGCCGATGGGTTCTTTGATAAAGAAGGATTGATTGCTAAGCTAGATAAAATCAATATTAGCTTTGAGCGCAATGAAGATTCTGGAAAAGCAGAGGTTTGTCTAAACGGAAAGAATGTAGAGAAGTACATTCGAACGCTTGCTGTCTCATCTTTTGTGAGTCCAGTTGCCACTGTGTCTGAGGTTCGCGCCAAATTAGTCGAGCAACAACAACGCATGGGTCTCGAAAAAGGCATTGTAATGGACGGAAGAGACATAGGTACCGTCGTATTTCCCAATGCCGAACTCAAAATATTTATGACAGCTTCTGCCGAAAAACGCGCCCAACGCCGTTATGACGAATTGGTAGAACGCGGAGATACCGTTTCCTTTAAAGCCGTACTTGCCAATGTCATGGAAAGAGATACCATTGACACTACTCGCAAAGATTCTCCTTTAGTCAAAGCCCATGATGCCATTGTGATTGACAATACAGAAACCAATATCGAAGATCAGTTTCATATGATTCTCCAACTAGCAAAAGACCGAATCGCCGGGCGTTTTGATCGCTGGAGTCCTAGGGGTTAATACATAAAAAAACCGCTCTTTTCCAAGAACGGTCTTTCATTTATTTCTGTACGTTTTTCTATTCTTCGTCTGATGCTTCCATATTGTGGAAGACATTTTGAACATCATCATCTTCTTCGAGCTTGTCAAGGAGTTTATTTACGTCTTCTTCCTGTTCTGGAGTCAACTTATTCATCACCTGTGACATACGATCAAATCCTGAGGAAAGAATTTCAATACCTCTTGATTCTAATTCGCCTTGGATTGCTCCAAAACTTTCAAAAGGGGCATATAAATGAATCCCCTCTTCATCTTCGAAAACTTCATCGGCTCCAAAATCAATAAATTCTAGTTCAATCTCCTCAACATCTTGACCTTCTGCGTTAATGGTAAAGTTGCAGGTGTGATCAAACATAAAAATCACAGAGCCTGAGGTACCCAAACTTCCGTCACATTTATTGAAATACGATCGCACATTGGCAACCGTACGTGTATTATTATCTGTTGCGGTTTCTACCAGAACAGCAATTCCATGGGGAGCATATCCTTCAAAAATCACCTCTTTATAGTCCCCTAGACTCTTATCGGAAGCACGTTTGATCGCTCGCTCCACGTTGTCTTTAGGCATGTTGAGCGACTTGGCATTTTGAATAACTGCACGAAGCCTTGAATTACTGTCAGGATCTGGTCCGCCTTCTTTTACGGCCATAACAATATCCTTTCCAATACGTGTAAACGCCTTAGACATGGCGCTCCAACGTTTCATTTTACGTGCTTTCCTAAATTCAAATGCTCTTCCCATATATAGGTATTCTAATTCTTTTTTGTAAGGTATAGTTGCTGTATTATCTCAAGTGATTACTAAACATAGTTGATTATGCCAGTATCTATGAGATGCTGGTAAAAATAACAAAAAGGAAACGTAAATAAAAAGACTAGGCGTTTAGAATATCCTCAATTGCTGCGGCAAGGTCAAAATCCTTTTCTGTAACTCCTCCAACTCCATGAGTAGATAATGTAATATCTAATTCATTATAGGAATTACTCCAATCTGGATGATGATTTAAGCGCTCACACTCAAAGGCAATGCGTGTCATCGTTGAAAAAACTTCTCTAAAGTTTTCAAACTCTATATTAGTGTGTAGCCCGTTGTCGACATATTCCCAATCCGGAAATTCTTCTAAGCGGTCGTTGATTTGTGCTTCTGTAAGTTTCATAAGATCGAATATTTGGAATGTTACTAATTGGTGTTACTTAAAAGTACGGAATTCCGCTTTCGCGAAAGCAAAAAAAGGATTATTTAACCTTAGATTTTATAACTTCCTAAAACGACCTCTTCGTTTGTAATGGTTAAGTGCTTTGGTAAGTTATTGTCTTTGGGGAGAACGGCTAAATACCGATCGAAATTACTTGTATACACATTTTTATAAATGGCTTTTAAATCAAGGTCCAAAACTCGGACTACTTCGCCAACAAACTCCTTGTGATGAATCAAATCTTTACTTCCTAAATGAAAGATCCCGTGTAATTTTCGGTTAATTATATAATGCAATTGCTGACTGAATTTGTAGTCAGTGGTAGTGTTGATGATTAAATGAGGAAATACTTCAATAGGCTCGTTGAGGAGTAGGGCATTTTTTATTTCCCGTACTCGAGGAGAACCCACGCCAAAAACCATAGGTAAACGCACGATAGCATATTGCTTTTCAGGTAAATTACGCATGAGTAAGGTCTCACAGCGAATTTTTAGTTTGCCATAAATACTTTCAGACAAGGTCTTGTCATGTTCGTAACTTGGGTAGTGAGAAAAAGCGTCAAAAACATTGGCACTAGATATGAATATGAGTCGGCAGCCACTTCTTGTAGCATACTCAACCATTAATTGATGCGCCTCCAATTGTGCAGGAAATGGTCCGCGGAGGGCAGAAATGACTACAGAAGGCCGAATTTTTTTAAGGAGTTCAAAAACATCATCAGCTTCCAGATCAAACTTATAAAAATGCCTGTTGTCGCTGTATATTTTACCCGTATGATAAGTACCATAGGTGTCGTAGTACCTGTACAATTCCTTGTACAATGCACTCCCTAAAAAGCCACTGGCTCCTAGGATTAGAATACGATCTTTAGATTTTTTATAGGCGATAAAAGGGCGGTTTAAAAATTAAATGTTCAGTATTTGGTATATGCGTAACTCAACATTTAAAACGCACAATTTATCCTTTGTAAAAAGGTGTCTTTACAACGGTTGCAGGTACAGCTTTCTTACGTATCTGAATGTTAATTTTTGAGTCCGCTTTCGCGAAAGCCATATCTACATAGCCCATTCCGATACCTTTTTCAACAGAAGGCCCCATGGTACCTGAGGTCACATGGCCAATTTTATTACCAGCATCATCTATGATATCATATCCCTGTCTAGGAATTCCTCGCTCGTTTAATTCAAATCCAACAAGTTTTTTGGTTATTCCCGCTTCTTTTTGCGCTTTTAGATTCTCACTATTGACAAAATCTTTAGTAAATTTAGTTACCCAGCCTAGTCCCGCTTCTATTGGAGAAGTGGTGTCATCAATGTCATTACCATATAAGCAGTATCCCATTTCTAAACGAAGAGTATCTCTTGCGGCTAAACCTATAGGTTTAATCCCCCAATCGGTACCTGCTTCAAAAACTTTATTCCAAATCATTTCGGCATCGGCATTGTGACAATAAATCTCAAAACCACCACTTCCAGTATATCCAGTTGCACTGATAATTACATGTTCGGCACCTGCGAAAGGAGCTACTTGAAAAGTATAAAACTTGATAGCAGATAGGTCTACATCTGTCAATGATTGCATTGCCTCTGCAGCTTTAGGACCTTGAATAGCCAACAATGAAAAATTTTCAGAAATGTTTTTTAAAGCGGCTCCAAAACTATTGTGCTTATTAAACCAAGCCCAATCTTTATCTATATTAGAAGCATTAACTACAGCGAGGTATTGTAAGTCTTTAAGGCGATATACAATCAAATCGTCTACAATTCCACCATCTTCATTTGGCAGACAGTTGTATTGTGCTCCACCGACAGCAATTTTAGAGATATCATTAGAACAAATACGTTGTAAGAGTTTAATCGCGTTTTCTCCTTCAATTAAGAACTCTCCCATATGAGATACATCAAAAACTCCTACGCCTTTGCGTACAGTTTCATGTTCAGCATTAACCCCTTCATAAGAAACGGGCATATTATATCCAGCAAAGGGAACCATTTTGGCCCCAAGACCTTCGTGTATTGCAGAGAGAGCTGTATTTTTCATAGTGGGTATGCGAGCATTTTGATTAAGGAACAAATGTATGAAAAGCCCTTTTCTTTTTAATGCTAAAAAGGAATGAAAAAGCTGAGAGCAAGTCTCAAATAAATGAGAATCCTCTTACCGTAATTACAAAGTTAATATTAGTTTATTGTTTCTGCTGACTATAAATCCAAGTAAATAAATCAGGTTCAGCGAAGGCGTTTTCCCAACTATTATGATTGACAGCAGGGTAGAGGGAGAAGCTAGGTTCTACACCACTTTTTAGAAGGGCTTCGACCATTATTTTAGAATACCTTGAAGGCACAATGGAGTCATCCTCCCCATGGAAAATCCACACTGGGGTGTTTGAAGCCCAGCGAGAAACATGCTCTGGTTGACCAGCTCCACAAATAGGAGTAGCTGCTGCAAATGTATCAGGACGTCGAGCTAATAGTTCGAAGGTTCCCATACCACCCATCGATAATCCGCCAAGGTAGATTCTTTGTTTGTCTATAAAAGCTTCTTCTAACATCTCATCCATTAATTGCATGACTGCGCTCATAGCCCAGGTAGGGGCGCTTTCTTCTGGAAATTGAAAACTACCTTCATTGGTTTCAGGGTTTCGCTCATAGGCAACCTGAGCCCATGAATCACCAGACGGACATTGAGGGAAAATTACAATTGCGGGATTGCTTTCATTCATATTTATAAAGAGCCGACTCCCATGAACGAGTTGGGCTTCATTATCATCTCCACGCTCTCCAGCGCCATGTAAAAACAAATGCAAAGGATATTTTTGAGAGGAGTCAAAGTTTTTGGGAAATAAAATACGATAGGGAAGTACTTTGCCTTGATGGTCAAAGGAGCGTTTTTCGAAACTTATTGGGCCTTCTGGGGGCGGTGTTTGAGCCTGAAGACAGTCAATTTGAGAAAGGCCGAATGAAAGAAATAAGGTGCAAAAGGCTACATAAATATACTTTCTCATAATTGAAGATTTAATTAAGTCCAGTTTTGAACTCATTTTCAGTTGGATATTTAAGTTCGCCACCCGAATAGGTGGTGTCATAAGTTTTAACTATTGAGAAGAGCTGACGTAAGCCATCCTTAAATTGAGATTCCGTGAGTTCTTTCAATGGGTGAATATACACGCCAAATAATTGTCCTTTACTGAAGGAATATTTGACATCTAATGCTGTATGGAAATTTGCTTCCATGCATTTTTTCATCTGACCGACCTTCATCTCCTTAATACTAGTTATTGGAGCAATTAATCGCATACGATTATGCAACTCGTCTGAGATGCAACTCATTTCCACGTCTTTGAGTATTAAAGTCCAATGACCTATTCCTCCATCAACAGTTCCGGTAAAGTCCTGGATTATGCGATGTAGTTGTCTGTTATTCATACCTTATGATCTTGGGACTCCTAAGTTAAGAAAAAAGTGTTAAAATCTACGATGCATATATTTTACGACCTATGATAAGGATTATTGGCTCATAATACCCTTATTATTCAGGTATACAATATGAGCCTTAATAATGAAGAACACTAACAAAGAATTTCTATGGAAAAGGAATATAGGTTTCATCTCCTGGCACTTTTGGAAACTTTCTTGCCTCCCAATCTTGGCGCGCCTGTCCTAGTTTCTCACGATCTGAAGAAACAAAATTCCAAGAGAGCAAAGGCTCATCTTCTAAAGGTTCCCCACCGAATAATAAAACTCTAGCGTCTTTTTGTAAATGAATACTACAGGCGCTGTCTGTTGTGCTTATGCACATTTGACCTGCTTCAACGGTTTCGCTGTCAATTTCAATACTGCCTTTAACGACAACAAATGCGACTTCTCCTTCTAATTGATTTCTCAGGTCTAATTGTGTTTCTTCTTGAGCAAGAACATCAACCATAAATAGGGGAGAATAACCCACCAAAGGAGCTGATTTTCCAAAGGCTTTACCTGCCACTAATCGCAAGGAACAATTGCCTTTTTTCCAGGAGGGAACTTCATGTGCTGCAAAATAGTCAAAACGAGGAGCCATGTCTTCCAGTGCTTTTGGAAGTGCTACCCATATTTGGTAGCCATGCATTAGGTGAGAGCCACTATTACGCAAGTGTAAAGGAGTGCGCTCCGTATGAGTAACACCTTTTCCTGAGGTCATAAACCCCACATCTCCAGCTTGGATATTTTGAACGCTTCCAATACTATCTCTATGTTCAATAGCTCCTTCAAATAAATAGGTAAGGGTAGATAGACCAATATGTGGATGTTGGTCTACATCTATATAAGCTCCAGCTTTAATCTCTGAAGGTCCCATATGATCAATAAAAGTAAAAGGCCCCACTTGTCTTTTCTTTTTAAAAGGCAATAGTCTACCCACAAGAAAATTTCCTAATTGTCGCTGGCGTTCATTAACGATTAGTCTATTTGTGGCCATTTTTTCTCTCTAAGATAATAAATGCCTTTTTAAGTCGGTGTAATCCTTAGCAGCTAAAGCCACTTTTTTTCGATGCATCAGGCCTTCAATTTGTGTTGGAAGGTTATTTATTTTGCCTACAACAGGTTCAACGGCTGGTAAAAATTTTACAGGATGTGCTGTCTCTAAAAAGACTCCATATCCATCTGGATGCTCCTTCATATAATCTTTCAATCCTAAATATCCTATCGCTCCATGAGGGTCTGCTGTATAACCGTGATTTTGATGTAAATCATACATGGCTCCACGTGTAGCGGCATCACAATAGGAATAGGAAGTAAATTTTTGAGAAAGTAGTGCTCTGTTATTTTCAAACAATTGCAGTAAACGTACAAAATTACTCGGATCACTTACATCCATCGCATTACTGATTGTTGGAACCGTGGCTGCAGGTGCGTAGACTCCTGTTCGCATAAATCGCGGGATAGTCGTATTACTATTAACAGCAGCAATAAATTGCTTTACGGGCATACCCATCATATGTGCTACCATTCCAGCACATATATTTCCAAAATTGCCACTGGGTACAGAAAATATGAGCTCTTTGTTGAGTATTTTAAGTTTTTGATACGCAAATACGTAGTATAGTGATTGTGGAAGCCATCTGGCTACATTGATACTATTGGCAGAAGTCAATTGACGTTTAATAGTTATATCTGTATCCAAAAACGCTTGTTTGACCATGGCTTGGCAATCATCAAAGTTGCCATCTACTTCTAAGGCAGAAATATTTTCACCAAGGGTCGTTAGCTGTTTTTCTTGGATATCGCTCACTTTCCCGGAAGGGTATAAAATAACCACCTTGATACCTGGAACTTTATAAAACCCTCTAGCCACGGCGCCACCGGTGTCTCCACTGGTCGCCACTAAAACTGTTACTTCATCTTTTTGGTTGCGTTGCTTTAAAAAATGACCAAGACAACGAGCCATAAAACGAGCTCCCACATCTTTAAACGCCATTGTTGGTCCGTGAAAAAGTTCAAGGGTCGAGATATTCTCTTCAATCTCAATGATAGGGAAATCAAAAGACAAGACATCAGTAACTATTTCCTGTAGAGATGCATCATCAATGGCATCACCTACAAAGGGTTTCATCATTGTGAACGCAATTTCTTCCTTGCTTAGATTTTCTATGTTTTGCCAGAAAGAATCAGGAAGCCTTGGAATGTCCTCAGGAAAATAGAGTCCTTTATCGGGAGCTATACCTCTAATAACAGCTTCGTCAAAAGTGACGACGGGGGCTTGATTTTGTAAACTGTAGTATTTCATTTTATTTCCTTTGGACTATATTATTTCTATTAGATTACTCGACATCCCGCGCCGGATATCCGACTGGTATAAGCATCTACCTTTAAACCTTCGCTCTTATATAAGTCTACACTTGCTGCGAGGAATGTTTCTATGTTCGCTTTCGCGAAAGCTAAACAAAACATACTTGGGCCGCTTCCAGAAATACCGAAAGCAATACCTCCGTGTTCTATTGAAAGATCTGCTACTTTATCAAAATGAGGGATGAGTTGTTTTCTATGTGGTGTAACAAGTAAATCCTTTATGCTATTTGCAAATAATTCTTTATCCCATTCATATAGGGAAGCTACGAAGGCAGCTAAGTTCTGGGCTTGGGTGATAGCATCTTTCAAGGGGACTACTTTTGGAAGAATAGCACGAGCGTCCTTGGTTTTTATTTGAATGTGAGGATGCAAAATCCCAACATAAACGGTTTCCAAAGGAGGCAAAGCAATAACCTTGAGAGGACTATATCCTGTAACAAGGGTAGTACCACCATAGATACAAGGAGCGACATTATCTGCATGTTCATTGCCACTTGCAAGGGCTTCCCCCTTCATCGCAAAACGAGTTAATTCGAGTTTACTCAAAGGTGACTTTAAAAACTGATTAATACCAAAAACGGCACCAGCTGCACTTGCGCTACTACTTCCAATACCACTTCCAGAACGAATCTTTTTATGAATCTCTATGGATACTCCAAATCCTGGTCTTACAGCTTCAAGCAGCGCATTTCCAGCCACCCCAGCGACATTGTTTTCAGCTTCCATTGGAAGATTATCACCAGTGATTTTGGTAATACTAACCCCGAGCTCTTTTGTTTTACGGAAGACCATTTCGTCTCCTATACCTTCAAGTGCGAAACCAAGAGCATCAAAGCCACAATTGACATTGGCAACTGTAGCAGGACAGCAAACTCTAATTTCGGTTCCTTCCTTTTGAAAATTTTGTTTTGAATTCATAGATAATTACTCCTTTTCTAGTTAGTGCGGAGTCTAATAATATCACTAAACAAGCCACTTGCCGTAACATCTCCTCCAGCACCTGCTCCCTTTACAATTAAAGGGTTTTCTGGATAGCGTTCTGTATAGAAAAGTACAATATTATCTTTTCCTTCTAAATTATAAAAAGCACTTTCTGGTCCTACATCTTGGAGTCCAACACTAGCTTTACCATTATCTAATTGCGCAACATACTTTAAACGATTGCCTTTTGCTTCAGCCTCACTGACTAATTTTTCAAAATGATTGGCATCTTCTTTCAGCGTTTCAAAGAAATGCGGGACATCTCTACTTTCAAGATTATTTCTAGTTAAAAACGGAGTGTTTTTTATATCACTCAGTTCCAACTGTAAACCGCTTTCTCTTGCCAATATTAAAACCTTACGAGCAACATCAACACCACTTAAATCAATGCGAGGGTCAGGTTCTGTATAGCCTTCTGTTTTTGCTTGTTGCACGACATCATGAAAACTATCTCCAGATTTAAAATTATTAAACACAAAATTTAAACTTCCAGATAGAACCGCTTGGATTTTAGTAACGCGATCTCCAGAAGCGATCAGGTTACCGAGCGTATCAATAATTGGTAAGCCTGCTCCCACATTCGTTTCAAACATAAAAGGCGCATTATAAGTACGGCTCAAGCGTTTGAGTTCGCTATAATTTTCAAAGCTATCGGCGCAGGCAATTTTATTACATGCAACTACCGCAATACTATTTCGTAAATAATCGGCGTAAGAGCGGGCGACGGTTTCGTTGGCGGTTATGTCAACAAAGACACTATTACGTACATTGAGGTTTATGGCGCTTGCGCGAAAAGCTTCTAAGTCGGCCTTTTGACCAGCAGCCAAACGTTCTTTCCATTGTTTAAGGTCAATTCCTTCTTCATCAATAACCATGGTTCGACTATTAGAAATACCTAGAACACGAATAGTCAGGTTGAAATTTTCTGAAAGGTATTTATGCTGTTGCTCAATTTGCGCCATCAAACGTCCTCCCACGTTACCAACACCCATGATAAATAAATTGAGTTGTTTGCGCTGGTCTTCAAAGAAGCGTTCGTGCAAACTATTGAGCGCTTTACTCACATCCTTGTGTGCGATTACGGCACTAATATTCTTTTCGCTTGCTCCTTGTGCGATGGCTCTAATATTGACATTATTTTGACCCAAAGTTCTGAACATTTTTCCAGAGATACCTTGGTGACTTTTCATTTTTTCGCCTACGAGCGCTATGATTGCAAGGTTATTTTCTAAGAGAAGTGGTTCTAATCTACCAAGAGAAATTTCATAGGCAAATTCGGTGTCAATGCTTTCTTTGGCTTGAGTTGCATCTGTCTGCATCACTCCAATACATATGCTATGTTCGCTAGACGCCTGTGTAATTAAAATCACATTGATTCCTTGGGTTGATAAGGTTTCGAATAGGCGCTTTGAGGTTCCTGTAATTCCTACTATTCCACTTCCTTCAAGCGTGAGGAGTGCGATATCACTTATATGACTAATTCCTTTGATGGGATTAGAGGGTCCATCTTTTTGTACACCTATTCGAGTGCCTTCAGCTTCAGGATCAAGGGTATTTTTAATATGTATTGGGATTCCTTTACGCATCACAGGGACAATCGTAGGAGGATATAAGACCTTGGCTCCAAAATGAGATAATTCCATAGCTTCATCATAGGAAATATGAAGAATGGGCTGTGCCTGTTTCACCAATTTTGGATTGGCAGAATACATACCACTTACGTCGGTCCAGATTTCTAAAACCTCAGCGTTGATAGCTGCGGCAATAATCGCTGCTGTAAAATCAGAGCCACCACGTCCTAACGTACTTGTTTCTCCAGTCCTAGTAAAAGAAATAAAGCCTGGAAGTATAGTAATTTGAGCAGTATTTTTATCAAAATATTCCGTAATGGCCTTGTTGGTAAGACCATAATCAACTGTCGCCTTAGTGTGTATACTATCTGTTGTAATGAGTTGGCGACTATCTTTGAGTTCAGCTGGCGTTCCTTGACTGTTAAAAGCACCTGCAATAATGCGGGAGGAGGTAAGTTCGCCAAAAGCGGTCAATTTGTCCAATGTTTTAGGAGATAGCTCGTGAATTAGAAAGATACCGTGCAATAAGGCTTCCAAATCCATCATAAGACTTGTGATATCTGCCAAGATGAGCGGGTCTTCTTTGGTAAGCGATTTCGCGAAAGCGATATGTTTCTCCTTTATCACTTCAAAAAGGGGGAGATACCGCTCCTCTTTATTTGCAGCTAAATGTCCAGCCTCTATTAGAAGATCAGTTATTCCACCTACAGCCGAAACCACCACGGCAACTTTGTGTTGCTTGGCCTGATTGCCCACAATGGCAATGACTTTCTGAATATTTTCGATACTACCAACGGATGTACCGCCAAATTTTAATACGTGCATAATCTTTGTATGCCCACAGGGAATGGGAATCTTATTAATTGATTTACAAAATGAACTAAGAGGGATGATCTGCTAAACAGATATAGGAATGGATGATATATAACAATTATAACCCCAAAGGGGTAATAGTAGCCGATGCTGTGCCGATTACTTCTTGAAACGATATGTTTTGTTCTGTTATCATCTTGTTTGTGATGTGTTAAAAGTAGTACATTTACAGTAGCGCACAAGCAATTTGCTTCATTTTTGAGAAATTCATAAAATGGCTAATGTTTGTAGGCTACATATTTTGAAAGTGGCAATAGTTTCTGCTTTCACAAACGGAATACTCAGTTTAGATACAACAGATGAAAATATACAGCGCAAAGCAGATTAACGATGCACATAAAGCAACCATTGATAAAGAGAAAATCCCGGCATATAATCTCATGGAGAGAGCAGGTGGATATGTATACCAATGGATACATGAGCGTCTACAAGGAGGGCAAGTCCCTATCAAGGTTTTTTGCGGTATTGGGAATAATGGTGGAGATGGATTGGTTGTTGCGCGTAACCTTATTGAAAATGGATATAATGTAACCATCTATGTGGTCAATTGTAGCGATAAACGCTCGCCACATTTTCTTAAGGCTTATGAGGCGTTGAAAGACGCCACCAAAGATTGGCCCGAGTTGCTCACCGAAGATTCTGAAATTCCAGTAATGGAGCCCAAAGATATTATTGTAGATGCTGTATTTGGTATTGGCTTAAATAGATGTCCTGAAGACTGGGTTAAGAAGTTGTTTTCAAAGATCAACGAATCTAAAGCTTATATCTTATCGATTGATATTCCTTCAGGAATGTATATGAATCAAGGTTGGAAAGAAACTGATGTTGTTGTAACCTCTACTTTTGCACTTAGTTATCATTCCCCAAAATTGGCTTTCTTTTTACCAGATAGCGGACAATTTATTAATATGTGGGATGTGATCGATATTGGTTTGGATCCTGAGTTTTTAGCTGCAACCCAAACAGATACAGAACTCATTTCTAAACAGGAAATTTTGATGATGTATCGTGGCCGCAACAAATTTTCTCATAAGGGAATGTTTGGTCATAGTTTGATTATAGGCGGAAGCTTTGGTAAAATGGGGGCAGTAATGCTCGCCTCAAAAGCAGCAATGCGTGCCGGAAGCGGAAAAGTAACTGCCTATGTACCGCAAATTGGAGTGCCACTGATTCAAGCAGCGATTCCAGAAGTTATGGTTGAAATCGATAATTTTAATGGAAAGGTATTTGAAGAAATTGATTTTCAAACCGAGGCAAATGCCATAGCGATAGGTCCCGGTATGGGCACCGATGAAAAAACAGTTGCTGCAATGGAAGCCTTTTTGAAAACTCAAAAGGCACCAATTGTTATTGATGCAGATGCAATAAATATTTTAGCTAAACGCCCTAAGTTATTAAAACAAGTTCCTCCACTATCTATTTTGACGCCTCATTTGGGCGAATTAGAACGGCTGATTGGAAAATGGGATAATGATTTTGATAAGCTCGAAAAAACGGCCAAGTTTGCCAAAGATCACGATATAATAGTGGTCATAAAAGGAGCGCATACCATCACTGTATATGATTTCAAACTTTATATAAATACTACGGGTAACCCAGGACTTGCCACTGCTGGTACTGGTGATGTACTTACAGGTGTAATTACAGGGCTAATGGCTCAAGGATATCATCCTATGCAAGCCTCTATGTTAGGTGTCTATTTCCATGGTTTAGCAGCCGATATAGCTGTCAATCAGTATAGTATTGAAGGCTTAATGGCTGGCGATGTTACCGAATTTTTAGGACGTGCTGTCATGGATTTATTTGCAAAACCTGAAGAACCACAAGGGGAGAAGGCTTAATGCCTTGTGGAGGTCAGGTTTTTAAATTCTAAGATCCGAGTTCCAAGTTCCAAATCTCAAAAAACAAATCTCAAATTCTAAATCTCAAAGTAACGGTTAACCATTAACCGATAAGTTAACCGTTACCTAATGAGAGTTTACCTTTAATTTGCTACAGTAACGGGAAAGGAAACCTGCACATCCGTTTCTCCTCCTGCATCTAGTAAAGTGCCGTCATTGGGCTTTTTTGGTTCATGACGCAGTGTTATTGAAAGTGAGCCTTCACTTGGACTTGAGGTGCTCAACCTAATACTGGTTCCCAACGGATTTGAATTTGAATCGAAATCGGTAGGGGTGATGCTAGCGCTTAGCGAACTCCCAATGGTATATAATACCTGATGTTCGTCTGCCTCTTCTTGTACTTCCTCTGTGATATTTTCTGATGGTGTTGTGGTTTCGTTTAAAAACAAGACCATACCCAAGTAAAGGGTATCTGTTTCTAGATCTCCAGATACGGTAACTAATGGTGCATTAGGCCCATCTCCATCGCTGTCAAAGGATCTTAGTATGATAGATGAACCACCAGTTTCTGGAGTTAGAGTTAGTGAAACAGTAGTTATTACTTCTTCCGGATTGACAATTGAAGGTAGGCTGTCATCATCAGAGATGCAGGATGTCAATGAGAAAGTAAGTGTAAAAAGGATGAAAAATTTATATAGAGTCTTCATATGTATTGTTTTTTAGTAATTTATTTTTAATTGTAAAAGAATATTTCTCCCAAGGTCGTCTGCAAAATACCGCTGTCTGTTGAGGTATTCTCGATAGGAGCTATTCAAAACATTGTTTATCATTAGTCCGACATTCAAGGTGTTTTTTTCGCTTAAAGCGAAATCAATATCTCCTCTAAAATTGAGTAAATGATAAGCATCTGGTGGTGTACTCACATCGACAATTTCTGTGGTTTCCGTTTGTGGTAAATACACTTCGAAATTGGTCAGTGGATATTCATTCTGTTCAAAAACATAATTGCTTTCAAGTGATAAATGAAGATTTTTCCACCTTGGCAAGTGATAGTTTATGGTGGTACGAGTATTGGCTGAGGGCATATTTATCAAAAACTCATTTCTAGATTGATCCCGTCCTTTTACCACTGCAAACTGATGCTGCAGGTCCCAGTGCTCTCCAAGTTGAACTTGTGCATCAAAATCGACTCCTAGAAGTCTAGCCTCTGTCTGTCTATATTCCCAAACCTGGAAATTTCCACGAATAGTTTGCTGTATTCCGGTAGGCTCAATAAGAATATAATTAGATATGAAATTGGCATAAGGTGCAATAGAAGCGCTCCAATTTGTTCCCGATTGTTTGTATTGTAATGAAAACTTAGAAGCAACCTCTTGGTCAAAGCTGAGATCGCCCAATTCTATCCGAGCAGCACTTTGATGTAATCCATCACTAAATAGCTCAGAAACATTGGGAGCACGGGTTGCAAGGGCGTAATTTAAAGAAAGTGAAGTTTTGTCACTAAAATCGTAACTAGAGCCCACAGTTGCCGAAACATTAGAATAGCTTAGGTCGGGCCTAACTAGAAGCTGATTTTCAAATTCCTGCAAAACCCATTCTTGAAATAGAAGATCGTAACCTCTTTCTTCCCAAAGCGAAGTGGTATAAAATTTTTCGGCTACGATACGATTATAGTCATAGCGCGCTCCAGCTTCTACTGTCCAAGCATCCCATTGTTTAGATCCGAGCATATACACTCCAAAAGTTTCAGCTTGATAATCGGGGATCAAACGACGAACCCCAGTGGAAGGGTCTGGAAAGTGTTTTTGGTAATTTCCAGAGATGCCTACCTTGGCGGTTATAGTGTTATCGGCTGTGTACTCAAAATCGGTCTTTAAACTAACGGTTTCTAATTGCAAATCAATAGAAGGGCGGGTGTCTTCGCTATCTCTTCGAATATCAAATTCTAAACGATTGTTTCTTTGATAGTCATATTGAGCCGACCATTTTCCTAGGTTTTCAAAACGGTAAAACCCTTTGATTTTGGCAATTTGATGCGTCACTTCTTGACGGGGTGGGTCTATATCATAGGTAAATGGAGCAACTATAAAAGGGCGCTCACTTTGAATAGCTACCACTAGATCCTCAGCGCCTCCTACATGTGAAGAGCGTAAAATTCCAGCCTCCTTCTCAAAACGAGAATAGTTAGCTTCGAGGCCAAACCTATAAGTGTTTATACCTATACGCCCACTAAAATTACGTTCGGCAACAGCAGTATTACTCAGTATATAGTCTGGTGATTCAAAATCGCCAAAACGTTTGAGACTTCCTTGTAAACTTCCATACCACCCACTATTGTATGACTTAGTGATTGAGGATGTAATTGTCCCACCTCGACCATTGGTTGCAGCTGTGAGGATAGTTCTGCCAAAAAAAGTGTCTTTCACAGGGATTTTTTCTGGTTCTATTATTATGGTTCCCCCTACGGCGTCACCTCCATACATAAGGCCGGCGGCTCCTTTAATTACTGTTACTTCCCCTGCGCTATTGATATCAATATTTGGAGCATGTTCGACACCCCATTCTTGATCTTGTAAACGCGTACCGTCTGTGATTAGAAGCACACGGCTACCATGTAGACCTTGTATTACGGGCTTCACAACTGTGTTACCTGTACTGAGGGAAGAAACACCACTGAGTTGTTTAAGGGCATCGCCCAAGGATCCAGCACTGTTAGATTCAAGGTAAGTATGCGCCACTACATTCTCGGTAGCTGTCTTACTTTTTGAATTATGTAAATGGGCTTTCAACTCTATATCCCCTAAGGTTTCGAGATGATGTTCCATAAAAATGTTACGGCTAGTGTTTCCATCTAGGTTGACTCGGATAGCTTGGGTTTCACAAGCTGGATGTGAGACTTGTAAATTGTAGGTAGCCTTACACAAACCAGTAATTGTATATTTCCCATCCTTATCAACTGGGATCTGTTTTTCAGAACCAGCCAAAATAATGGTCGCATCTTCTAGAGCGGTGTTGTCGTGTAAATCGATGATATAGCCCGAGAGTGTATAATTACAATCTTGTGCAATTCCAATAGTACTCAGCATCAAAGCGCCGAGTAGTGCAATAAATTTCATGTTAAAGAGTATTTGTTAATAATTGACAAATGAGATCAATATTAACAAGCAGGGGGACCACGGGATGTGGTTTGAAGTATTGTTTCTGAACTTATAAAAGGTGAGTAAGCAAAAGCAAATATAGGATAGGTAGGAGGTGGGATTAATTGCGCTTTCGCGAAAGCGTATACACTCAATTTTTGCAAGACAATCTCATCAAAGTCACAATCCAGACTGAGCTCGTGCATATGAGTATCTGAAGTAACCTCGCACCTATCAATGTGATCGTGATTTTGAGTGCTATGAATAAACGCAAGGGACGCAGGTAATAGGAGGCTAAACACTAGAAAAAGTGCTGCCAAACTATAAATACTATTTTGCGTTTTAATGTGCATTAATTGGTTTTAAAGAGAAAGCCGAATCCCATTCTACGTACCATTTTTATGGCAAAAGCTTTAAAAAAGCTGTATTGGCCGAAAATCCAACCGAATATAACTAACAAAATCTGGTAAATAGGGAATATTAAGAAAATTCTAACAGGCCAGTAGATCCAACCATTGGTGATAGAGCGATCTAAACCTATAAATTCCATAAGAGGGTCAGACAGTTTTCCAGCGGTGCTGCCGGTAACAGCAAAGACTAAAAACATCGCTATGAGTTCCCAGCGGGCCTTAACTTCCCAGCGCGCATATAATTTGGTAAAGAGCCAGAGTGTGATTTTTATCAATAGATAGGTAATCAAAAGGCTTACTCCAATCACTGTAAGTAGATAGTAATCATGATCTGCAACGATGAATGACTTTAGGATCGCTTTTGCAATGAGATAGCCACAAAAGGCAGCAGCAATGATGCCTAAAAAGGGGTGAATAAGTTGCCAGTTTTGGGTAATTTCCCAGCGTTGCTTAAATTGCTTCATAGGTTAGCAAAAATACGACTATCGCAGCTTTTGCTTGTATTGCTTTTGAAAAAATTCGAACCAATTATATAGGAGGTAATTCACTTCATACCCATAATCGATGTTTCGTTGATAATCAATCTGTAGTTGATAAATATTTGGATCGTACTGACTGCTATTAAGAACACGATTGTTGTATTCGTTTACTAAAAAAATGTTTCTGTTCTCTAACCAAAATTGTTCATAATACCCTCTTGGTTTCTGAGTGGCGAGCCATGAGTTGAATCCGGGTTCAATAATGATAATCTCATATTCCAAACTATCATTTGCAATCCTTAAGGTATCGGAATGGGTTGGGTTATTTTGTTGATCCTTAGGAGTATTTTGGGAAGCACATCCCAAAACTAGGCCGAGAGTGATAAGTATGTAGACTAATTTTTTCATAGTTCAATTTAATACTATAGTATCAAAAACCACTCCAAGGTAGTTAAAAAAAAGAATCACGTCTAAGACTAGGTCAAAGACGTGATCCTAAATATAATTGTTTGCGTGTTTTATTTTCCGAAAAGTCCGCCTAGCAATCCTCCAAGACCTCCTTTTTTACTGCTACCACCTAAAACCATTCCAGCAACATCGTCTAAGATACTCCCATCACCATCAGCATCAAGTAAAGATGCAATTAGGCTTTGATTTTCTTGAGGTTGTCCACCAAGCATACTTCCTAAGAGAGCGTTCATACCACCAGCATCACTTACATTACTTTGTTTAGTTTGTTTCCCTAAAACACCCATAATGATAGGTGCGGCAACTTTAAGGATTTGAGAAACAGAACCAGCGTCCATACCTGATTTAGCACTAAGTGCATTTTCAACATTGGCTTGATTACCGCCAAGTAGGTGACCTAGAATTCCTGCTCCATCCTGTTCTACATTTTTGTCAATCCCACCTTGGAATAATCCACCAAGATTGTCAAGTATACTACCATCGTGTTTTGATGATAAGGCACCCATAAGTCCGGCAGCTCCTTCAGGGGATTGTACATTTTTTTTCATCGCTCCCATCAATACAGGAAGCGCCATACTAAGAACATTTCCAGTAGCACTTTCAGATTGCCCCGTAGAGTTACTGACACCACTTATAATTGTTTTCCCCATAGGGCTATTCAATAGTTCTAATAATCCTGACATTGTATTTTTTTTAAGTTATTTACTTTGAACAATTTAGGAAATAATTGATGGTTGTAGCGTTTGATGAAACTAAAAAACCGTCCATGGAGGACGGTTTGTATGATTTTATCGATGAACGACCTAAATCATGGATTTAGACATTAAATGTTCTAATGTTTTTAGTTTTTTAATAAACTAGTAATCTGGGCAGCGAGCTCTGTTCCAATTCGATCTTGAGCTTCTCCAGTTGCTGCACCAATATGTGGTGTTAGCGAGATTTTTGGATTCATTAAAACTTTGATAGCTGGTTTTGGCTCATCTTCATAAGTATCTAATCCAGCAAATGAAAGCTTATTACTATCCAACGCCTCAACGAGTGCTACTTCATCAATAACTCCACCTCTAGCTGCATTGATAATTGCTGCACCATTTTTCATCATTTCAATCTCAGCTTTGCCAATAACATAATTCTTTTGAGCAGGTACGTGAAGCGTGATAAAGTCGGCATGTTTTAAAACTTCCTCCATAGGTTCTGTTTGGATATCTACATTGATAAACTGTCCATTATAGAAATCTACTTTAATAGTAGCTTCTCCCACAAATTTATCACTTGCTATAACCTTCATTCCGCAACCTAAAGCTATTTTGGCTACTTCGCGACCTATACGTCCAAAACCAATGATACCCAATGTCTTTCCTCTGAGTTCGCTGCCTTTGGCATAAGCTTTTTTAAGACCTTTAAACTTACTATCTCCATCTAAGGGCATAGTACGGTTGGAATCATATAAAAAGCGAACCCCATTAAAGAGGTGTGCAAATACGAGTTCTGCCACAGAAGCGCTAGATGCAGCTGGAGTATTAATAACGTGTAAGCCTTTTCCACGTGCATATTCAACATCGATATTATCCATCCCTACACCACCACGACCAATAATCTTAAGGTTAGGGCAGGAGTCTACGACTTCTTTGCGAACTGTCGTTGCACTGCGCACCAAAACAACATCAATGTTTTGTTCGTTGATATATCCGATCAATTGTTCTTGGGCTACGTTTGTGGTGATAACTTCAAATCCAGAAGCTACAAGTGCATCTACACCTGTTTGAGATATTCCGTCGTTTGCTAATACTTTCATAGGAATGCCCGATTTGTCGGGAAATTTTTAAATTCTTATTCGTTGAATAAGGGAGGGGTTACTATTATATTATGCTTTTCTTTCTAATTCGCTCATGACATCGACCAATGTACCAACACTATCCATAGATAGGGCGTTGTACATAGAGGCTCTATATCCTCCGACGCTGCGGTGTCCATTAAGGCCATTAATTCCTGCTTCCTTCCACATTGCGTCGAAGGTTTCTTTTAGGTCTTCATTGGTAAGGCTAAAAGTTGCGTTCATAGTAGAACGATCTTCTAAGGCTGCAAATCCTTTAAATAGCGGATTCAATTCAATCTCTGAATATAGGAGGGTAGCCTTGCGATCATTAATTTCTTCAATAGCAGGGATACCGCCTAGTTTTTTTAACCATCTTAAGGTTAGCATCGATACATATACAGAAAAAACCGCAGGTGTATTGAACATACTACTCTTACTAATATGAGTAGCATAATCCATCATTGATGGAATTTGACGACTCACTTTGCCTAGGATATCTTCTTTGATTATCACTAAAGTTGTTCCAGCAGGCCCCATGTTTTTCTGAGCCCCAGCATAGATCATATCAAACATTGAAAAATCCAATTGACGAGAAAAGATATCACTACTCATGTCACAAATTAATGGACAATCTACCACTGGAAAGTGTTTGATTTGTGTTCCAAAAATCGTGTTATTACTCGTGAGATGTAAATAGTCAAGATCTTCAGGTAATATAAATCCTTTAGGGATGTAGTTGTAATTGGCATCTTTACTCGATGCAACTTCTACTACTTCTCCAAAAAGTTTTGCTTCCTTAATTGCCTTATCGCTCCAAGTCCCCGTATTGATATATCCGGCCTTTGTTTGCAATAAATTGTATGCAGTCATTAAAAATTGGGTGCTAGCACCTCCTTGAAGAAATAATGCTTTGTAGCCTTTTCCCTCTAAGCCTAATAACTCTAAAGCTAGATTGCGAGCTTCATCCATCACATCTACAAAATCTTTGCTACGGTGTGAAATCTCTAAAATAGATAATCCAGAGTTATTGAAATCTAAGACAGCTTGTGCTGATTCTTTAAATACTTCTTGTGGTAAAACACAAGGACCTGCGCTAAAATTATGTTTGTTCATGTTCTTCTTTTTTCTGCAGTGCAAAGATGCCCAAAACAAGCCAAATTTGCATTACGAAATCAATAATTTATCTGCTATATTTTTAACAAAAATGCAAGGGTATCCACTCCATCGGCATAGTCGGTTAGTTGTGGTTTTTGGGTATGACCAAATGGTATTTCTTCAGCTTGCCTCTCTAGTGGGCTTACGCCAAATTGCGATGAAACCACACACTGGATTTTATCGGCATCCGTTAATAATTTTTCCTTCAAGGCTTCAAGTGACGAATAACGCTCATAAAATAAGGTAGCTATGGGAGAACCATAACTTTCATCCTCTTTGATCATCAAGAATCCATTTTCCAACATATCAAATAAGCTCATCAAGTAAACAGCTTTGTTATAGTCATAGTTATTGGCATACTTAGCTTGATTGACTATCTCATGCCATGGATACATAGCATTAAAAAAAGCGTCAAAATTATAGTCGGTGGGAACAAACAACTTAGAAACATTTCTACAGCCTAAACCGTAGTATCTAAAAATATCCTCGGCTAATGCAGTTAGCTCCTCAGCAGTTTCATTGCCAGTAAGAACAGCGACAGAGTTGCGATTTTTTCTAATGATATTTGGCTTCTTGCCAAAGTAGTATTCAAAATAACGCGCCGTATTGTCACTTCCCGTTGCTATTACAGCATCGTGTTCAGGTAGTGTATCAGGAGTAAAATGAATCTTCCCTTTGAAACCCGGGGCAACATACTCTAAATATTTAGCAAGAAAAGGGAGCAGGTGTTTGTCATTGGACGATTGTTTCCCAACAAAGGCGTGACCACTCATTAATACCGAAAGGAAATCATGGAATCCTACAAGAGGAATATTACCAGCCATAATGACGGCGATGGTTTTTTGTTCCTTGTCTGTTGAAAAATTATAGGCAGAAAGCCATGATGTTAATTTTTCTTCAGTAAGCAGGGATGCCCATCCTTCTATGGCAAAGAGTACATTTTCCTTTGTAAACCATCCATTGTGCTCATTGGCCAACTTCATTTGATGTAACATGCCATCAAAGAAAAGTTCATTATGAGGAACTTCATCATTTTTGACGACTTCTGATCTAGTAAATTGGCTCAGGAAGGTTCCTAATTGGCTAAAAGCGTTAATTCTGTGTTGTAAATCCATATGTGTTTGCCTAATCGAGGGATAGGCACTATTTTTGCACAAAGTTATTGAAAAAAGAACCTATGGCAATTATCATCACAGACGAATGTATAAACTGCGGAGCATGTGAACCGGAATGCCCTAATACGGCTATCTACGAAGGCGCTGATGATTGGCGTTATGCAGATGGAACAGATTTAGAAGGAAATGTGGTGCTTCCTAATGGTAAGAGTGTAGACGCAAATGAGGCTCAAGAGCCTATTAGCGATGAAATATACTATATCATACCTGACAAGTGTACAGAATGTAAAGGATTTCATGAAGAGCCACAATGTGCGGCTGTGTGTCCTGTAGATTGCTGTGTTCCTGATGACGCTCATGTTGAAACTGAAGAGGTGTTGCTTGGAAAACAAGCCTTTATGCATAAAAGCTAGGGAATTGAATCCTAAAAAATAAATTTATAACCAGCCTTCGGGCTGGTTTTTTTATACAACTAAAGCAAAAGTATTAGTAACTATTACTTACAGCTAATGGTAAATCTACCTGAAGTATTACCTGCTGTAATCGTTTACCATAATCCATCAAGGCCTTAATCTCCTTTATAGTAGCCAGGCGCTCCTTAAAGAAAATGAGTAATTGATCTCCATTAGACTCGATATGGAAATAGGGATTACTTTCTAAAAAGTGAATTAAATCATTACAAAAGAATGCTCTAATTGCTGGTTCATCTTCTCCTAGTAAGTAAAAGCGTTTTGAAAAATCCGAATGCCCTTCGATATTAATATCCTTTAACCCGGCAATTGAATAGAATTTTTCTAAGAAACCTTCCTTATCTATTGTGAATGAAGGAATTCCCGCTGGAAGATCCATAGTAATCATTGTTGATCGCACATTTTCCTTTGCAATAAATTCGCCTTCAGAATAAACAATATCAAACAAATGAATCAGGCTGGATTCGTCTGTAAATTCGTGATATACGTATTGAATTTGTTTAGTTCTAAAATATAAGAAGTGGCTTAGATTGTGTACGTTCTTATTTTTTTCAGGGTGATATGTCAATTCATAATCAACAGCGAGTTCTTCTAAAGCATGCTGGCGACGTGTTAAGTTTTTAGATAAAACATTAGGAATAGGTAATATGCGTCGCAATGCAAAAGGATGCTCTGAATCTGTATCATGCATATCTAGTCCAACTACCTCAAAATGCCCACCTCTTTTGGTAAACAATTCTTGGTAATTATGTAGGTTTTCCATGACAGTGTGATCTACAAAGGCACATTTAGAAAAGTCTACCACTACATCTGAGCTTTCTGAAACCGCGTCTAATTGTTGCTTGAGCTTATAGAAATTGAGAAACGTACTAAAATGCTTTACACTAACATAGTAGTTGGAAGTGGCTTGAGTTTCATTTTCGTGATACATCAAGACATTGGGTTTGAAAATATTTCTCAAAAATAATCCTGCACTTTTATTGATAATGATATGAATGACAAAGGTTATAAGAACGCCAACAATTATTCCTGAAATCAAATCAACAAACATGGTGGTAAGTAAGGTAGCCATGAAGATGAGTACCTGCTCTTTACCGATAACAAACATTTTGCGAACCACTTTAGGTGACGCAAGTTTATACCCAGTATACACTAGAATTGCCATTAAAGCGGGCAGGGGTATCCGAGTTAATTGAGTGCTAAAAAGTGCAATAAAGATGACGAGAAAGGTAGCATGCGCAAAATTGGAGCTTCGGTTACTACCGCCATTATTAACATTTACAGAACTCCTAGCAATTACCGTAACTACATTCAGTCCGCCCAGGAATCCACTCCCAACAGTTGCCAAACCTAAAGCTTTAAGATCTCTATTGATATTTGATCTTCTTTTTTGTGGATCTAGTTTATCTACTGCTTTAATACTGAGTAAAGACTCAATACTCGCAATAAGGGTTAATGCAACGACACTGGACCAGAAAGTTAGAGTGTTTATGCCTCCAAAATCAGGGATGGGTAATTCGGCGATGATGGTATTGAGTGCTGGAATTCCAGAAATCATGTATTCTGCGGCTATTGGATTGGGCTGTTGAACAATGAGTTCATAATAGTAACTAAAGCCAATTGAGAGCAACACTATCCACATGGGAGCAGGTATTAACTGCAAGTACTTATTACGGATTCGGTTGTAAAAAACCATGATGCAAAGGCTAATAATACCAAAAACAGCAGCATAGATCAAACCGATATCTTCATATTGGAATACACCTATAATACTATTGGGTATTTCCAGAAGGTATTGGATACTATTATCACGTTCGATCTTATTTCCTAACATTATATGGAATTGCTTCCCTAATATTATTAGTCCTATGGCTGCCAACATCCCTTGAATGGCAGATGAGGGAAAGAAGTCGGCGAGTTTACCCATCCGTAAGAATCCTAGAAGCATAAGAAGCCCCCCTGAGCAAATTATTGCCGCATAGGTGCTCTCTAGACCTAAGGCCGTAATGGCAATGAGTAGGACACCTACTAAGCCATTTCCAGGTCCTGTAATCGTAACGTGACTTCCTCCTAGAATAGAAACAAGAACTCCCCCAACAACAGCTGTAATAATTCCAGCAATGGGTGGAGCTTCACTCGCCATGGCAAGTCCAAGACCTAAGGGTAAGGCAATAAGACTTACGACAAATCCAGAAAATATATTTCGCGGAAGCGCCTTAAAAAAAGGGAGGATATGATTTTTTTTAGGACTCATTGAATGATCAAAACATCGGTAGGAAGTTCTGTGAGAATATGCTCAATATCATGCGGGAAAAGCCTGTCCCAAAAACGTGTTTTTGACGGCGAATTCATAATAAGTAAATCGGCACGTACAACTTCTGCATAATGACCTATGGAGTACCCACGTTTTCCAAAGATGGGTTGGGTTTTCATGATAATATTATCCTTAATTTCTTGAGGAATTTCATTGACAATTTTTTGAACTCGGCTGTCTTCTCTTCGTTTTAATTTTTCTTTTGCAATCGTTGCCTTTCGTAACGAAATGTCATCATCTACATTTACGTGAACCTCTTGTTGGCGAATCTCTTCAACGATAGTCATCTTGGCAGATCCCAATTGATGCCCTACGTAAAAGGCAGTTTTTATAGACTGTTCCGTTTTAGGGTCTTTTAGTCCGTTAACGACAATATGATTACATGTTACTCTATCAATCGAAGGTTTGATTAATAGGAGGACAGAACAGTTTGCCTTTCGGGTAATTTTTCTAGCAATGGAACCTACGTAGTAGTTTAAAACATTTTCACGCTGTAAGGCTCCGATAATTAGAAGGTCAATACTTAGGATACTTGCAGCCCTCAAAATGACTTCTACAGGTTTTCCTGGTGTAAAAATGAATTCATATTCTAAGCCGTCTTTTGCAAAGGGCGCTAGAATATCTTCGAATTTTTGATATTTCTCTTCGGTTTGCTCTCCTACATGGATCACCACAAGTTTTGCATTAAAATACTGGGAAAGCCTCGCAGCCTCAAACAAATTTGCTTTGAGGTTGGGGGAAAAGGTGGCACCAATGCCAATAACTTTGAAAGGGTGAAAATTCAGAGTTTGGGTGTTTTTTTTAGTGAGGGCTGAAAGATAGTATTTTTTATGTAGTATCCTAAAAGGAATACTGCTACAATTTAATTTGATTTCACTTTTAGGAACAGAAACGTTAAACGAAAAAACATATATTTATTTTTCACAAATGTAATTTCGTTACCTACACTATCCGTTTTGTGAGAATTTATAGGCCTGATATTACTTCTTCGGACGAGCCTCAAATAAATGCACATGGATATGAGTGCCCATCTTACGGGCGCGCAACTTAAGGATTGATGCATTATCTCCTTCGAAGAGATTGTCAATAGTTTGGGACCAATAGTTTAACCAAATCCCAAAATGCTGTTCATTGAGACCATATCCTTCTGCCGCATCTACTTTCTCATGTACTTTAAGTGGATTTCCCTTATATGCACCATTCATAAATAAGCTGTTCTCCCAAAAGTCAGTGAGGTGTTCAAAATGCGCATTCCAATCTGTAATGTGCTTTTCGAAAATAGGAGCCAAATACACATCTTTTCGTATACGCCCGTAAAAGGTTTGTACTAAGGTTTTAATATCGCTTCTGTTAGTTAGGTCATGGAGCATAGATTCTTCTAAATTAGAATGCTAAAGGTACATCAATTCAAGGAGTCATCCTTTCCTGAATTCAAAAAGTGATTAGTCTCAAATGAAAAATAGATTCAACAGTTTTCAACCAATATGAGCTTGGGATTAATGGTCAGTATGATGCCTGTTAATAATAAGATGCCGTACAAATAAACCTACCATAGCTACTATAAATAGGGCAAAAGGAAGAGATGTAATGATCAATAACTTCTGTAGAGCGATCAGGACATCAATATCTTCCCTAGCATTCCCGAGTAAGAGAATGGCTATTGAAAATATAGCTAAGCAAACTGACCATATAAGACGGTGTTTTTTGCTTGGATTTTCAGCGCCCTTATCAGTAAACATGCTCAAAACAAATACTGCCGAATCTACCGAGGTAACTAAAAAACTCACCAATAAGATAAGTGTAATCACATTGAGGAATCCAGCCAATGGATAGTTTTCAAAAAACACAAAAATTGAAGAAAAGACATTTCCAAATTCATTAGAATAGCTGCCCCAGCTCTCAATAAGTTGGAAAGCCGATGTTCCAAAAACTGAAAACCAAAAGAAGGTTCCTAATGAAGGAATAAGCAGCACTCCTATGAGTAGCTCTCTCAGTGTTCTCCCCTTAGATATTCTTGCGATGAATACGCCCGTAAAAGGGGCCCATGCCAGCCAGAATGCCCAATAGTAGTAGGTCCAATCGGTTAAGAATTCTTTTCCTGGATCAAAAGGAGCTTTGGCGATACTCAAGGGAACAAAGTCAAGTATATAATGATACAAGCTTTGGCCAAAATTGCTAAGAACAGCTAGGACATCGCTTTGCACAAAAATGAATAGGAGTATAGCCAGCGTAATCCAAATATTTAAGGACGAGATCATTTTGATTCCCTTGTGCATACCACTCCAGACTGAAAGGAAGGCCAAAAATGAGATCAATATTACCAGTCCTATAGTTGTCGCTATACCAAAGGTCGAATCAAAAATATGATTGAGGCCTCCATTTATTTGTGTGGTGCCTAAGGCAATAGCTCCAATAAGTCCAAAGACAGTAGTAATTATGGTAAGGGTATCAATACTACCTTTTCTAAAGCGTTTAAATCGGGAGGATGACGAAAAATCGCCAAGGGTTGAACTTAAAAGTACTGGTGTATTTCGATTATATAGATAGTATCCTAAAATCAAAGCAAATAAACCGTAGAAGGCCCAAGCTGTGAATCCCCATTGGTAAAATGTGTATTCTAAAGCAATGATTTCAACTTTGTTACTAGTCTGTATAGGAGGATTACGCTGCATAAAGACAGGTTCTTGGACAGCGCGCAATAAAATTCCCGCTCCCATACCAGCACTGTAGAGCATTGCAATCCATGCGCCTCTTGAAAATTCAGGAACAGCATCTTTTGGGCCTAATTTCCTTTTCCCGAAAGGGGACAGAGAAATAGCAAGAATAAAAAAAACACAGCCCAATCCGAGCCAGAGGTAAAAAGTGCCAAACCACTCTCGTACCCACAGAGCACCCTCTTCAATGTGGTTGTAAAAACCAGCCGTATCAATGTAAACATAGAGGGCAAAGAGTAACAGTGCTCCTAAGGAGACTGTTAATAGACGATTGGTGTTGAGAAAATTTCTGATGGTATAAAGGTATTAAAAAACAAAAGGGACATCTTGCGATGTCCCTTTATTATAAAAATGAATGTGGTGGTTTATTGCTTCACCTTCTTCATATCTACTTCATTTCCTTCTTTGTCTAGCATTTTAACTTCGTCAAAGCCCATTTTTTCAAACTGAGCAAACTGAGTCGCAGCATCACCTACCACTAAATAAGCCATTTTGTCTTCGTTGAGGTATTTGTTTGCTAGAGCCTTATGCTCTTCTAATGTCATTGCGCGCACAGTAGCTTCTTCTCCTTCTATATAATTAGCAGGCAGATCATAAGCACTACGTTCTTGCAACATTCCTAATAAGGCAAATTGTGTTTCAAAACGACGAGCATTTGATTTGATCAAAGCGTTTTTGGTGAATTCTAAATCATCTTCAGAAATTCCGTTTTTGTACTTAGCGATTTCATCCTTAAAGATCTGTACAGATTCTCCAGTAGTGTTTGTTCTAACACTTGAAGATGCCGTAAAAGTACCAGGGATTTTAGATCCGCTAAAACCTGTACGAGCTCCGTAAGTATATCCTTTCTCCTCACGAAGAATCATGTTTACTACGCCATTAAAAGCACCACCTAAACTATAATTCATTACTTCAGCAGCATAAAAATCCTTGTCTGTACGTGCTAGTCCGATGTTTCCAATATTAATTACGGATTGTTTAGCATTAGGAATGTCTACAAAAAGTAAAGACGATTTGTCTCTGTTATTGGCAACTGGGAATTCAGGAATATTCACTTCTTTAGCTGCCCATTTTGTATTCAAGTCACTCAAACTAGCTAAAGTTTTCTCCTGATTAATTTTTCCAACTACGTGGAATTTACTTACCGATGGAGAAATGTAATTATTGTAGTAATTCTTTACGTCATCTATAGTAATAGCTTCAACAGATTCTACAGTACCACTAGTTGGGTAAGCAAAAATGTGATCATCCCCATAAAGAACACGAGAATATACACGTCCTGCTACTGCATTAGGATTGGCAGCAGATCTTTTGATACCATTCACAGTTGCTGTTTTGATACGAGCAAATTCTGTTTCATCCCATCTTGGCTCTAAAAGAATCTCTTCAACCAAATCTAGGGTCTTGTCAAAATTACGTACCAAAGTATTTCCGCGAATAACAATAGATTCTCTAGTGGTGTACATATTAATACTAGCACCTAACAATTCTATTTCTTCTTCAAGTTCTGCAGGAGTTTTGTTTGCAGTTCCTTCCATCATGATGTCAGACATCAAGTTTGCTACTCCATTTTTAGCAACGTCATCAAGTAAATGACCACCATCAATAACTAAACTAAAGTTAACTGTAGGAACTTCATTCTGCTCAATTCCAAAAACTTTCATTCCATTGTCGAGAGTAGTAGTCCATGAAGCAGGAACACTTAATGCTGGAGATTCCCCAGTGGCAGGTGCAACACTTCTGTCGATTAATGAAGGTGTTTTTTCAACTTCAGCAGTTTCTTCCGCAACTTCGGTAATAACATTCTCTTTTATTTCTTCCTCAACGATTGGTGCTTTGGTAGAATTTTCAGCGATAAGATCTAATTGACCTTTAGGTACGAAGCTGGTCATAACGAACGGCTTACCTTTGATGTAGTTGTTATAAACACGCATTACATCATCTTTTGTCACTTTCTTTATGTTTTCGATATCTTCCTCGATAAAATCAGGGCTTCCAGCAAATACATTATAACTAGCGAGTTGGAAGGCTTTCCCTTGCACACTACTAATACCGTTATAGAAATCAGTTTCAAGACCAGCCTTAATACGTTCAACGTCACGATCTGTTACGCCTTCAGTATCAAAAAGAGTCATTCCTTCATTGATTCCAGCTTCAATTTCATCTAAATCAACACCCGTATTTCCTGTAACGATAATGTGGAATTCTCCAGCAATCTCTTGTGATCTGTTATAAGCTGTGGTACGAGAAGTAAGTTTCTTGTCTTCAACTAACACCTTATATAGAGGAGCTTTTTTACCGCTAGCCAGTATTTGTGCTAAGAAATCTAAAGCATAGGCATCATCAGTATATTGCTCTAATGTTGGCCATACCATGTGTAATTGTGGCGCTTGCGCGAAATTATCTTCGTGATATAAACGCTTCGTTTCAGCTATAGTAACTGGCTGTGGCTTTAATTTTGGTACATCTTGGCGTTTTTTAATTTCACCAAAATACTTTTCAACCATTGCTTTAGCTTCAGCAGTATCAAAGTCTCCTGCTAGTACTAAAGTTGCATTGTTAGGTCCGTAAAAACGATCATAAAACTCACGTACATCATCTACAGTTGCATTTTGAAGGTCTACTAACTCTCCAATTACCTGCCAATTGTATGGGTGACCTTCTGGATAGATGTTTTTGTCTAATACCCAATTGGTGTGACCATAAGGGTTATTATCTACACGTTGTCTTTTTTCATTCTGAACAACTTCTTGTTGGTTTTCAAATGCAGCCGCAGTGACTGTATTGATCAAGAATCCCATACGATCACTTTCTAACCAAAGGATGGTTTCAAGTGCGTTATTAGGTACGGTTTCATAATAGATTGTTCCATCTTTCCAAGTACCTCCATTTAAAGTACCTCCAGCATCTTGAATGGTCTTAAAAAATTGGTCTTGTGGTACATTTTCAGATTCTTGAAAAAGCATATGCTCAAATAAATGCGCAAATCCTGTACGTCCTGTTTTTTCACGGTTAGAACCCACTCCATATTGGATGGCTAAAGAAACTATAGGATCACTACTGTCCTTATGAAGAATGACATCTAGGCCATTTTCAAGTTCATATTTTTCATAATCTACAGAAAGAGATGCTGATTCTTCAGCTGCGCTTTCTCCAGAAGTCTCTCCACATGATGTGAAGAAGATTGCCGTCGCACAAAGCGCTACAGCCATTCGGTACATGTTTTTTGATTGTGTCATTTAGTTGTTGTTTTGTCAGGTTGCAAAGATACGATGAGACAGGGTTTGCAATCTTAAATTGTTGTTAAATACTTAGTGTTTAGATTTCTATTTGTGTTTCATTCTAGCCTTTTTTAGCTCAAGCACGTATGTTCAATTTTACCTATCTTTAAAAGATGTCTGGATGGTTATATATTCTTCTTGTTGTAATTGCAATCTATGCGGTAATTAGTGTTCTCGTGTACTATTTGCAGGATTTCTTCCTGTTCAAGGCAGAGAAGCTTCCAGCCGATTTTGAGTTTTTCTATGAAAATCAGGAAACTGAGGAGTATTCAATCGAGACTCGGGATGGGGCGACCTTAAATGGCCTTCATTTTAAAATTGACAATCCTAAAGGTGTGGTTTTATATCTGAAAGGAAATTCAAAAAGTATCAAAGGCTGGGGTAAATTTGCTGTTGATTTTACACGTAACGGCTACGATGTTGTTATGTTAGATTACCGAGGTTTTGGTAAAAGTACCGGAAGACGCACTCAAAAAGCATTGAAAAGAGATATTCAAGTTGTGTATAATAAATTGAGGGAGTTAGTACCTGAAAAATATATCATCGTTTACGGTCGGAGTTTAGGTTCTGGACTTGCCACCAAACTCGCTTCTGTGAATTCTCCTAGAATGCTCATATTAGACGCGCCATACTACAGCCTAACAAAGGTCGCTGGTAGATATGCACCCTTTATGCCTTTAAGTTGGCTTATGAAATATCCATTACCCACCTATAAGTGGTTAAAATATGTGCAATGTCCTATACACATCATTCATGGTACAGACGATAAGCTCATTCCTTATAAAACAAGCGTAAAACTTTCTAAAATCAAACCAAAAATCACAAAGTTGTATACGATAATTGGTGGTGGCCATAAGAATTTGAATAATTTTGAAAGCTATCACAGGATGCTCACTGAAATCTTACATTCTAAGGAAGAAAATGTCAGTTTGGAAGGGACAAGTTATCATGTCATTCACAATACGAAGCGTAAAAATGCGAAAGCTTAAGAAACCCCTCATTTTACTTTTTATAGTTGGTAATCTATACGCCATACTTAACGGCGGACTCTATTTTTTTCAAGAAAGTCTTCTCTTTCACCCGAGCCAGTTGGCACAGGATTATTTATACGAGTTTCAGCATCCTTTTGACGAAATTTTTTTAGATGGAGATGATGAAGGATCGCTCAATGGGGTTCATTTTCGAGCTGATAATCCAAAAGGAGTGATTTTATATTTTCATGGGAATGCTGGGGATTTACAGCGATGGGGAGAAATCACAGAATTCTTTGTGCCTCGGGGATATTCGGTGATAGTCATGGATTACAGAAACTATGGCAAAAGCAGAGGTGTGATGTCTGAAGAGGCATTGTTTGGCGATGCTGATATTTGGTACGCTTTCGCGAAAGCGCAATACCCACAAAGTCCGATAACTTTATATGGAAGGAGTTTAGGAACGACCTTTGCTGCATATCTCGGAAGTAAACATGAGGTTAAAAACATCATTTTGGAAACCCCTTTTTACAGCATCGCCGATGAAGCCAAGACGCGCTTTCCTTTTCTTCCTATTGAATCCTTAATTCAATATCCTTTCGCAACCTATTCTTTTATCAATGAAGTCAAAGCACCCATAACCATTTTTCATGGTACCGATGATCAGGTCGTGGCTTACGAACATGGGCAGAAATTATTTGATCATATTACAGGAACAAATAAAACATTTGTGACTGTTCCTGAAGGCGGACACAATAATTTGATACAGTTTCCGGCCTATTTAAATGGGATAGAGCCGGCTTTGGAACGTTAAATTGAGTCTGATGAAGCTAAAAAAGGAACTGAAACCGCTTATTATTGTTTACCTCCTTCTCATTGTAATTGTTGTGGTACTCATTGCCATTGCTGATAATAGGTCGGGCAACTCATTATCAACTTCATGGAGTCGCTTGAAAAATCTGTCTACAAATACTACCTTTTTAGGAGTGTTTCATATTTTGTTTTTGTTGGTATATCTAGTGTTTCTCTCACTGAGATATATAAGGCGCGTCTATTGTAAACATGGGTGGCTTCAATGTCTGAAACGAACCTCTTTGCATATCGTTTTACCTGTGGGTTTACTAATCATTGGTTATCATGCAATTGTAGGATTTAACACCTTAGAATCCTATGATTTTGATTGGGACTACAGTGTAGAAAATAAAAGCGGACTTTCAAAAAACTTATATGCAACCGATGGAAAACATAGAGGGATGAGTGTTTTTGGTGCTAGAGGAGATTCTTTAAATGGCGTAGCAGAAGTTGTAAAAGATAATATTGAGTGGGTGGCAGTGATTCCTTTCATGGATCAAAAAGATGAAGAGTCACCTATACTACAATCCAGTTATACAGACACTAGTAGGCGCAGAGATGCATTTACGGAGGCATGGATACAACGTTGGCATGAAAAGGGAGTGAAAGTTCACTTAAAACCACATATATGGTTGTCTAACGGTTGGCGTTCAAATATCAGACTTTCTGATGCCGATTGGGAAATTTGGTTTGACACCTACCATAAGACGATGGTGCATTATGCAAAATTGGCCGAAAGTAACCAAGTTGAAATGCTGTGTATTGGGACAGAGTTGCGCACCGTTATCCAAGAACTGCCTCATAAATGGGTTCCTTTGATCGAAGAAATCAGGGCTATTTACAGTGGGAAATTAACCTATGCAGCCAATTGGGATGACCCGATCGATGATATTCCATTTTGGTCGGATTTAGATTATATAGGAATTCAGGCATATTTTCCGTTAACAGAAGCAAAGTCACCAAGTTTGGAAGAAATTAGAGAGGGGTGGCAAAAGCACAAAGAGGTATTGATTCAAGCCTCAAAGAAATACAAACTTCCAATTCTTTTCACGGAAGTGGGATACAGAAGTGATGTTTCGGCAACTATAGCTCCATGGGAATGGGGAAATCAGATGGGCGCCTTGTATAATAAAAAGTCTGATCAGACTCAAAAATTGGCTTTTGAGGCCCTCTTTGCAGAATTCTGGAAGGAGTCTTGGTTTGCGGGAGCTTATATCTGGCAATGGCATACACGTACTGATCGTGAGAAGATGGTTAAAGACGTCGATTTTACACCTCGTTTTAAGCCGGCAGAAAATGTAATTGCCAAATGGTATGGTAGGGGTGGGGAGAAGGTGGATTTAAAAGTTAAAAGTTAAAAGTGAAAAGACCCCTCTGTCCTGTGGACATCTCCTCTAAGCGGTGAGAAATGGTATTTTGGTATTCTCGAATTCTGGTAGGTTGGTATCTTGGTATAACAGCAGAACTGATTATTCTTACCTAATGCCTAATGCCTAATGCCTTTTGTTGAGGAGTTGAAATGAGGTTAAAGCTACGCGAGTGGTGTTGATTGGAGATCAACGATTGTGGATTGTGGATTTTTGAATGAAAAAATAATCGAATATTGGTTGAGATTTGAAACTTGGAACTCGTTTTTTGCCTAATGCCTAATGCCTAATGCCTAATGCCTAATGCC
>TARA_R110002051_G_scaffold259449_1_pt1 | contig 61419 bp, 68 predicted proteins | sample TARA_R110002051 | Tara Oceans TARA_R110002051 (sample SAMEA4397023) | marine metagenome | biome: Polar Biome; feature: [MES] marine water layer (ENVO:01000295) within the mesopelagic zone...; material: water (ENVO:00002006), including particulate matter (ENVO:01000060) such...
CCGGCGGGCGAAGCCGCGCTGAGCCGGGCCCGGCGGGTGATGACCGAGGCCGAAGATCTGGTCGTTGCCGCCCAAGGCGCTGGCGAGCCGCTCTGTGGCCCACTCAAGCTCGGTGTTATCCCGACGATCGCGCCCTTCCTCTTGCCGCGCGTCCTGCCGACCGTGCGGCGCAAATTTCCCAAGCTTGAGCTTTATCTGCGCGAGGATCTGACGCACCGGCTCTATGATGCCCTGCTTGAGCGCCGTCTCGACGCCGCTCTGGTGGCACTGCCATTTGAAGCCGCGATGATCGAGACGCATGTTCTGGGTTCCGATGAATTCCTGTTCTGCTGCGAGCCGTCACATCCGCTGGCGCAACACGCGAACCTGAAATCCGCCGACCTGATCGACGAACCGCTGCTGCTGCTTGAGGACGGCCATTGCCTGCGCGATCACGCGCTGGCGGCCTGTTCCGCCGGCCGGGTGCGCACTGATTTTTCCGCCACCAGCCTGCATACGCTGGTCCAGATGGTCAAAGCCGGCTTGGGCGCAACCCTCCTGCCCCGCATGGCGGTTGAGGCTGGCCTGGTGGATCAGTTGGACTTGGCGGTGCGGCCGTTCGATCCACCCATAGTCGGGCGCGAGATCGGGATTGCCTGGCGCCGGGGCTCGGCCCGGGCCGACGAGGCGCGCCAGCTTGGTGACGTGATCCGCAGCTTGCTGAAGATGCCTGTATAGGCACAGCGACCGGCTTCACGCGTGGTGGATGAGCGCCTTCAAAGTGTCGGGCTGAAGCAGGTCGATTTTGTTGACCGGGCCGACAAGCTCGAAACGGTAATCGCCATTCTCCACGCCTGAATCATGCGCCGTCATCATGACGACGCGGCCGTCATATCCGGCCGATTCCAGCATTGGCAGAGTTTCGTAATATTCGCGATGTGGCGGAATTCGGCGATCCAGGAAGAGCAGATCATATTGCTGCGGGCCGGATTCGAGCAATGAACGCACTGTGGTGTGACCCTCGAACTCAAGTGTGCTGTCGAAATCGGCAGACAGGTCGCGCAGCAAGATCAGCTCAATCGGATCATCATCGACGACGGCAATGCGCATTTTCGCTCCGATGCGTGTCGCGGCGGTGGAGCGCATGTAGTGGTCAGCGTCGCTCGCGGCTGCAACGCATAAATTATCGGGAATCCGGGGCGTGCGCCGACGTGACCCATGGCCGGCCGGCGCACGGGCACCTAGAAAAGTTCCAGAACCTGTTCCGGTGGACGGCCGATCATGGCGCGCTTGCCGTGGATCACGACCGGGCGTTCGATCAGCTTGGGGTGGGTCGACATCGCCTTGATGATCGCGGCCTCGTCTTCGATAGCCTTGAGGCTGAGCTCGCGATAATCGGGTTCATTCTTGCGCAGCCATTCATGCGCCGAAGTGAAGCCGAGTTTTTTCATCACGTCTTTCAGCTCGGCCACGCTTGGCTTGTCTTCCATGTAATTGCGAATGGTCAGCGCACCGCCGCGTGCTTCCAGCAAGGCCAGGGTCTGGCGGGATTTTGAGCACCGCGGATTGTGCCAGATGGTGGTCGAATCAGTCATGTAGAATTCCTCAGTTCCGCCAATGAAAGCCGTTTCGGCCCCATTTGTAAAAGTCCAAACCTGTTATTGGTTACGTTTCCTGTGCCATCAGGGGTCGTTGCCGCTGCCGGCTGACAACAGGGCCCGCGCCGCTTCGAGATGCAGCCGCTCGACCATATCACCATCGAGATTGATCACGCCCTTGGCGGCATTGGCCGGGTCGGTGAAGGCCGCGACGATTTGCGCCGCGCGCTCCAGCTCCTCCGAAGTGGGCTGAAAACAAAGATGCGCCGGCTCGACCTGATCGGGATGGATCAGCGTCTTGCCGTCAAAGCCGAGCGTGCGGCCCTGGCGCGCCTCACGGCGAAAACCGTCATGATTGCGAAACGCATTATAGACGCCGTCGAGCGCATACAGCCCATTGGCGCGGGCGGCGCAGAGAATTTGCGCCAGGTGCGGCAGCATGGCGGTGCGGTCATGATCGGGGGCACAGCGCAGCAAACGGGCGAGATCATTGACCCCGGCCATCAAACCACCCAGCCCTGTACCGGTCGCGCCGGCGATGGCCGCGACATTGAGCACGCCGCGCGGCGTCTCGATCATCGCCCATAGTGGCACTGATGATCCATAAGCATTTAGAATCGAGCGCGCGGCATGCAGATCACCGACCTGATCGACCTTGGGCAGGACAACCGCTTCGGCTTGGCTCGCGGCGCGCAGATCGACGGCACCCCAGACGGTATCGCCTGCATTGACCCGCACGGCGCGCAGGGCACCGGAGGATTTCCAGCGCTCCAGGATCTCGGGCACCAGCGCGCGCACGGCCTCTTTGTCGTCAGGCCCGACCGCGTCTTCCAGGTCGAGCACCAGCATGTCGGCGCCCAGCTGGACCGCTTTTTCGATCGCGCGCGGATTATTGGCCGGGACAAACAGGGCGGAACGAATCAGGCGCTTCATGAGGGGCTTTCGAAGGACGGGGAAAGGGATGTAGCATATTTCCCATGCCATTGGCGCTGTTGATTTCTAGCCATGTTGCAGCGTCCACCGTTGGTGGGGGCGTGAGCGGGCTTGTGCTCAACGCGTCCGGCATTGCGACCATGCTCGTTCCCACTGTGCTGTATGGCCGCCAACCAGGCTTGGGCGATCCGGGCGGGGCTGCGGTCGGGCACGAGATCATCCAGTCCATGGTTGACGGGATCGAAGCGCATGGCGCCCTCGACCGCACTGATCTGGTGCTGACGGGGTATTTTGCAAGTGCCGCTCAGGTGTTTGCGGCGGCTGCTGCGGTTGATCGTGTCCGCAAAGGCGCGCCGGCCGGCGAGGCCACGCAGTCCAACCCACCGCGTCCCTGGATCGTGATCGACCCCGTGATGGGCGATGCACCGGGTGGGCTGTATGTCGGGCCGGACGTCGCGAACGCAATCCGGGACCACTTGCTGCCGCGCGCCGATCTGGTGGCGCCCAATGCTTTCGAGCTCGGCCATCTGACCGGCCGCGCCCTGACCGATCTCGCTTCGATGCTGCGCGCCGCCCGGGCGCTGGAACGTCCGGTACTGGTCTCCTCCTTGCCGCGTCATGGCCTTATCGGCGTGATGTATGTCGAGGGCGACGAGGCTTGGATCGTCACCCATGAGCGCTGCGAACAATCGCCGAAAGGAACCGGCGATGTATTGACAGCGGCCTTCGTCGCGGCCCGCTTGGGCGGCGCTGATGCCCGCTCCGCGCTGGAGACTTCGGTCGCGGCGACGGTCAGCCTGGTGATGCGGGCCAATGAGCGAGGGTGCGCTGAATTGCCTCTGGCGGCAGACGCCGGTTTGTTGCACGAACCGCTCATCAGCCTTGCGGCGGAAGCGCTGTAGCTGCCATCGCCCGCTTGATCGCCGGCGCCCGAACAGGATAGCCCAACGCATGACCTCCAACCCGACCACAGATACAATCTCCATCCCTCTGCCCGAGCTTGAAGGCCATGTCGCCGCCGGTTTCGAACCGGTCGCTGAAGCCTTCCTGGCCAATTGGGCTGACCAGGACGAGATCGGTGCCGGTTTCGCGGTCAGGCTGGACGGCGAGCTCGTGGTCGATATTCATGCAGGCTGGGCTGATCGCAAGAAGACGCGCCTCTGGCAGGCCGATACGCTGGTGCCTGTTTACTCAACCGGCAAGGCCGTGGCGGCGCTGGTGATTGCACGCCTGGTTGATCGCGGCCTGCTGGATTACGACGCGCCGGTCGCTGATTTCTGGCCGGAATTCGCCGCCAGCGGCAAGTCGTCCGTCACCGTTGCCCAAGCGCTGTCGCATCAGGCGGGTCTTTCGGGCCTGTCCGAGGAAATGGACGCCGCCGACTGGTTCAATGCCAAGCTGATCGAGGCCAAGCTCGCGCGCCAGACGCCGCTGTGGGAGCTGGGAACCGGCTCAGGCTATCACCCGGTGACCTTTGGCTTCATCGTTGATGTTTTGGCGCGCCGCACCGATGGGCGCTCGATTGGCGCCATCCTGCGTGAGGATATTTGCGGCCCCGGCGGAATTGATTTTCACATCGGCCTGCCGGAAAGCGAGCATGGCCGCGTCGCCGAACACGCCATGCCGCGGCAATTGCCTGATCTGGGTCCGACCACGCCCGTGCGCCAACTGGCTTTCCTCAAGCCCTGGTCCTCGCCGGGGCGCCGGGGCGCAACCGAATGGCGCATGCATGAATTTCCCGCCGCCAACGGGCATTCCACGGCGCGGGCGCTGGCCCGGCTGATGAGTGTCTATGCCGATGGTGGCAGGCTTGAAAACAAGCGCTTCATCTCCAGTGAGACCCTGGAGGCGCTGACGCGCGAGCGGGTTTGTGGACCGGACAAGGTCTTGCCGTTCGATCTGTCCTGGGGAGCCGGCGTGATGCGCAATACCCATGGCGGGTTTTACGGTCCGGAACCGGCAGCGGTCGGCCATTCCGGCTGGGGTGGATCCTGCGCCATGGCCGATCCGGTGCGTGGCCTGAGCGCCGCCTATGTGATGAACCGGCAAAAACACCATCTCGCCGGCGACCCAAGGCCGCTGCGTTTGATCGAGGCGCTTTACGGCTGCCTTTGATTGCGATCAGACCGGCGCGCCGATCAGATCCCACAGATTGCCATAGAGATCGCGCAGCACGACAACCCGGCCATAGGCTTCGTCGCGCGGGGCCTCGATGAATTCGACGCCGGCGGCTTTCATGCGGGTGTAATCGGTCTCGAAATCGTCGGTCTGCAGGAAGACCAGAACCCGTCCGCCGGCCTGATTGCCGATCGCCGCTTGCTCTTCTCCGCCCGCTGCCCGCGCCAGCAGGATTTCCGCCCCGCCCTCGCCCGGCGACATCACCACCCAGCGCTTGTCCGGCGAGAGGGCTGTATCCCCGATCAGGGCGAAACCCATCTGGTCACGATACCAAGCGATGGCCTCGTCATAATCGCGCACGAGGATGGTGGTCTGGAAGAGTTTCAAGGCTTTCTCCCTGGGTTTGAGGGACGGGCTGGAGGTCTGGACTCAAGCCGGAAAGCGCCGGTTCAACCATTCCAGCAGATAGGCGTTGAGCATTTCCGGCTGCTCCCACATCGTCCAGTGGCCACAATTTTCGAGAATGTCGATATCGACATCCTTGCACAGCGCCGGCATCCAGGCCGCCAGCTTGGGCGGCAACATGAAATCGCATTCGGCCGCGACCAGCTTGCACGGCATGGACAGCCGGTGATCGACGCCGCCCATGCGGCGCCAATTGGCGTCGAAATTGCGGTAGAGATTCATGCCCGGACCGAAGCCGGTCTTGCGATAGGCGTCGGCATAGACTTTCCGGTCCGCAGGGCCGACCACGATGCGGTCTTCCTCGCGGCCTTTGAATTGCTCGAACAGGCGCGGGATATGGGTGATGGCCGGGTAGAGCGCTTCGAATTGTTCTGCCGTCGGCGGTTTGCCGAAGATGAAGGCGAAGAAATCATCCTCGCGGCCTTCGAATACGCTTTCCGCCTGGCCCGGCTCCTGGAAGCGCAGGATGTAGTGATCTTCGCCGCCGATCTCGCGGAAATAATGCGTTGGCGCCTCGGCCCCGCGCGGTAGATGCGGCGTGTTGACGCCGATCACGCCTTGCACGCGATCCGCCGCCAGCATCGCCGCGTGCCAAACCAGAATCCCGCCCCAGTCATGGCCGATGAAGACCGCCTTCTCATGCCCGAGCGTATCCAGCAGGCCGGTGAAATCACCGACCATCGTGTCGACATCGTAGTTTTCGACGCCTTCGGGGCAGTCGGACCCGCCAAAACCGCGCAGATCCGGTGCGATCACCCGATAGCCGGCCTTGGCCAGCACCGGGATCTGATTCTTCCAGGAATAAGCCAGCTCCGGCCAGCCATGCGCCAGCAGCAGAGGCTGGCCGTCTTCCGGGCCGGCCAGATGCACGGACAGGTCGATGCCATTGGTCTTGATGCGGGTCGGCGCGGGAAAATCGCTCATGAGGTCTCCATTTAGTCTCAGACTATCCGAGCCTTACGGATTTGTCGCCACAGCGACCCGCTCGCGCCGCAACTGGCTCCAGGCGAAGGTCGCGACGCCGGCCCAGATCAGTACGAAAGTGACCAGATGGGCCGAGGTGAAGGTTTCACCGCTCATGACCCCGATGGCGAATTGCAGGCTGGGTGCCGTGAATTGCAGCAAGCCCATGGTCGACAGCCGCAGCCCGCGCGCGCCGATAATGTAAAGCAGCAGCGGCACGATGGTGATCAGGCCGGCAAGGATCAGCAGGCCCGCATGGGCCGGGCTCTGCAGGAAATGGCCCTGCCCCGACATTTGGATCCACACCACGGCGCCGAGCGCGACCGGCAGCAGGAAGGCGGTCTCCCAGAACAGGCCGATGCGCCCATCAACGGCGACGGTTTTGCGCAGATAGCCATAGCCGGTGAAGCTGACGGCCAGCGCCAGCGAGATCCACGGCACTGTTCCGGCCGAGATGATCAGATTGAGCACGCCCAGCGTCGCCAGCACGATCGCCGAAATCCGCCACGGTCCGAGCGGCTCGCGCAGAATGACCACGCCGACGGCCACGCTCATCAGCGGGTTGATATAATAGCCCAGCGAGGCCTCGAGCACGCGGTCATTAATGACGGCATAGATGAAGAGCAGCCAGTTGATCGAGATCAGCACGGAAGTCGCGGCCAGCGTCAGCAGGACGCGCTTGTCCTTCAGCGCATCGAAGGCCGGGCGCAGCTTGCCGGCAAACCACAGCGCCGCGAACAGCATCGGCAGCGACCACACCACCCGGTGTGCGACAATCTCCAGCGCCCCGGCAAAGCCGACCAACTGGAAATACAGAGGCGAAACGCCCCAGATCAGATAGCCGGCCAGGCCGGCAAACAAAGCGCGGCGGACTTCGGGGGTCGTGTTTTCACTCATCGGGCGGGCTCTCGTGTGCGATCAAGCCCCGCACTTAAGCAGTCACCATCCCGATGGCGAGCCGTTTCTTGCGATTGGCGGCGATGCAGAAATGTCGGGCGAAGCACCCGCCGATCACGCCCGTTTCAGCAGACCGCGATTATTCAGGCCTTCGGCGATCTGGACCGCGTTGAGGGCAGCGCCCTTGCGCAGATTGTCGGCGACGATCCACAGAGCGAGGCCATTTTCGACCGTCGGGTCTTCGCGGATGCGGGAGACGAAGGTGGCGAATTCGCCGACGGATTCGACCGGCGTCATGTAACCACCGTCCTCATGCTTGTCGATCACCATCAGACCGGGGCTTTCGCGCAGCAGGGCGCGCGCTTCCTTGGCGCTGAGCGGGTTTGCCAGCTCGATATGGGCGGCGATGGAATGGCCGACGAAAACCGGCACGCGGGCGCAGGTCGCGAACAGCTTGATCTTGGGATCGAGGATCTTCTTGGTCTCCATCATCATCTTCCACTCTTCCTTGGTGGAACCATCCTCCATGAATTCGTCGATGTGCGGGATGACATTGAAGGCGATCTGTTTGGTGAAGGCGACCGGGTCGGCATGATCATTGACGAAAATGCCCTTGGTCTGGGTCCACAGCTCATCCATCCCGGCCTGGCCAGCGCCGGAGACGGATTGGTAGGTTGCGCAATTGACGCGCAGAACTGTCGCACGGTCATGCAGCGGCTTCAGCGCCACCATCAGCTGGATGGTCGAACAGTTCGGATTGGCGACGATGCGCTTCTTCGTCACCATTTCGAGCGCGTCGGAATTTACTTCCGGCACCACCAGCGGCACATCGGGGTCCATCCGCCAGGCGGAGGAGTTGTCGACGACAATCGCGCCGGCCTTGGTGATTTTTGGTGTCCATTCCCGTGAGGCATCGCTGCCGGCCGACATCAGGACCAGATCAACGGTCGAGAAATCGAAGCTGTCGACATTGACGCATTTCAGGATGCGGTCGCCATAGGAGACTTCCTTGCCCATCGATTTGCGGCTGGCGAGGACATGAATCGCGTCGGCCGGAAACAGCCGCTCTTCAAGAATCGTGAGCATTTCTTTGCCGACTGCGCCCGTCGCACCGAATACCGCTACCCGTACACCCATGGTTTCGTCCTTTGCCGTGCCCAAATTGATCCATGCCGATCAGGCAGGGACATAGCCCCGGGGCCTGTGTGTGGCTAGGGGTGAATCATGGGAGTTTCAAGGCAGAAGCGGCCTTGTGGGCTAGCGCATCCGCGCCCAGATCCGCCAGGCGACGAAGCCGACGATGAGGAGAACCAGTAGCTCTAGCGCATTGACGCCAAAGAAGAGCGGCGTGATCAGCCGCTGCAGCACGCCCCAGCGGCCGTCATAGATGGTTTCCCCCTGGCGGGCGAAGCCGACATAGACGCCGAGGAAGATGACCAGTGCTGCGCCGAAGCCTGCCAGGCGGATCATGCCGGCCGGATTGAAGCCGCGATTGGCCTGATCGCGGCGCGAGCGATTGCGGTGAGTGCGGTCAAGGAAGCGGCGGCGGGTCATGGCGTCTCCGTTTCAGGGCTGGCTTCATCAAACTGCCGCAGGGCCCGGTCGAGATCGATGCTCTGGGTCTGGCAGCTCTCGGCACGATCCCTAAAACTGGTGCTGGCATAATTATTCCAGCAGGCATCATTGATCGAACAATAGCAAATCTGGATTTCGAGCCCGGTGAGTGTCGGACCCAAGGCGCGCCCCAGATCCTCGGCAGAGATGCGAAAGGCGGTCAGTTCCTCGCCAACCGCGAGCACGGAATCCGGCACGGTCGCGACGGTCATCGACATGTTGGACTGGGGATAGCGGGCCAGGGTCAGAAGTTCGAGCGGATGAGCGACCTCAACCCCGTCCTGGACGATGTGGAATTCGTGGATCAGGGCCGGGCCGAGGCCCTTGTTCGACAATTCCAGCTCGAACAGATCAGCCTGCAGCGTGATCGACAGATCGACATAGGGCCAGACATTGGCCTCCAATTCCCGGTCGGCAGCCCGCAATTGCAGAAAGCTGAAAACCATGGCGATGGCCGATATCGCCAGGGCGCCGCCGGACAACAGGTATTGATTGCGGTCATTTGTGGTCATCGCTCACCTCCGGATAATGATTATGACTCAGGTGCTGCCAAGCGCCATACCGGATTCATTTGATTTCTTCGTGGACGTGTGCGTATAACCCCTCCTAACGGGCGGCCATATAGGCCGGACGGAATACTGATCGCCTATCCGATGCCTCGTTCATCGGACAATTCGAATTCAGCCTTCCCCGACTTCACGTCCGTAACACCCACACCGGGACGCTGGTGTGTACAATATGGATTGTGCCCGGACGCGGAGCATGAATACAGGGAAGGTTCCCCCATCATGGCCACAGGTACGGTCAAATTCTTCAATCAAAGCAAAGGCTTTGGTTTTATTACTCCTGATGAAGGCGGCAATGACGTCTTCGTGCACATTTCTGCCGTGCAAGCGTCGGGTCTGCCAGGTCTGAGCGACGGTCAAAAAGTCGCTTTCGACACCGAGCCGGATCGTCGCGGTAAAGGCCCTAAGGCAGTGAACCTCCAGTTCGCTGACTAAGGTCTGAAAAAAGGGTCGCAAGATTCTGTGGCGCGGGAGCTAGCTCCCGCGCCATTTTCATGTCTGATGTCCTGATAGAGGGTTACAGCCCGGGCTATTCCGCAGCCATGGCATCGCGGACCCGCACAGCGGTCGCCGGAAAATCGGTGAAGACCGCATCAGCGCCCAGATCATAGATCCGGCGCAGCTCGGTCTCGATATCGGCGCCGTCGCCAACTGGATCATCATCGCGGAAAGTCCAGGGGTGGACGAACAGCCCCAGCGCATGGGCGCGGGCGATGAAGCCGGTATCCTGGCCATCTTCATCGACCAGCAGAGCCTTGTAAGGCCCGACGCCATCGGCGAAAGCGACCATATCCTCCAGCGCCACGGTCGGGATCAGCGGGTCGAGACCCGGCTCAAGTTCCTGCATCTGAAACACCAGCATCAAAAGCGGCGAGTCGATCTCGCCATTCAGCCGCGCAAGGAAATCCGGTTCGAAACACTGGATCGCAATCGGGGCGTCGGCGGTGTCGAGACCACGTTGACGCAGAATACGGACCAGTTCGGGCAAGGGGTCGAGACCGGCGGCGATGAGTTGCGAAGGCGATTTGACCTCTGGCTCTGTCGCCACGCCATGGGCCGCCGCCAGATCGAGCACCTCTTCAAAAGTCGGGATCAAATAGAGCCCGTCAAACTCGGTCGAGCGCCCCTCGCGGACTTGCCGCGCCCGCAAGGTGCGGATTTCGGCGAGGGTGAAGTCATCGGTCCACCAATCTTCCCGATCGCCCACAATGCGGCGGCGGTCAGCAAATTCGGGGTGGTCAGCGATATCGGTGCTGTCTGACAAATAACGGTCATGGCGCACCACGAAGACGCCATCGGAGGTCAAAACGAGGTCCGGCTCGATGATGTCAGCCCCTTGTTCGATCGCCAGCGTGTAGGCTTCGAGCGTGTGCTCGGGCAGTTCTCCATTGGCGCCGCGATGGGCAATCACTTGGGTCGGGGCACCGGTCAGCGTCTGCCAAAGATGAGGGGCCTGTTCGGCTGGCGGGGCACAGGCTGTCAGCCCGGTCAGAGCCATCGCTGCACCAATCGCCGCTGCCTGGATGGAATACCGCATTCGCCCCTCCCGTTTGTGATCGCAACACACTAACTTGATTGTGACATCCGCGGGAGAGTGAAATGACCGAACCGAGCCACTTTGACGTCCTGGCAGACGCCGCCGAGCGCTATGGCCGCTTCAGCCTCGACAATTATGCCCATGTCAGAAACGTGGCCGAAAGTGTTTCTTCCGGCTTTTGCCGCTACTTGTCCGGCGGCGAGCCAGTCTGCGTCTATCTGGTGCCGCCGACCGGCGAATGGGCACCGCAAGCCTATCAGAGCGGCGCCTTTTCAGTGTCAGGGACGGGATTCCTGCCGCTGGATTCGATCAGTTTCGGTCTCGCCGTCAGGGTCTCACGCACCGGCGACTGGCTGCGCGTGGTGCTGACTTGCACCAAGAAGGGGCCGGAGATGGAAATCGAGATCGAGAATGGCAGCACGTTTGCGCTCGAATTGCCGGTTCGAGCCGAACAGCTCGTGAAATTATATGACACGCTGTTCGAGCATTTGACCGTCTGGTTCTCGCAGCAGGCCGATTTCTACGAGAATGGAGATTATGGCGATCACGCCATCGGATTCGAATTCCTGCACAAGCCGGAAGATGCCGCTGGACCCGTCCGATAACGAAATCAGAGCGTTAGTTGAACAGGCTGGCGAGCAGACCGGGCGCAGCCGCATCGGGTGCGCCGATCAGACCGCCGGCCGCTGCGCCGAGACAACCCAGAAGGCCAAGGCCGATCATGGTGGTCAGTTGGCGCTTCATCGCGAAGCTGGTGGCCAGCCGCGCGACGGTGACCGCACGGTCGACACCGATCAGGGCAACCGGCCCTCCAATCAGGATTGCTGCAGTAAATGAGACCAGGGCTGTCTGGGCCTCGAAGGGTAAACTTTCCATTTTCGCCTCCCTGTGCTTCGGCGTGCCTGGCAGGCGACGACGGGTCCGAAACACGTTATCAGGTGCCCCATGATAGAAGCTGCTTCTGACCTTCCCCTGACTATCGCGATCATCACCGGTTCAGGTGTCGCCGCCCAATGGCTGGCCTGGCGCCTGCGCTGGCCCTCGATTGTGCTGATGATGGGCGCCGGGCTGCTGCTCGGCCCGATCGCAGCGGTGACACTGGGACACCCCATACTCACGCCGGATGAGAGCTTCGGCGATTATTTGCGGCCGATGATTGCGCTGGCCGTGGCGATTATCCTGTTCGAGGGCGGCATCACGCTGAATTTCCGCGAATTGCGCGATGCATCGACTGCCGTTCGCCGCATGGTCATTCTCGCCTTTCCGCTCGGTTGGGGGCTAGCGACGCTGGTCTTGCACTTCATCGCCGGTCTGGCTTGGGATTTGTCGGCGATGATCGGCGCCCTGCTGACCATCACCGGGCCGACCGTGGTGCTGCCCATGTTGCGCCAGGCCAAATTACCGCCGCGCATCGCTTCGGTGCTGAAGTGGGAAGGCATTGTCAACGATCCGATCGGGGCGCTAGCCGCCGTTTTTGTGTTTGAAGCAATCCATCAGACCCAACTCGGCAATAGCTGGAGCACGGCCGCCCTGGCGCTGTCCTTCGGCATCGCCATCGGCGCCGCGCTCGGCTTCGCCTCTGGCGTCGCCCTCTCGCACGCTTTCCGGCGCGGTTGGGTCCCCGAACCGATGAAAGCCCCCTTGGTGCTGGCAGCGGTTCTGGTCTGCTACGCCGTGGCCGACACGCTCGCATCAGAGACCGGCCTGGTTGCCGTCACGGTGTTCGGGCTGGTCGTGGCCAATTCACGCCTGGCCTCCATCGAGGAGATGCGCCGCTTCAAGGAGGGTATCGCCTCGATCCTTGTCGCCAGTGTTTTTGTCGTGCTGGCAGCCTCGCTGACACCGGCAGCCCTGACCTCACTCGGCTGGCAGCATTTCGCCGCCGTTGCCGCCATCATCCTTGTGGTGCGTCCGGTCGCTGTGTTTCTGGCGACGCTGGGCTCTGGCCTCAACCTGCCCGAAGTCGGGTTCGTCGGCCTGATCGGTCCTCGCGGTGTCGTGGCAGCTGCGACGGCGGGGCATTTGTCCGTCAACCTGCTTGAGGGCGGCCGCGAGGATGCAGCGGTGCTCGCGCCCCTGGTATTTCTGGCTGTGTTTGCCAGTGTTTTCGGCTGCGGCTTTGCCGTCGCGCCACTGGCCCGCTGGCTTGGCCTGTCGGAAACGGGCCCGGACCGGCTATTGATCGTCGGTGCCAATCCCTGGAGCCTGGGCTTGGCCGATGCGCTGAAAAAGGCCGACGTGCCGGTGACTATCGCCGACACCAGCTGGCGGCGTTTGCGGGCGGCACGCCTGGCCGGACATGATGTCTATTACGGCGAAGTGCTGTCAGAGACCGCCGACTGGCGACTGGAACCCTCGCGCTTCTCTGCTTTGCTCGCGGTGACGCCCAATGATGCCTATAATGCGCTGGTCTGTATCGAATACGCTCCTGAACTGGGACGCAGCCATGTGTTCCAGCTCTCCGGCTTCGACGGGGCGGTTGAGTCGACGAATCTGGATGAAGATCCGCGCGCCATCGCCTTCACCGCGCGTGGCCGGACGCTGATCCGCCGCGGCCGCGGCTATGACGGGCTGGCGCGGGACTGGTGGGGTGGCTGGCGGTTCAAGTCTACCCGGTTGACCGACGAATATTCGCTCGAGCAATGCCTTGAGGACGCCGGCGACGGTGCCGACTTCATCCTCGCGCGGCGGCCAAATGGCAGCGTCGCCCTGCTGGGTGGCAGCTCCAAATTGCCCGATGCGGCCGGCACAGTCCTGATCCGCTTTGCGCGTCAGGCCGGGGCCGTGACCCCGACGGCCGAGCCGGAGAGCGAATTCGACGCTGCGGCCGAAAGCGCCTGACTACTGACCGTGATCGGGTTCGACCATGTGGCGCGGCTGCGAGCCGCCCGGTTGGGCCGCACCGCAATAGGGCCAGTTATCGGCATTCGGATCGCCGTGCGGACAAACCGAGTCGGCGCCCTCATACAGGCCGATACAGCCGGACAGGCTGAGTGAGCCGAGCAGCAGGGTCAAAAGTGCAACAGAACGCTTGATGGACATGACAAATCCCCTTTGCCCGCATGTTGGCGCGCGAAGGCTTCCGGGGCAAGTCAGCAAGCGCTGCTCTTCATCGGGAATTAACTCCGAATCCCGCAGATGAAGGCTTCGTCATTCGTCAAGGACACGCCATGGCCCGCAGGCCTGCAACCCCGCTTGACGCGACGCGGGCCAATCGGCCCGCAGCGCGCGCGCCAGCCAAACGCCGCTCGCCGCGCGGCGGGGGTGGCTTGTGGCGGGTGGCTGTCAGCCTCGTCCTGCTGGTCGGACTGGGCATGGCAGGCTGGCTGGTGTCCATCGCGCGCGATCTGCCCGACACCTCCGGCCTGATTGAAGTCGAGCGTGCACCCAGCTTGGCCTTTTACGATCATGATGGCCGGCTGATTGCGCGCCGGGGCTCAGCCCATGGCCGCCTGGCGGTGATCGAGGATCTGCCCGATTATGTCCCTGACGCCGTGATGGCCGTCGAGGATCGCCGTTTCTACAGCCATTTCGGAATCGACCTGATCGGCACCGGACGCGCCTTGCTGGCCAATATCCGCGCCGGACATGTGGTGCAGGGCGGATCGACCTTGACCCAGCAATTGGCGAAAAACCTCTTCCTCACCTCCGAGCGCACGATCCGGCGCAAGGTGCAGGAAGTGATGCTCGCCTTCTGGCTCGAGAGCCGCTTCACCAAGGACGAGATCCTCGAGCTCTACCTCAACCGCGTCTATTTCGGCGGCGGCGCTTGGGGCATTGAGGCGGCATCGACGCGCTATTTCGGCAAGACGGCCAGCGAGCTCAATCTCGGCGAAGCGGCGCTTCTGGCCGGCCTCCTGAAAGCCCCCTCGCGCTATAGCCCGGTCAATGACGCCCAGCGCGCTGCGGCGCGAGCGACCGTGGTGCTCGATCTGATGACCCAGACCGGCCGCATCACCGAACAGGAACGCATCGAGGCGGCCGAAACACCGATCCGGGTCTCGCGCGGTGCGTCCAGCCCGGGCGCGCAGTACTTCATCGACTGGGTCGCGCAGGATGTGCGCGCGCTGGTTGGCGGTGATCATGGCGATCTGATCGTTCGCACCACGCTCGATGTTGATGCGCAGCGCGCGGCGGAGCGCGCCGTTGCCGCTGTGATGGATGATCCAGACCTCGCACTCGGGGCCGGTGAAGCCGCGCTGGTGGCGCTGGCCCACGACGGATCGGTGCGGGCGATGGTCGGCGGGCGCAGCTATGCCACCTCCCAGTTCAATCGGGCCGTGCTCGCCCAGCGACAGCCCGGTTCGGCTTTCAAGGCTTTCGTCTACGCCTCGGCCTTCGAGGCCGGCCTGTCCCCGGACGATATCCGCGAAGACGCGCCGATCCGGCTCGGCGACTGGTCACCGCAAAACTATAATGACGAATATCGCGGCCCGATGAGCCTGCGCGAGGCCTTCGCCCACAGTTCCAATTCTGTCGCGGTGCGGATCGCGGAAGAAACCGGACGCGGTCATGTTGCCCGGCTGGCGGCGCGCTTCGGCATAGAGAGCCCGTTGCGGGCTGACCGGTCGCTGGCGCTGGGCGTGCACGAAGTCACGCCGATGGAATTGGCCTCGGCCTACACGCCCTTCGCCAATGGCGGTTACCGCGCTCGAGCCTATGGCATCGCCTCAATTGAGACCCGCGATGGCGAGGTTTTGTATGCCGCACCGCCCGCCTCGGGCGAGGTCGTGATGGATGCTCACACGCTGGGCAAAATGAATGATCTGCTCCACACCGTCGTCAGCTCGGGCACCGGCCGGCGCGCGGCAGTTGCCGGGCTGAGCGTTGGCGGCAAGACCGGCACCACCAATGATTTTCGCGATGCCTGGTTTGCCGGTTTCGCGGGTGATCTGGTCGCCGTTGTCTGGACCGGCAATGATGATAATTCCCAGACGCGCCGGGCCACGGGCGGCGGTCCGCCAGCCCGGATTTTCAGCGCTTTCATGACCGCCGCGCCGCGCACCGGACTGGATGCGCAACCGTCGAGCGTACCGCTCCAGCTGGCCGAACCGTCTGTCGAAGACCCGGCATCTGACGACACGGCGACACCCCAGGACGACCCCATCGCCGCTTTCCTCGCCAGCCTCGGCCGGGATTGAGCCCCGCACAATCCCCCATTTGACCGGTAGTCTTGCCCGCGACAGGCCATAATTGGGCTGTTAGATAGGGTTCCAACACCACGATTGAGCGAAGGGGATGGTATGAAACACGCTTTGATAGGTGCGGCAGTCGCCGCTCTCTTGACCGGACTGGCACCGGTCGGCAGCGCCCAGGCGCAGCATATGTCGCGCCTTGATCGCAGCGCCGCCGACCAGGCCTTGGCGATGATCGGGCTCGATCACACCGATGAGAACCGGATCAGCTTCGAACGGGCAGATTTCCGGTCCGGCATCTATACCTTTACGAATGTGACCTTCCACTACACGCCCGATGCGGATGATGTGCTTGTCCTTGATGAGGCCACCGACGGGGATGCGGCATCTGCCGACGATGTCAGTGATCCGACGCCGCAGGAGATTCATGCGGCGCGCATGATCTTCGACTCGCCGCGGCTCGATGCGGATGGGAACCTGCTCCTGCACAGCTTTGCGCTCGAAGGCGTATCGGCGAGCGATGACGACGGCAGTTTCTCGGTCGACCAGGTGACACTGGAGGCGCCGAACCCTGAAATGTCGGCCGATCTGGGTCGTCTGCTACGCGGCGACGAGGCCGATGCAATCGGCTCACGCTGGGATCTCTACCGCTTTGGCTTGCTGGCGATGAATAATCTGGCTGTAACCGGCAGTGAACCCGGTGAGGTATTTACGATGCGGCTCGATCGGCTCGCCTTCCGCGATTACACCGCCGACGCGCTGGACCGGTTTGAATTTCTCGGCCTCGCCGTCGAGGCGGAGACCGAGGATGGGCCTGTCACAGTTGGCTTGGCCGAAGTCTCGGCCGATGGGCTGAAGACCTCAAGCTATTCAAGCCTGATGGAAGCGCTTGCCTCTGGTGCCGATGAGGCCGCGCTGACATCCGCCTATTATGCCGCCGATCCCGAGGACCAGATGGACCTGTTTGATCGCGCTTTGATTCGCGATCTCGATGTCGTGGCGCCTGGTATGACCGTGACGCTCGACGAGTTTGTCATGACCACTGATGAGCGTAATGACCGGCTTGAAACCCACGCGCATATGGGATCGTTGCGGCTTGTGCCGGACACGGCGCAGGCGACAGGGGCTGAACTCGCGGCTGCGATCGGCATGCTTGGGTATGAAGATCTCGCGCTGAGCCTTGAGGCCAATACCGTCTATGATTCCCAAGCGGGACGGGCCTACACGACTGGCGACAATTATCTCGAACTGCATGATGGACTGCGCCTCGACTTCGCGCAGGACTTCGGCGGTTATCGCGAATATCTGGCCAATATGCACAATTTGTCGGAGCAGATATCGGTGGCGGAAACGCCGGAAGAGACGACCGAGCTTACGATGCAGGCGATTGCGCCGCTGACGATCAACCGGCTCGGCTTGCGCCTCGAAGACCTGTCCCTGCTCGACCGTGCCATCAGTGCCGGGGCTGCAAGCCAAGGCCTGACGCCGGACGAATTGCGGGCCCAATCCGGTCTGATGATCGCTGCCGGTATGATGGGCGCGCCGCCTGAAGTGCCGCGAGCGCTATTGGTCGAGGCGGCAACTGCGCTGACGAGCTTTGTCAGTCAGGGTGGTGCGCTGGTGATCGAAATGGTGCCGCCGGCACCTCTGACGATAGGTGATTTGATGGCCCAGGCCGAGGCCGAACAGATCGACTTCACGGCACTCGGCTTGAGCATCACGGCGGAACCGCCCGCCGGAGATTGATGCCTGGATCAAGAGACACGGCCGGCAGATCCACGATCTGCCGGCCGTTATCCGTCTAGCGTTCGGCGCGGGCCAAATCGCCCTTTTCAACCATGAAACGCTTCATCATTGGCGCGATTTGTTCGCGGAAGCGGCGGCCATTGAAGACGCCGTAATGGCCGACATCGGGCTGAACCCAGTCTTCCTTCAGGCTGTCAGGCAGGTCGGCGCACAGGGTGTGCGCGGCCTGGGTCTGGCCAATGCCGGAGATATCGTCATTTTCGCCTTCGATGGTCAGCAGGGCGATATCGGTAATGCTGGCCGGCTTGACGAGGCGGCCTTTTACTTCCTGCGTGCCGAGCGCCAGCTTGTGCTCCTGGAACACGTCACGAATCGTTTGCAGATAGAATTCCTCGCTCAGATCCATCACGGCCAGATACTCGTCATAAAAAGCGTTATGCCGGTCGGCATCGTCACCATTGCCTTTGACGAGATTGGCGAAATATTCCTTGTAGGCGTCAACATGGCGGTCGAGATTCATGTTGATGAAGCCCGTCAGCTGCAGGAATCCCGGATAAACCTGACGCATCGCCCCGGTATTGGGCAGGGTGACGGTGTGGATCAGATTGTCGGCAAACCATTCATAGGGTTTTTCCTCGGCCAGCTTGTTCGGTACGGTCGGCGACAGGCGGGTATCGATCGGTGAACCCATGAAAGTCATGCTGAGTGGCCGCGCGGGATCCTTGTCCTCTGCCATCAAAGCGATCGCAGCCAGCACGGGCGGACCAGGCTGGCAGACGGCAACAACATGCGTGTCGCCGCCCAATTCGGTCAGCATGGCGCGAACATAGGTGGTGAAGTCGTCGAGATCGAACCGGCCATCGGTGATCGGGACGGTGCGCGCATCGGTCCAATCGGTGATGTAGACTTCATGGTCGGGCAGGAAGGCCTCGACCGTGCCGCGCAGCAATGTCGCGTAATGGCCCGACATCGGGGCGACGAACAGAACTTTGGGCTGGGCCTTTTTGACGCCAGCCGCCTTGAGAGCCTCCGGGTCGCGCACGAAGTGCAGCAGATTGCACCAAGGCTGGCTCCAGACGACGGTTTCGGTGACGGGCACCTTGTGGCCGTTGATTTCGACCGGCTCCAGCATCCATTCCGGCTTCACATAGCGCCGCGTCATGGACTCGAACAGGTCAGCGGCTGCGGCCACCGAACGGCCAGCATAAGTGTCGCCCATCGGATTGCCGGGCAATTGCATCATGCGGCGGGTGGCATTGGCGACGGCGCGCCATGGCGTCATCGCCAGGTGGTTTAACTCGTAAACACTATAAAGCATGAGTTCTCCTGGGGCCGGCACTACCGAAATCGGCAATGCTCATGAGGATGAACCTTCTTCCTCAAGGAATTCTTGCAGTCGGTCCGCCATGGCTTGCGGATCGGCGCCATGGGCGAAGACGTCAACGAAACGTCCTTCTGAATCCATCAGATAGATGATGGAGGTATGATCCACAGTATAATCATCTGCGGTCTCTCCGTCGCTGCGACGGAAGCCGACCCGGTAGGCGGTGGTCACGGTGGCGATCTGTTCCGGTGTGCCGGTCAAGCCGATCAACCCGTCCGGGAAGGCCGGCGATGCGACGTATTGGGCCAGTTGCTCAACGGTGTCGCGCTCCGGATCGATCGTGATCAGGATTGGCTGGATGCGGGCGCGCAGCTCCGGGTCGAGTTGGTCGAGCGCGGCAGCCATGATCTGAAGTGAGAACGGACACACATCAGGGCAATAGGTATAGCCAAAATAAATCAACATGGCGCGGCCATGGAAATCGGCGTCGGTGACCGTTTGGCCGCTCTGGTCGACCAAGGTGAAAGGTCCGCCAATCAGGGCTTCACCGCTGGTGCGCGTTGGTGCACGCCGGGTCTCGCGCTGGCCCGGATCGTTGAGCATCAGCGTGAAAAACCCGATCACCACGACCATGGGCAGGGCAATCAACAACCAGATCCAGGCGCGTTTCATGAGCGTTCCATCAACTATCCCAAGGCGGACAAAGCATGTTATGCCGCGAGAGACGTAATTTGCTGCAGCTGCGAAGCTAGGACGGCTCGATCCCCCTGTCCATCGCCTTCGCTGCATGACCGGAGCCAGCCAATGAGTGACGCCGATTGGGACCCTTATGGCAGTGACGCGCATCTGACGCCGGTCTTCGGCCGGTTGCGCCTGCGCACGCTGGTGATGTTGCGCTGGTTGGCGGTGGCGGGGCAGACCCTGACCGTGCTGCTGGTGCATTATGTCCTCGGCTTTCAATTGCCGATTGGCGTCTGTCTCGGCGTCATCATGACCAGTGCCTGGATCAATATCTGGCTGACCCTGTCTGTGCCGCCGCAGCAATTCGCCAAGGATTGGGAGGCCTTCGCCCAGCTGAGCTATGACGTGCTGCAGCTCTGCGCGCTTCTAATATTGACCGGCGGGCTGCAAAACCCCTTCGTCGTGATGCTGGCAGCGCCCGTGACCATCGCGGTCGCGGCCCTGCCGCAACGCTGGGCGCTCGGCGTCGCCGCGATTGCAATGGCTGGAACCGGCCTGATGTGGCTGTGGAGCCTGCCACTGCCCTGGTCGGCCGGCGAGGTGATCCACCTGCCCGACATGTATGTCCTGGGTCTGTGGTGCGCGATCTTCATCGCAGTTGCTTTCACGGCCGTCTATTCTTGGCGCGTCAGCCAAGAGGGCCGCCGCATGGCGACCGCGCTGGCCGCGACCCAGAGCGTGCTGTCGCGCGAGCAACGCCTGTCGGCCCTCGGCGCTTTGGCGGCGGCGGCGGCGCACGAACTGGGCACGCCGCTGGCGACGATCCAGCTGACCGCCAAGGAAATGTTGCGCGAGGTCCAGGACAATCAATTGCTGCGCGAGGATGCCGAGCTGATGGTGACGCAGGCGCGCCGCTGCCGCGATATTCTCAAACGTCTCAGCCAGGAGCAGATCGTCTCCGACGAGCGCCACGACCGGGTCGGCTTCCTCGCCGCGCTCGAGGAGGCCAGCGCGCCACTGCGCGGTCTAGGCCCGATGCTTGATGTCGAGCTCTCCGAGGCCAGTTCACCGGATCACGCACCCATGCTGGAGCGGATGCCGGAAATGATCTATGCCATTGGCAACTTCGTCGAGAATGCTGTCGATTTCGCCGCCACCCGCGTCACGGTTGAAGGAAGCTGGGACGGCGAAAACCTGCACGTCTCGATCAGCGATGACGGACCCGGCTTCAAGCTCGACATCCTGTCCAAGATCGGCGAGCCCTATGTCACGACCCGATCAGGCACGCCGGGCCAGGGCGGGCTGGGTCTGGGTGTGTTTATTGCCAAGACGATGATCGAGAAAACCGGCGGCTTGGTGATGTTCGACAATGTTTCACCCCAGGGCGGCGCCCAGGTAAACATCGTCTGGCCGCGCAACCGGGTGGAGGCGGCGCCGATCCTCCGCTAGTAAGGTTGGAAGAATAGATGGCGACTCGCGAGGACCCTGACGTGGACGATGTCGAATATGAAATGCCCGAGGATCGGACCCTTCTGATCCTGGATGACGACGCTCCTTTCCGCACCCGTCTGGGTCGCGCCATGACCGCGCGCGGTTTTGTCGTGTCGGCCGTTGGAACGGTCGATGAAGCGGCGGAAGTTGCCCGCCAGAACCCGCCGGCCTTTGCCGTGCTCGATCTGCGTCTGCAAGACGGCGACGGGCTGGAAGTGGTCAAGACCCTGCACGCCTCGCGCCCCGATTGCCGCGTCGTGATGCTGACCGGTTATGGCAATATCGCCACCGCCGTCGCTGCCGTGAAAGCCGGCGCCGTGGACTATCTGTCCAAGCCCGCCGATGCCGACGACGTCATCAAGGCCCTGCTCGCTCATCCGGAAGACAAACCAGAGCCGCCGGACAATCCGATGTCGGCCGACCGCGTGCGCTGGGAACATATCCAGCGCGTGTTCGAGTTGTGCGATCACAATGTCTCGGAAACGGCGCGCCGCCTCAATATGCACCGGCGCACCCTGCAGCGGATATTGGCCAAGCGCGCACCGCGCTAGCGGCTAGTAGGGCGTCGCCGGGTCTCGATAATCGGGATGGGTCGTTGGCGAGGTCAAACGGCGGGACGCACCGCGATCCGGTTGCAATAATGCGCGCTCGCCGACCAGAAAATAGGCCACCGGATCGACGACCATCAAATCATTCGTCGTGCGCAAGAATAGCGCGGGGTCGAGTTCGGCGGTGAAAATGCGGGTTCGGGATGTCAGACTGATGGTCAAGCCATCCACGGTGTAGGAATCCGAGATCGAAAAAGCGTCATTATCAACGCTTGTGCTCAGGATGGATCCCAGCATCGCCGATTCCATATCGGTCGGCCCGTTCTCCAGGAGCGGCCAGGCCCAGTCTTCCGCGCCGTCCGGAAGGTTGACGATGACCTGTTGGCGCACGTCATAGGGATAGGGCAACATCAGCGGGGCCACTCGCCCGGCCAGATCAACGGGTATGATCGAGCGGTTGGCGGCGTTGGCGGCAAACAGGTAGGCGGGTTTGCTCGCATTGGCGGCGCTGAAATCATCCAGGGTAACGGTCATGACAAACCTGACCACGACGCCGTCATCGGCCTCGTCTGCAATCGTCGGCTCCCCAATCGGCGCGGATTGAAGAAATCTGGCCGAATAGGTCTCTGCCAGGCTGTTTCCAATCGAATCTTCGCCGCGGGTGACCGAGGCGGCACGGACCGCGTCCGCGGCGGCTCCGCGAAAACGCCATTCAACGTGCAGGATAGCCTGATTGTCACCGCGCGAGGCGGATCGGAGCGAGTAGCGGTCTTCGACATCTATATAGGGGAGCCGGTGCGCCCGCGTGCTGACTGCGGTGAGATCGAAGGATTGGCTGTCGAGGATCAGGGCATGCCCCCATTCTTCCTCGGGAAGATCCCACAGCCCTCCACCTTGCTCGGTTCGCGTCGGGTCGAGCCAGTAGCGGCGATTGCCGGACGTCAGCGTGACGATCGCATGATCGAATGCCTGGGGGGTGGGCGGCATGTCATCCAGGGAGCGGCCTTCGAGGGAGCTCACCAGAGCTACCCGGGAGTCGATGCCCAAATCCGCAAGAATGGACAATAAAAGCAACGCCTTCGCCTTGCAGTCGCCCTCGGAGTAGCGGAGCGTTTCTGATGGCAGGAGCGGCTGGTAGCCACCCTGGCCAAGGGTAATGGCGAAATAGTCGATCTCGCGCTGCACATAATTCAACGCCGCCATAATCTGTTCGTCGTGATCCGTGTGAGCCTCTCGGATCTCGGCGGCGATCCGTTCGATATCGGCATCTGGCATGGTCTGGAACAGGCTGGCGCCCCAGACGGCGACGGCATTCCAGCTCTCAAACGCACTGGCAACGAGTTGCGGTTGCGGATTCCGCCAAGGTGGCGTGAAGGGTTCGGGCTCGGGCGGCTGAAACGCGGCCGGGCCAAAACTGAGGGTGGTGAGACCGTGCTCCTGGGTTTCAGTCATTTCCGGGACGGCGCCCAGCAGGGCGTAATGCAAGCTGGAGCTGGGCCAGATCGAGCGGAGGTGGATCTGATCGAACATGGCCATAGTCGCAAGCGGGAGGCGAAGGGACGGCCGCCAGCCGGGCACCGGAAACCGCTCTTCCAGCGTGTAGTCCAGATCGAGGACATCGCCGGGGCGCGATTGCGGCAGGCGGAGAACGATAATAACGGCGCCTGTCAGGATCGAAGCTGTCTGCGCGGTATCGGCGCTGACGACATCGTGCCGAATTTCAGCGGTAAGGTCGGTCACTTCCCCGTCACGGGTTCGCGTCAGGCCGTGGATTGTCATTGTGCTCAATGCCGGATCCAGCGGAATCTGGAACTGGCGCAGCGCGATGGCGGCTTCGCCCGTAGTGGGTTCAAGAACGATGCGTTGATAATGGACTATCCGGTCTGGATAGGCGCGGCTCTGAACTTCGCCGAGCAGGAAATGTATCGGCCCTTCCGCGTTGTCCGCGGATGCCTGCGGAACATCGACCCTGACCACGAAATCGGGCCGCGCGCCAAAGCTGATTTCGGGATCCACCCGGCGGACCAGACGGGGCGGGGCCGTGAGTGGGGCCGTGGCTTCCGGGGTTGTGGCTTCCTGGACCGCTGGGTCGGGTAGCGGGTTATTGAGGCCGTACCAGACGACTCCAAAAGTCGCAGCCGCAGCGATTGCTGCCGCGAGAACATATTGCATCATACGCATTGCTGAGCCCCCCGAATTCGAGCAGCCTACGAATGCGTGATAAAAGTGCAATCAAAATCTAGGCTTGTGCGGCCACCTCAGCGCTGCGGTTCGGCGCGGGCATAGCCGTATATCGGGCCGCCATTGGCACCCTGGACGATGGCGACCGTGCCATAGCGGCGATAGGCCTCGCCCCGATATTCGCCGGCCCCACCGGACCAGCGGCCGAGATAGGTGAGACTTTTCACCATGTTGTAGTGCAGCATCTCGAGGCCTTCATTCTCGCCGGCGTCGATTTCAACACTGGCCCAGCCGGGCGCATAAGCGATCAACCAGACGTCGAGATTGGCTTCCGGCGCCTCGCCATCGAGGCGGACGATGAAGGAGCCGAACGGGCCGTTTTCAAGTGTAATCGAGGGGCTGTCCGGCATGGCGGCGAGGCGTGCATCGACCGCTTCCGACACCTTGTCCTGGTCCCAGCCCGGCGCGTCTGTGACGCCATCGACCACGAAATGCGGCGTGTAGAGCCGGTTGACGCCAAGGCGGGGCAAATAGGTGCGTTGGCGCTGGACGTATTCGGGCCGGGCATAGGTGTCGGTCCAGCCATACATGTCCCAATAACTCACCCCGAAAGCGAGCACGAAGACATTCTCGCGCTGGTCAAGCTCGCCCAGATAGCGATTGGCTTCCGGGCACAGGCCGCAGCCCTGGCTGGTGAAAAGCTCGACCAGGACCGGACGGGAATCCGCCTCCGGCTCAGGCTGAGCAAAGACAGGCTGGGCGAACAGACAAACGGCAAAAAGGGAAGCAAGAAAGCGCATGCGGCCTACATAATCACGTCCGCCCGCATCGGCCAATCAATTGGCTGTGACGCGGGCGGAGATGAATTATCTGGCTTTACGCGCGGGCGAGATTGCGCAGCACATAGTGCAGGATGCCGCCATCGCGATAATATTCCAGCTCATTCTCGGTATCGATCCGGGCGCGGACCGAGGCGGTTTTGACCGTGCCGTCCGGGAAGGTGATTTCCACCGTCATCAGGGCGCGGGGCTCGATTTCGGCGACGCCGAGGATGTTGACGCTTTCATCACCGGTCATGCCGAGCGAGGTCCAGCTGACGCCGTCCTCAAACTGCAGTGGCAGCACGCCCATGCCGATCAGGTTGGAGCGGTGGATACGCTCGAAGCTCTCGGCGATCACGGCCTTGATGCCGAGCAGGCGGGTGCCTTTGGCCGCCCAGTCACGTGAGGAGCCGGTGCCGTATTCCTTGCCGCCGAACACGACAAGCGGGATGCCGGCGGCCTGGAATTCCATGCAGGCGTCGAAGATATCGACCTGCTTGCCGTCCTTCTTGGTATAGCCGCCCTCAACGCCATCGAGCATCTGGTTCTTGATGCGGATATTGGCGAATGTGCCGCGCATCATCACTTCGTGATTGCCGCGGCGTGAACCGTAGGAGTTGAATTCCAGCACCGGAACCTGACGCTCCTGCAGATAGCGGCCGGCCGGGCTATTGGCCTTGATCGAGCCGGCTGGCGAGATGTGGTCGGTGGTGATGCTATCGCCAAACAGGCCCATGATCCGCGCATTGACGACATCGCCCGGTGCGTCGGGCTCCATTGTCATGCCTTCGAAATAGGGTGGGTTCTGGACATAGGTCGAGGTGTGATCCCAAGCATAGTTGAGACCTTCAGGAACCGCGATGCCGCGCCAGGCCGCATCGCCCTTGAACACATGCTCATAGCGCGTCGCGAACATGTCCGGTGTCACTGAGGTGCGCACCGTCTCGGCGATTTCCGCCGAGCTGGGCCAGATGTCTTTCAGGAAGACGTCTTTGCCCTCTTGGTCCTGGCCGAGTGGGTCCTTGGTGATGTCGATCTGCATCGAGCCGGCAATCGCATAGGCGACGACGAGTGGCGGCGAAGCGAGATAGTTGGCGCGGACATCAGGGCTGATCCGGCCTTCAAAATTGCGATTGCCCGACAGGACCGAGGTCGCGACGAGATCATTCTCGTTGATCGCCTTGGAGATCGGGCCCGGCAGTGGACCGGAATTACCGATACAGGTGGTGCAGCCATAGCCGACCAGATTGAAGCCGAGCGCATCGAGATCGTCCTGCAGGCCAGCGCGCAGCATGTAGTCGGTAACGACTTGCGAGCCAGGTGCGAGCGAGGTCTTGACCCATGGCTTGACGGTCAGGCCACGTGCGACGGCATTGCGGGCCAGAAGGCCGGCGCCGAGCATGACGGACGGGTTGGAGGTGTTGGTGCACGAGGTGATGGCGGCAATCACGACATCGCCATTGGTGATGCGGTAATCCGCGCCTTCTACCGGTGCCGATTTGGCCATTTCATTGGCCTTGTTGAATTCGCGGCCCATCGCTTCGGTGAAGGCAGGTGCGGCCTCGGTCAGGATGACGCGATCCTGTGGCCGTTTCGGGCCCGAGATGGCCGGGACGACGGTGGCCATGTCGAGATGCAGCGCATCGGTGAAAATCGGGTCGGCTTCATAATCGGGCCGATAGAGGCCTTGCGCCTTGCAATAGGCCTCAACCAGGGCGACGCGTTTATCGTCGCGGCCGGTGGCGGTCATGTAGGTCAGGGTTTCGTTGTCGACCGGGAAGAAGCCGCAAGTGGCGCCGTATTCCGGCGCCATATTGGCGATGGTGGCTTCGTCTTCGAGTGAGAGATGGTCGAGGCCCTTGCCGTAGAATTCGACGAATTTGCCGACGACGCCCTTCTTGCGCAGCATCTCCACGATGATCAGCACCAGATCGGTCGCGGTCGCACCTTCCGGCAGCTTGCCGGTCAGCTCAAAGCCGATCACTTCCGGGATCAGCATCGAGACCGGCTGGCCGAGCATGGCGGCTTCGGCTTCGATCCCGCCAACGCCCCAGCCGAGCACGGCGAGGCCATTGATCATCGTGGTGTGGCTATCTGTACCGACGCAAGTGTCCGGATAGGCGATGGTTTCGCCATTTTCTTCCTTGGTCCAGACGCACTGGGCCAGGTTTTCCAGATTGACCTGGTGGATAATGCCGGTGCCTGGCGGCACAACGCGGAAATTGGCGAAGGCCGACGCACCCCATTTGAGGAATTTATAGCGTTCGCCATTGCGCTCATATTCGCGCTCGACGTTTTTCAGGAAACTGTCGGCATGGCCGAAATTATCGACCATCACCGAGTGGTCGATCACCAGATCGACGGGCACTTGCGGATTGATTCGCTGCGGGTCGGCGCCAAGCTTGGTGGCGGCATCGCGCATCGCGGCGAGGTCGACGACTGCGGGAACGCCGGTGAAGTCCTGCATCACGACGCGGGCCGGACGATAGGCGATCTCATGGGTGGATTTGCGCGTCGTCAGCCAATCGGCCATCGCCTGGATATCGGCCTTGGTGACGGTCTTGTTGTCTTCAAAACGCAGCAGGTTTTCCAGCAATACCTTGAGCGAAGCCGGCAGGCGGGAAATCCCGGCCAGCCCGTTCTGCTCCGCGACCTTGAGGTCGTAATAGCCATAGGTTTCGCCAGCCACGTTCAGCGTGCGCTTGCAGGAAAAACTGTCGAGAGAAGCCATATTGTATCGTCCTCAGGGTCGGTGGGTGTTGAACACCCGGTGGGGAGGGTGGGCCAAATTGACATGGCCACATGTTTGCGCGGGTTTTACCCCTCATCCCGGCTTGCTGCAATGCGACACGCAGTACGTTGACCTCGACCCCGCATTTGGGTGACATGCTGTCATGACATCCGCGCCGCTTTCCCAGCCGCCAGAACCGGCACCGGCCTTCCCTAAGCTCGCCCTCAGCGTGAGCGGGCTAGCGCTGTCGCGCGGCGATACGGTGCTGGCCCACGATCTCGCACTTGAGCTGGGACCGGGCGAGGCCGTGCTGCTGACCGGCCGCAACGGCACCGGCAAGACCAGCCTGTTGCGAGCGCTGGCCGGCTTCCTTGAGCCGGATGCCGGAGAGATCACGATCAATGGTGAGCGCCCGGCCCTCGCTGCCGCTGACGCAATCGCCTGGCTGGGTCATGCCGATGGGTTGAAGCCCGGCGAGAGCATCCGCCAGGCCTTGCGCTTCTGGGCCGATCTGCATGGCGTACCGCGCAGCGCCATTCTTCCCGCCCTGCGGGCACTGGAGATGGACCATCTGATCGACCGTCCTGCGGCGCGCCTGTCGCGCGGCCAGCAAAGACGCTGTGCCCTGGCGCGCGTCGTGCTGGCCAATCGTCCGCTCTGGCTGCTCGACGAACCGGCCGGCCCGCTCGACGGCGAGGGTCGTGCCTGCTTGGCAACGCTGGTCGCGACGCACCGCGCGCGTGGCGGCCTCGTCATCGCCGCGACCCACCAGCCGCTCGACTGGCCCGATGCGCGCAGCCTCGATATGGGGCGGCTCTGATGGGCGTGCTGACAGCCATCTTTGCGCGCGAAGCCCGTCTCGCCTGGGCCGGCGGTGGCGGCGCGGCGGGACCGGCCGCCTTCTTCCTCGCCGCGATTACTCTCGCCCCGCTGGCCATCGGCCCGTCAGCCGACCTGCTCGCCGCCGTCGGCCCCGGCATTCTCGCCTTCGCGGCCCTGCTCTCGGTGCTGCAATCAGCCGAACGTCTGTTCGGCGATGATTTTGCCGACGGCACGCTCGACCTCTATCTGCTCACCCCGACCAGCCTCGCCGCCCTGTGCCTCGCCAAAGTGATGGGCCAAGCGTGCGCCACCCTGTGGCCTTTGCCGCTGGTCGGGGTGCTGGGTGGATTGATGTATGGCCTGCCGCCACTCTCGGCCCTGGTGCTCGGCGCCGCGCTGCTCGCCGCCATTCCTGCCCTCGCCCTGATCGCCGGTTTCGCCGGGGCGCTGGCCGCCGGCATCAAACGCGGCGGCCTGCTGATCGCTCTGATCGCAACACCGATGATGGTCCCGGTCCTGATCTTCGCCGCCGGAGCGGGCCGTTCCGCCTTCGCCGGCGATGAGCGCGCCGTGGCCAATTTGCTGCTGACACTGGCGATCAGCCTCGGGACCGTGGCGCTGGCCCCGTTCGGGATCGCGGCGGCGGTGCGGGGGCGGTTGGGATGATTGGATTGCCTGCGACCTTGCGGCAGTTGCCGCTCGCCGTTCCAGGCAGTAAGTGAGCGCCATGCTGTCCTATTTCGCCAATCCGCAACGTTTCGACCAGCTGGCCCGCATCGCGATTCCGGTGTTTGGCGTGCTGACGCTGCTCCTGCTCGGCGCCGGCATCTACATGTCCTTCTTTGATTCGCCGCCGGACTATCAGCAGGGCGATACCGTGCGGATCATGTATGTGCATGTGCCCGCGGCCTATATGGCCTCGGCGCTGTATGCGGCGTTGGCCGGGGCGAGCCTTGTCTATTTCGTCTGGCGCCATGCGATTGCCGATGCGGCGGCGGCCGTGATCGCGCCGATCGGGGCCGTGTTTACGGCGCTGGCGCTGGCGACGGGGTCGATCTGGGGCAAGCCGATGTGGGGCACCTGGTGGGAATGGGATGCCCGCATGACCTCGGTGCTGGTGCTGTTTCTGGTCTATCTCGGCTATATCGCGCTGCGCTCGGCGCTCGAAGATGCCCAGCAGGCGGCGCGCGCGGGCGCCATCCTGGCGATGGCCGGGGTGATCAATCTGGTGATCGTCAAATTCTCAGTTGAATGGTGGTCGAGCCTGCACCAGCCGGCCTCGGTCTTCCGCGCCGACGGACCGACCATCGATCCCAGCCAGCTCTGGCCGCTGGGGCTGATGGCGTTGGGCTACACCACTTTGGCCGGCTGGCTGGTCTTTTACCGTCTGCGTTCGCGCGCCATCGCCCGCCGGGCCGATGCGCTGATGCGCCAGAAAGAACGCGGAGACCGGACATGAGCGAGTTTTTCGCCATGGGCGGCTATGCCGTCTGGGTCTGGTCGGCTTGGGGACTTTCGGCGGCGGGCCTGATCGGGCTGGTCGCCTTCGCGCTCGCCGAACGCCGGGCGGCCTCTGAGCGGCTGCGGCGTCTGGAGAATGACGAGGCATGATGCAGGCTGTCCGCCTTCTTGCCGTATTGGGCATCCTCGCCCTGGTCACAGTCTTGGGCCTGCGCTGGTATCAGGATCGCCCGGCACCGCCTGAACCCCTGCCTGCGCTGACGCTCGCGGTTCTCGATGGCCGGCCAAGCTTTGATCCGGCCGTGATTGAAGGGCCCTATCTGATAAATGTCTGGGGCTCCTGGTGTCCCTATTGCCAGATGGAGCATCCGGCCCTGATGGCGCTACAGGCCGAGGGCATCGCGATTTACGGCATCGCCTTTCGCGATACGGCGCCGGCCGCCAATGCCTCGCTCGACAGATTGGGCGATCCTTTTGTGGGCGTGATGCTGGATGTCGACGGGCGCTCCGCCCAAGCGCTGGATATCGGAGGCACGCCGGAAACCCTGGTTGTCGGCGTTGACGGTCGCATTCTGGCGCGCTGGTCCGGCCCCCTCACAGCCCATGTCCTGCGCAGCCGGATCTATCCCGCCCTCGAGCGCGGCGCGCGGCGGGATTAGGGTCAACCCTGATCGTCGCCCGATGACCGGTTTCTCCCGAGTGCTTTGATGTCATTGACGTCAAATTCGTGGACGCGGCCCTGAGCCCGGTCTTCGACGCCGACTGCAATGAAAGCCCGCATCTGCGCGGTATTGTGTTCCGCAGCGATCCGTTTGTGTCGCCAATCGCGTAAGGCCTCGCGGATAATTTCGCTGGATGAGGCGTAATCGCCGGTTTCGACCGCACCGCGCACGAGGGCGGCAATCTCGGTCGTCAAAGTGATGGTTATGCGTTCCATGGCGCTCATGCGCATACTTGATCCGCAACATGCAAGCGATTCAGAGTCAGGGACTTACTCCGCTGTGGCCTCGGTGGCCTGTTTGCGGGCTTTCTTCTCGGCTTTTTTGGCCTTGTCTTTGGCGCGCTTTTTGGCCTTTTTCTTCTTTTCCTTGTCCTTCACCTTCGCCTTGATCACGGCTTCCTCGCCCTTTTCCAGGGTCAGGGCGATGCGGCGCAGGGTTTCGAGGAAATTGGCGCGCTTGTTCTTGGGCAAAGCCGAGATGATGGCGCGATCAGCGTCCATCGCGCCGAGCGTGGCGGCTTCGAGCAAGGTGCGGCCGGCGGCGCTGAGATGGATTGCATTGGCGCGGGCGTCATCGGCCAGTTTTTCGCGCTCCAGCAGGCCATTGCGCGCCATGCGCGAGACCAGTTCGGCCAAGGTCGAGCGGTCGATGCCGGTGGTTTTGACGAGCTCGGTCTGGGTCAAGCCCTCATTCTGGGCGGTCGCGTGGAGAACCGCGAACTGGCGCTGGGTCAACTTGGCGCCGGCCATCGCCTTGGTGAAACGTTCGGCGGCAAATTGTTGTGCCCGGTGCAGCAGATGCCCCGGCGACTGCGCGAGGTCAAAAGCCTTGGGGCTGTGCTTGTCGCTCGGCATGGGCGTCTCCGGATGTCGGCAAAGCCACTCTAAAATGATTCTGTGACGGGCGAATGACGATTGTCCGGCTACGGATTGTCACAGCGCCTATTTGGCCTTGTCTGCTGCCTCATCGGCCTCGCCCTCAGCCCGTTGATATTTCATCAACAGCGGCATTTGCAGCATGGCGAAGACGAGGCTGAGCGCCATCACGCCAAGCTTGGCATTGGCCCAGAAGCTTTCGCTGATCGAGAATTCGGCAAACCAACGGGCCGATTCCGGCACGATGGAATCATTGATATGGCGCCACATAACTTCATTGATCAGGGCCAGGAACTGGAACCAGACCGCCCAACGCACCGCCATCATGGTCCATGCCGCCTCGGGCAGGTTGAACACATGGCCGAAAAACACTTTCCAGACATTCTGCCCCAGCGCGACGCTGATCAGGATGAGATAGGAAAAGAACAGATTGATGATGGTCGGTTTGAGATAGAGGAAGATCGGGTCCTGCAGGAGGATTCCGATTGTGCCCATGCCCAGCACGATCACCGTTGTGAAGATCAGCATCGGCGGGAAACGCTTCTCGATCCGGATGGCATAGACCAGCGCGATGGTCGCCGCGATCATATAGGCGCCGGTGCCGATATAGATCGCCTGGTCGCCGGCAAAGGCCCGCGCCAGATTATAGACCACGATCCAGACCCCGACCGGTCCGACATCGACCAGCATGCGCGCCGTCTGCGAGGAGGTGGATTCAGCTTGGCTCAAGGGAATTCTCCTCAGGACTTACAGGGCCTGCATAACAACAAGTCCGGCGACCAATAGCACGGCCAGCGCGATACGCTTCAACCCGAAAGGCTCCTTGAGGACCAGCGTTGCGAGCAGTGCGCCGAACACGATGCCGGTTTCGCGCATCGCGGCCATTGGCGCGACCGGGGCGATCGAATAGGCGTAGAGCGCCAGCCAATAGGTCGCCAGATTGAACAGCATGCAGGTCGCGGCGGGCCGGCTTTCCTGGCGCACCATGGACCACAGGCGTCCGCTGCGCCGGATGATCGCGGTCGTGCCGATTGTCAGGCCAGAGAGCACAAAGAACCAGCCCGTATACACCATCACATTGCCTGAGGCGCGCACGCCAGCGGCGTCGATCACGGTATAGCTTGCGGTCATGCACGCGGCGGCGAGGGCGAAAAGCAGGATCTGCGCTTTCGGCGTTCCGTCCTTCTCCGGCCAGGCGAAGCCGGCCAGGGCGCTCGAGGCGATCGCCAGGCCGAGCAGCTGCCAGAGCGAGACCGCCTCGCCGAGGAAAAGATAGGCCGCGAGCGTCGCCAGGGCCGGTGCGCTGCCGCGCATCACCGGATAGGCCAGATTCATGTCGCCGCGCTCGAAGGCGGCGATGAGCAGCATGTTGAAAGCCCAGATGGCGACGGCGCCGAGCAGCAGAAAGCGCCAGACCTCCCAACTCGGGATCGGTTGAAACACCAGCCAGGGCAGGATCAAAAGGGCGATGAAGGTCTGCGTCAGGGCGCGAAACACCAACCGGTCCTTCGCCTGCTTGGTTAATAGCGTCAGGACCGAGTGGGCCAGCGCCGAACCAAGCATGGCGAGAGCGCCAGCTGTCAGGTTGGCCTCCACGGCCTAGTTTTCCAGGCCGGCCAAAGCCCGCGAAAATGCGCGCGCATTGAAGGGCTGCAGGTCGTCTTCGCCTTCGCCGATGCCGATATAGTGGATCGGCAGCTGGAATTTCTCCGCCACCTGGACCAGAGCGCCGCCCTTGGCGGTGCCGTCCAGCTTGGTCATCACCAGGCCGGTGATCTGGGCCGCATCGAGGAAGGCCTGGGCTTGGGAGACGGCGTTGGAGCCGACCGTACCGTCGAGCACGAGCACGGTTTCATGCGGTGCGGCGGGATTTTTCTTGCGGATGACGCGGACGATTTTGCGCAGCTCGTCCATCAGCTCGGCCTTGTTCTGCAGCCGGCCGGCAGTGTCGATCAAGACCGTGTCGCGGCCCTCGCGTTCGGCCTGTTCCAGCGCGTCGAAGGCGAGCCCGGCGGCATCGGCACCGATGGCGCGCTTGATCACCGGTGATTTCGCCCGTTCGCCCCAGACCGCGACCTGTTCGATCGCCGCGGCACGGAAAGTGTCACAGGCGACCAGGATCGGATCGCGGCCATCGCGCTTGAGTTTGACGGCGATCTTGCCGAGCGTGGTGGTCTTGCCGGACCCATTGACGCCGACGAACAGGATCACGTGCGGGCCGTCCGTCCCGGTCAGCTGCAGCGGCTTTTCGAGCGGCTGCAGGGTCTCGGAAATCACCTCGGCGAGGGTTTCGCGGACTTCTTCGTCGGTGATTTCCTTGTCGAACCGGTCGCGCGCCAGACGGTCGGTGACGCGCAGGGCTGCCGCCGTGCCGAGATCGGAGGCGATCAGCAGGTCTTCAAGCTCGTCCAGCGCTTCGCGATCCAGCTTGCGCTTGGTGAAGATCGCCGTGACGGATTCGCCCAGCTTGGACGAGCTCTTGCTCAGGCCCGAAACCAGGCGCGAGAAAAATCCGGGCTTCTTTTCGCCGGCCGGCTTGTCGTCGCTCATGATGTGAGCTCCCCGTGCAGCTCATGTCCGTCATGGTGCGTGACATGGATATTGACCAACGCACCGGGGCGCGGGAACTCGGTTTCAGGCAGGCGGATGGCGGCGAAATTTCCCGCCCGCGCAAAGCCGGGCTTTTCCATCAGGGCGCCGGTGACGGTGCCGATCATGCTGTCGAGATGGGCGGCCAGCACCTGATCCGCCTTCTCCCGCAAGCGCGCGGCGCGGGCCTTGATTTCGGCCTTCTCCAGCTGTGGCATGCGCGCGGCCGGTGTGCCCGGGCGCGGCGAATAGGGGAAGACGTGCAGATAGGCGAGCTGGCACTCATCGACCACTTTGAGCGAATTCTCGAACATCGCCTCAGTCTCGGTCGGGAAACCGGCAATGATGTCAGCGCCGAAAGCGATTTCCGGCCGCGCGGCTTTCAACCGATTGCACAGCGCGATGGCGTCTTCGCGCGAATGGCGGCGCTTCATGCGCTTGAGGATCATATTATCGCCGGCCTGCAGCGAGAGGTGCAGATAGGGCGCGATGCGCGCCTCGCCGGTGACGGCTTCAAACAGGGCTTCGTCGATCTCGATCGCGTCAATCGAGGAGAGGCGAAGGCGCGGCAGATCGGGCACCTGTTTCATGATCGCCTGCACCAGACGGCCCAGCGGCGGCGTGCCGGGCAGATCACCGCCCCAGGAGGTGAGGTCCACGCCCGTCAGCACAACCTCGCTATGGCCGGAAGCGACCAGGGATTTGATCTGGCTGACAATCTCGCCGGCCGGGACCGAGCGCGAATTGCCGCGGCCATAGGGGATGATGCAGAAGGTGCAGCGATGATCGCAGCCATTCTGGACCTGGACATAGGCACGCGCACGGCCCTCCATGCCCTCGACCAGATGACCGGCGGTCTCGCGCACGCTCATGATGTCATTGACGCGGATCTTCTCGGTGCCCCCCAGCAGGGTCACGGGATTGAAAGTCTCGGCGCGCAGTTTTTCCGCATTGCCGACGACACGGTCGACTTCGGGCATGGCGGCGAACATCGCCGGATCGACCTGGGCGGCGCAGCCGGTGACGATGATCTTGGCGTCGGGATGGGCGCGGCGGGCCTTGCGGATCGATTGGCGCGCCTGACGCACGGCTTCCGAAGTGACGGCGCAGGTATTGACCAGGATAGCATTTTCCAGCCCGGCCTCGCGGGCATGGGCGCGCATGACCTCGCTCTCCCAGGCATTCAGCCGGCAGCCGAAGGTCAGGATTTCAAGGCCGTTTTCCGGGATGGTTTCACGCGTGGAGGGCGTGTCGGCACCGGAGGCGGCGGGATTGTCTGTGTGCGCGCTCATGAAGCGTGGATAAGTGGTGGAGCCAAGCCTTGAGGTCAAGCGCGGCTGGCAATCACCCGCCGGATTCCCTCGCCCGCCAGAACGGTCCAGAACGCCAGCAGCGTGTGGTAGATGTGCCAGTTGGCGATGCCGAACGTGGTTTCCTCGCGACTGCCACCGATCACGACCGAAGCAAAGCCGAGCAAAAGCCAGGCGAACAGCCAGAGCAGACCGGTCTGCCAGCGGCGATGCACGAGCAGGGCGATGCTGGCGGCGAGGCCCAGCAGCAGGGCCAGTTTTGGGAGCAGAGCCAGCAGGTCAGCGCTGCCCGGCCAAGCCATCATGCCGAGGATCAGAACCGGAATTCCGATCCGCAAATAGCGTCCCACGCCCGACGGTAGCCGGATCGGAAAAGCCTCCCAAGCGACGCCGAGCGCGATCAGCAACATGCCGGCAGCGCCAGCGAATGTGCTTGCCAGACTATGCCATTGCGCCAGCCCCTCGACCTGGCCTGTCGCGAAGCGGACCACGCCAACGAGGGCGGCCAAGCCGATGAACGCCAAGCCAAGCCGGACCATGCGGACATCGCCCTTGCGGCGATGCGGCCAGAGCCGCCAGATGCCGAGGCCGCAGCCGAGGACCACGAGAAAATCTGTGAGGGCGAACATCATGGCGATCTAGTCCTGGTTTGCGGCGTCTTGCTCGTCCATCCACCGGTGCATCTTGGCGTCGAGCGCCGAGAGCGGCATTGAGCCGTCCTGCAGCAAGACGTCGTGGAAGGCGCGAATGTCGAAGCTTTCGCCAAGGCGTTCCTCGGCTTCCGCCCGCAGGTCTCGCATCAGCAATTCACCGGTCTTATAGGCCAGCGCTTGGCCGGGCCAGGAGATATAACGCAGCACTTCGGTGCGGATATTGTGCGGTGCCAGGGCCGAATTTTCGAGGAAACAGGCTTCGGCCTGGTCGCGGGTCCAGCCCATGTAATGAATGCCGGTATCGACGACGAGACGGCAGGCACGCCACATCTCATAGCTCAGCCGGCCGAACTCCTCATAGGGCGTCGTATAGATGCCCATATCGCGACCCAGAGTTTCCGAATACAGACCCCAACCCTCGCCGAAGGCGGTGATATAGGTGTCGCGGCGGAAATCCGGGACGTTTTCCAGCTCTTGCGCGATCGAGCCCTGATGGTGGTGACCGGGCACGGCCTCGTGGGCGGTCAGGGCCGGCAGGGTGTAGAGCGGGCGCTGGGTCAGATTATAGGTATTGACCATATAGCCGCCAGCCACGCCGCGCTCCATATCGCCGGGCCAATAGCGGCCGGTGGTATAGGTCGGCGCCATTGTGTCCGGCACCGGTCGCACGCCATAAGAGAGGCGCGGCAGATGGCCGAAGAAGCGCGGCATCTGATCGTCGAGCCGTTTGGCGATCCAAGAGGCGTGCATCAGCAATTCCTCCGGCGTCGAGGCGTAGAATTGCGGATCGGTCCGCAGGAAGTTGAGGAATTCGGCGAATGTACCCTCAAAGCCGGTTTCAGCGATGACGGCTTCCATCTCAGCCCGGATCCGCGCGACTTCGGCGAGCCCCCGCTGGTGCACCTCTTCCGGCGAGGTATCGAGCGTGGTGTGGAAGCGCACCAGTGTCTGGTAATAGGCACGGCCGCCGGGCACATCGGAAATGCCAAGACTGGTGCGGGTTTGCGGCACGTACTCATCGCGAAAAAAGCTGGCCAGGGCGACATAGGCGGGCTGGGCGGAGCTTTCGATCGCGGCGACGGCCTGCGCATAGAGGCGCGCGCGTTCGGCGGCTGGCAATGAGGTCGGCAGATCGTCGATCGGCTCGATCAGGATCGCCCGCAGCGTTGCCGGATCGCTCAGGCCGGTGACTTGGTCGGCGGCGGATTCAGCGATGATGCGTGGCTGGGTAAAACCGGCCTCGAGGCCGCGCCGCATCCAGTTGATATTCTGTTGGAAATAACCGGCAATCCCATTGATGCGGCGGATCCAGGCTTCGCCTTCGGCAATCGTGCGCGGCCGGGCGGATGAGGCGGCATAGGAGGGCGAGAAGAAGAAACCGCTATCGGAATTGAAGGCGATGCGGGCCTCATCGAAGGGCGCCAGCTCGGTTCGGAACCGCAGGATATAGTCGAGCACAGCACGCGAGACCTGGTCGCTTTGGGACAATGTGGCAGCGTCGATGCCATCAAGCCGCGCAAGGAAGTCGGCCTCGGCGGCAAATTGAGCCGCCAGTGTTTCCGGCGAGATATCGGCCCATTGCCCCAGCGCTTCCAGATCGCCGCGGCGACCGCGCTCGCTCGGGCTATTGGCCAGTTCGAAGGCCTCAAAATCTGTGACCAGCGCCGCGAACGCCGCCGTGGCTGTGGCGTCGGCTGGCTCAGTTTGTGCCGCTGGAGCGGCGACTTCGGAAATGGTCTGACTGGCCGGTGCTGCGGTCTCGCTAGCGGGCACCTCAGCGCTCTGGCCACAAGCGGCCAATGCCAGGGCCATCAAGCCGGCGATCGAGGCGTGCGAAATCGTGCGGTAGCTCATATCAGTCCCCCAAGCGCCTCGGGCGCCCCTTCGTATTTCGAGTGCAATCATTCTCGACCACACGGCGATTGTCGGCAAGCGGTGCGGCTTCAGTGCTCGCGCCGCGTCAGCCCGAGACGCTTGGCGAGAATATTATTGACCATGCGTTCCGGCAGCATGCGGGGCAGCGACCAATTGGTGAAGCGCTGGGGCACGATGGCATAGCGAAAGCGCGGCTTGTCCTCGCTCAGAGCGCGAAAGGCGCGGTCAGCGATCACCGAGGGCGGGAAGCCTTCCGGGCCGCTCTTGCTCATGTAATTGCGCAGCCGGGTCAGGGCCTTGTAATAGGCCGAGCCCTCATAGGGCGTAATGTCGACTTCATCGGATTTGGACCAGATGGGGGTCGCCACGGCGCCGGGTCCGAGCACGATCACTTCGATCCCGAACAACATCATTTCACGGCGCAGCGATTTGGACAGGCCTTCGACGGCGTGTTTTGAGGCCGAATAGGGGCCCAGAAAAGGCCCCCCCATCTCGCCGGCCACCGAAGACATCATCACGATCCGGCCCGGCTCACCGCTCAGACTCTCATCGGCGCCAAGCAAAGGTCCGAACGCTTGGGTGGCGCGGACGACGCCGGTGACATTGACGTCGAGCTGATGCTGGAACTCCTCGATCGGCAAAGTGAGCATCGGGCCAGCGACCGCGATCCCGGCATTATTGACCAGCCCTTTCAACTTCACGCCCTTGAGGGCCGCCCGGACCGTGTCCGCGGCGCCCTGCATCGAGGCCATATCGGTGACTTCCATCGTCAACGGTGTGACGGTGGCACCAAATTCTTCCTTCAGACGGTCAGCATCCGCCTGTTTGCGAACGCCAGCGAAGACATGCCAGCCCTCGGCGACCAGCTTGGCTGTGCAGGCATGGCCGATGCCGGTGGAGGCACCAGTGACGACGGCGGTGGGGGACGGGTTGTTCATGATCAGCTCCCTGTGTCGGCGACAGGCTAGTCTGCTTGCAGGAGATTGCCATACGGATTTTGCCATTCGGCCAATCCGATAGCGGTCGCGCCCAAATCTTCTGCGGCAATGGGCTGTGGCAGCAGGGGATGGTCATCGGGAAAGTCAGATTGAAATGCAGGGTCCATCGGTCGATCAAAAATTCCGGTGGGTGGTAATTCGTGAAAAACACTTTTGGGTTGCATTGCCCTCAGTGTAATGCTTAGCTGTTGGAGCCTTGCAAGGTTCTACATCAAACTAGACTTGGAGAATCTGACATGAAACGACTTGTTGCGGCTATGGTATTTACCCTGGCACTTGGCGGCGCGGCTTGGGCAAACTGTCAAACTTGCTTTGCTCGGTGCGATGGTTGGTACCCTGATGAGCCCGAACTCAACGCGGCCTGCAAAAATGGCTGCGCTTATGCCTGCCTTCCCGAATAGCAGGCCCAGTGTCTAAAGTCGGCCCGCTCCGGTGCTGCTCTGCCGGTACCGAGTGGGTCGCCGAATTTGGAGATGTCCGTCATGATCACTCTCTTGCTAAGCGCCCTGTTGTTCACCACATCGACCGATGCGTCTTGTCCCCCCATCAATTTTGATGAATTGCAGCCTCCACGTGGCGAGGAGTTCGTCTATTCCTTCTGGCGTGACGGGGGAATGCAGCCCGGCGCACTGCGGATCGAGATCGGCCAATCGCGCGCCGGTCAGGTGCGCGCGGAGATGTCTTACCTTCTTGTCAACGGGCAGTGGACTCCGCCAGCGACCTTTCGCGCTTTCGCCGGCGTGATCCTTCGCAGCGAGTCGGAGTTGGGCGGAAGCTCTCCCAGGCAGCTGAGTATCCGCTCCGTGAGCCCGCCAATCATGTCCCGCAGCCTGTCGGAGGGCGATGAGGTGCGTATCCCCGCAGTCGAAACCGTAACCGACTCGTCCGGCGAAACCCTGCGCCACCAGGGCGAATATGTGATAAGCCATGCGGGTTGTGGCGAGCTGATCCATGATGGTGAAAGCGTCCAGACCCGAAGGTTGAGGGTTAGCTATTTTCGCTTCATCGGACAGCCTGAGGAGGGCTGGACCTTGACCAATCCTGTGCAAATCTATGACATTCCTGTCGGCGCCAACTGGTTTTACGCCCTGCATCGCGAAGCCAATCACCCAATGCAGCAAGGAACGGTCATGGAGGGCTATACGGCCCCGTAGGAGAGTTGAGCTTGAGTTCTGGATCCGGGGGAAAGTTCGGCGTCTGTCTGGTGGCCGGCTTGGCCCTCGCGAGCCTCATGGGCTGCGATGGCGCAGGAGGTGTGCGGGGACAGGCGGGACAGAATTCCTACGTCACCGCGACTGCCGAGATCGGTGATATCCTTGAGGTGATCCCGGCTGTCGGCCCCGTGCGGGCGGCGACTGAAGTGGAAATCGGTGCCGAAGTGACGGGCCGGATTTTGGAAATTCACGCTGATTTCAACGATTCGGTCTCGGCAGGCGACCTGCTGGCCCGGATCGACCCGGCCCGGTTTGAGAGCGCTGTCGCCCAGGCGCAGGCCCAACTCGCGGCGCGCGAGGCTGCCACACGTTCCGTTGCCGCCCACCTGGATGAAGCCCGCGCGCAGCTTGCACGTCTTGAGCGGCTGGCCGCTCTGCCCTCTGGACGGCAGGCCGAGCTTGAAAATGCGCAATTTGGGGTGCGCGCGCTTGAGGCCGACCTACAAGGCGCTAGCGCCAATGCCGACCTGGCGCGCGAAGCCCTGCGGCGCGCCGAAATTGATCTTGAACGGACAGAAATCCGTTCACCGGTCGATGGCTTTGTCCTCGACCGGCGCGTCGAGCTCGGCCAGGCGGTCAATGCTTTGCAGAGCTCGCCAACCGTGTTCGTCGTCGCCAGCAATCTCGACAGGATGCAAATTGAAGCGAGCGTGCCGGAAGCCGACATCACCCGGATCGAGGACGGCATGACAGTCCGCGCCACTGTGGACGCCAATCCGGGCCGGCCCTTCGCGGGCACGATCAGCGCCATCCGGCGCGCGCCCGTTCGCTTGGGACGCTTCGTCAGCTATGAGGTCATTGTCGAGGTTGACAACAGGCTGGGAGAACTTTTGCCCGGTATGACCGCTTCGGTCGAATTTGTCCGCAGCGACGCCCGCTCGGTCCTGCGCATTCCCATCGAAGCGCTGTATTTCGAACCGCGTGGCTATGTGCCCGAGTTTTCTCCGGAACTCATAGCAGAGCTTGAGCGAAGGGCGGGCCGAGCGCTTCCCGACGAGCCGACGCTGAGGCGGGCCACCTTGCGTGGGTTTGAGACAGGTGAGCTCCATCGCCGCGGATTACGCCGAATTTTCGTAGCCAAGGATCAGGGCTGGGAAGCCCGTGAAATCCGCGTCGGCGGCGAGGACCAGACCTATATCGAAGTGATTGACGGGCTTGAACCGGGTGAAGAGGTCATAACCGGCAATGCAAGATGACTCTGGTGACGCTGAAATTCTCCGGGTTGACGGGGTAAGCAGGGTCTATCGGTCCGGCCGGGAAGACGTGGCCGCTTTGAGCGGCGCCGATCTCGCCCTCGTGGCGAAAGAAATCACGGTGTTGCGCGGGCGATCGGCGTCCGGAAAAACGACCTTGTTGAACCTCGCCGGGTTGCTGGATCGGCCGAGCGAAGGCCGAGTCCTGTTCATGGGCACCGATACCCGGCCTCTGAGTGACCGCGAGCTCGCGCAATTGCGGCGGGGCAAGCTGGGCTACGTGCTTCAGGACTCCGGCGTGGTGGAACGCATGACGGCGCTCGATAATGTCGCGCTACCGGGATTGTTTTCCGGCCGCACCATTGACGCGTCTCGCGAGCTTGCCAGAGCCGCGCTGGACGATGTGGAGCTTGGCGGCAAGGCGCATCGCCTCGTTGGTCAGCTTTCCGGCGGGGAGCGGATGCGCGTCGGGCTCGCCCGCGCACTGGTCCTTTCGCCGAAGCTGGTCATCTGCGATGAACCGACCGCTTCGCTTGATGCCGAAACGGCAATCATGGTCGTCGGTCACCTCAGGCGAGCCGCCGCAAGCGGGGCCTGCATCCTTGCCGCGAGCCACGATCCCATTGTGATCGATCAGGCCGACCGGACCGTGACCCTGACGGCCGGCCGCATCACGGGCGACAGCATGACCAAAGCCGGGGTTGGTTCATGATGCGGATCGCCGCCCTTTTCCATCTGGCCCTGTGGTCGGCCTTCAGTCGTCCGATGCGCGCCGCGCTGATGATCGCGACCCTGGCGGGTGGCACAGCCGGGGTTGCGCTGACGGCGGGTGTATTGAGTGGCTATGCCCGTGCCATGGAGGCCCTCACTTTCGGTGCCTATTCCCGCTCCCTGGTCATCAGTGAGAATCGCCTGATCGAAGACCGGTTTGGCCCACCACGGGTCGCTGATATCGCCCGTCTCCGCGAAGTCCTGGGCGACCGCGTGGAGGCAACCGCCGCCTGGCGGATGTCCGTGGCAGATGTCCGGGCTGGCCGGGAACAAACTTCCCTCACGGTGTTCGGTGTGAGTGGAGCATTCGGTTATGAGGCGGACATGCCCGTCGTCCAGGGCCGCGTTCTGACGGCCGCCGAAACGGCTGGCACCGAGCGCCTGTGTTTGCTGGGACCGGGGGCCTTCCGGATGCTCTTTCCCGACGGGGCAGGAGACGCCGCAAGCTTCAGGATCAACGGGGTAAGCTGCTCGCTTGCGGGCGTTCTTGGCGAGCCACGGTCGCAGCTGGCCGAACGGTATCGCAATTCTGTCATCACCCCGTTTGCCGCTGCCGCCCGCTATTTTGAAGCGCCGGACAGTGTCAGCTTTCCGACGCTGGCCCATGAGGTCGAGCGATTGACCATTGTCCTCACCCCCGGCACCGACCGGGACGCCGCCCTGATCGACGCGGATCGGGCGCTGCGCCGCGCGCACGGAGCCTCGCAGACCAACTCGCCCCCGTTCATTTATGCCGATCCGGCCGCGCCAGCGGAAGCGATGGCGCGCCAGCGCGATTTGATCGCCCGACTGTTGATCGCGATCGCCTTGGTGTCGATTATGGTCGCCGTCACCGGATATGCCGCTGCATCCATGGCCGCAGTGGACATGAAAAAGCGCGACATCGCCCTCATGATGATGAGCGGGGCAAGTGCCGGAAATATCCTCGTTCAAGTGCTGATGGAAGGGCTCGTGCTGGGCGCTGTTGGGGGTATTGCGGGTATTATTCTGGTCGGCGGCGCTGCGGCGCTGGCACAAGCCGTTGTCAGCTTCCCGTTTGATCTGGACCTCAAGCTTGGCCTTCTCGTGCTGGCGGGTGGAGCCGCAACCGGACTCCTGGCCAGTATAGGTCCGGCGCGCAAAGCCGCGTCGGGTTCTCCGGCCCTGAATTCCCGTAGCTGATCGTGCCCGCCATTCGCCGGCGGGTTCTTCAGTAATTCAGGCCCGGCGGGCATAAATGTCTGCAACTTGTCAGCGGTCTGCGCCTCACCGCGTTGACCCTGACAATGTGCGGCCTATTGTGCGGGGTGAGACTCAAGGCTGATGCGCGTCCTGCGTTCGGCGATACCGACACTGCTTTCGAAAGGGTGCCTCATGGCTTCCGACTGGTCCGATCCGCGGCCGATGTCACCACACCTTCAGGTCTGGCGCTGGCATGCGACGATGGCATCTTCGATTCTTCACCGGGTCACCGGCATTGGCAATTATATCGGTGCGGTCGCGATTGCGGTCTGGCTGGTCTTGCTGGCCTTCGGCGCTGAGGGTTCGATTGCCTTCCTGTTCGAGGGCTGGATGGCCTGGGTGACGCGCTTCGGCCTGATCCTGTTGACCTATTCAGTGAGCTTTCACTGGCTCAATGGTCTGCGGCATCTGTTCTGGGACATCGGCAAGGGATTTGACCCCAAGGGTTCGAATTTCCGTTCGATGGCGATCATGGTGGTTGCGGTCATCCCGACCGCCGCCCTCTGGCTTGGCTTTGGGAGCTGATCGATGACGGATTACAGAACCCCTGCCGCCAAAGTGCGCGGCCTCGGCGCTTCCGGACACGGCACAGCGCATTTCATCGCCCAGCGCGCCACCTCGGTCGCGCTCTTCTTTCTCGTGCCGGTCTTTGTCTGGCTGCTCGCAACATCCGGCGCCCCGGACCCGTCCGCGATGCGGACCCTGCTCGCTTCGCCCTTCGGCGCGATCGTGACCCTGCTGACGCTGACCGCCGGCTTCCATCATATGCGGTCCGGCCTGCAGGTCGTGATCGAAGACTATATTCACAAGCCCGGCACCAAGGTGATGCTTCTGCTCGGCAATACATTTCTGACACTGGGCCTGTGGCTGGTCACGGTGTTCGCTCTTGTCAAACTCGCGCTGTAACGGACGTTCTTCATGGCCGACTACAAATGGATCGATCACACCTATGATGTTGTGGTCGTTGGTGCTGGCGGCTCCGGCCTGCGCGCTGCCCTGGGTGCCTCGCAAGCCGGTCTGAAGACCGCCTGCATCAGCAAGGTCTTCCCGACCCGCTCCCACACCGTCGCGGCGCAGGGCGGGATTTCCGCCTCGCTCGGCAATATGGGTGAGGATGACTGGCGCTGGCATATGTATGACACCGTCAAGGGCTCCGACTGGCTCGGTGACCAGGACGCGATCGAATATCTCTGCCGCCAGGCCCCGGCCGCCGTTTACGAGCTGGAACATTGGGGCGTGCCCTTCTCGCGCACCGAGGATGGCAAGATCTATCAGCGCGCCTTCGGCGGCATGACCCGCAATTTCGGCGAAGGTCCGGTCCAGCGCACCTGCGCCGCCGCCGACCGCACCGGTCACGCCATCCTGCACACGCTCTACGGCCAGTCCGTGCGGCATGAGACGGAATTCTTCATCGAGTATTTCGCCCTCGATCTGATCATGGATGACGGTGTCTGCCGTGGCATCACCGCCTGGAAGCTTGATGACGGCACTTTGCACCGCTTCCACGCCCAGACCGTGATCCTGGCGACTGGCGGCTATGGCCGCGCCTTCTTCTCGGCGACTTCGGCCCACACCTGTACCGGTGACGGTAATGCGATGGTGCTGCGCGCCGGTCTGCCATTGCAGGACATGGAATTCGTTCAATTCCACCCGACCGGAATTTACGGCGCCGGCTGCCTGATCACCGAAGGCGCGCGCGGCGAAGGCGGTTATCTGACCAATTCCGAAGGCGAGCGCTTCATGGAGCGCTATGCGCCATCGGCCAAGGATCTGGCCTCGCGCGATGTCGTCTCACGCGCGATGACGCTGGAGATCCGCGAGGGTCGCGGCGTCGGTCCGAACAAGGATCACATCTATCTGCATCTCGACCATCTCGATCCGGCCGTCCTCCATGAACGCCTGCCCGGCATTTCCGACAGCGCCCGTATCTTTGCCGGTGTCGATGTCACCAAAGACCCGATCCCGGTCCTGCCGACGGTCCATTATAATATGGGCGGCATCCCGACCAATTATCACGGCGAGGTTCTCACCAAGGTCGGCGATAATGCCGATACGGTCGTGCCGGGCCTGATGGCGGTCGGCGAAGCGGCCTGCGTCTCGGTGCATGGTGCCAATCGCCTCGGCTCCAATTCGCTGATCGATCTGGTGGTGTTCGGCCGCGCCGCGGGCCTGCGCCTTGGCGAGACCGTGACGCCGGGTGCGGCCCAGCCAGAATTCAAACCGGAAGAGGGCCAGAATTCCCTCGATCGGCTCGACAAATATCGCCACGCCTCGGGCGCAACACCGACCGCGAAACTGCGGCTGCAAATGCAGCACGGCATGCAGAATAACTGCGCCGTCTTCCGCACCGGCGACGTCCTCAATGAGGGCATCGAGGCGATGCGTCAGGTCTACAAGAACATGGCCGATATCGGCGTGTCTGATCGCTCGATGATCTGGAATACCGATCTGATGGAAACCCTCGAGCTCGACAATCTGCTCGCCCAAGCGGCGGTCACCGTCAATGGCGCTGCCAATCGCGAAGAGAGCCGTGGCGCCCACGCCCGCGAGGATTTCCCGGACCGCGATGACAAAACCTGGATGAGACACACCCTCGCCTGGTGCGACGACAAGGGCGATGTGAAAATCGATTACAGACCCGTCCACGCCTACACGATGTCGAAGGATATCGACTACATCGTGCCGAAAGCCCGGGTTTATTGAGGGAAGACGAAAATGGTTCAGCTAACACTTCCCCGCGGATCTGATCCGGTCAAAGGCAAGGCTTGGCCCAAGCCTGACGGCGCCAAGAACGTCCGGACCTTCAAGATTTACCGCTATGATCCGGAGAGCGGCAATCCGCCGAGTTGGGACACTTACAAGGTTGATCTCGACGCCTGTGGGCCGATGGTTCTCGATGCCATTTTGTGGATCAAGAATAATGTCGACGCGACGCTGGCTTTCCGGCGCTCCTGCCGCGAGGGCGTGTGCGGCTCCTGCTCGATGAATATCGGTGGCCGCAACACCATCGCCTGCACCGCCGGGATTGATGAGTATGACGGCACCGTCACCATCTCGCCTCTGCCCCACCAGGCCGTGGTGCGCGATCTGATCCCGGATCTGACGCAATTCTACGCCCAGCACGCGGCGATCAAACCCTATCTCCAGACCGACACACCGGCCCCGGAGAAGGAGTGGCTGCAATCGCCCACAGAACGGGCTGAGCTCGACGGGGCCTATGAGTGCATCATGTGCGCCTGTTGCTCGACCGCCTGCCCGTCCTATTGGTGGAATGACGATAAATATCTCGGGCCTGCCGCCCTGCTGAATTCCTATCGCTGGCTGGCCGACAGCCGCGACGAAGCCAAGGGCGAACGCCTCGACGAGCTTGACGATCCGTTCAAGCTCTATCGTTGCCACACGATCATGAATTGCGCCCAAGTCTGCCCCAAAGGCCTCAACCCGGCCAAGGCCATTGCCAAGATCAAGACCATGCTGGTCGAACGCGAGAGCTAGAGGCTAGTCTTCCCGCGCCTCGCCATACCGGCGGCGGTGCAATGAAAGGGTGAAGCATGGCACTTGGAGCTTTTTCGATCAGCCTGGCCGTCAAGGATATCCGGGTTTCGAAGGCCTTCTACGAAGCGCTCGGCTTTGCCGAGACCGGCGGCAATATCGATCAGGGCTGGGTGGTGTTACGCCAGGACGGCAAGGTCATTGGCTTGTTCCAGAACATGTTCGAAAAGAACATGCTGACCTTCAATCCGGGCTGGGGCCAGCACCGCGAGGAATTGTCAGGATTCGAGGATGTCCGCGATCTGCAGGCACGGTTGAAGCAGGCCGGCCTTGAGGTTGGCGACCTGATAGAGCCAGGCTCCGGGCCAGCTCACTTCATGCTGACTGACCCTGACGGCAATCCGATCCTGATCGACCAGCACGTCTGACGGACGCGCCTAGTCTGCCAACAAATCCCGCACGAGCGCATCCAGATATCCGTCTTCACCGAAGCCGAGCGCGTGGACTGTGTCGTCATTGACCAGGATGGCGATCGAGCGACCGGTCGCCGGGGCATAGGCGGCCAGCGCCGTGATGCCCAGACCGTCGCCGCCATGCAGCCGCAGGATCTGGTCGCCATAGGACACCTGATAGCTGCCCGGGCCGATGGCGATGACATCGCCGGTCAGGCCGAAGGCCTCCCCGCCCAGCGGCGGCTCGAAATCCAGACCGGCGACGAAGGCGCCGCTGAAATAGTCATGAGCCCAGCGCGCCAGATCAGCAGCGTTGATCGCAATCCCGCCGGCGGCATCACCGGCGGTTGCGAGCTCCCGGTTCAGACGCTCATCGAGCTGGGCCGAGCCCAGCATGCCAGCGAGCGCTTCCGAATGGCCGAGCGCGTCCGGGTCGTCCTGTGAGGTCCGGATGAGGCGGGCTGAGGCCAGGGCTTCGGGCTGGAAGATGAGCGCATCGAGAGCCTGGGCCAGAGGCAGGCCGGTTTGGCGTTCGATGATGGCGCCGAGCACAACATAATTCGCGTTGGAGTACTGGAAAGCGGGCTCCGTCTCCGGCGCGGATGCGACGGCGAACGCGCGGACCTGGTCCACCGGCCAGCTCTCGCGGCCCTCGGAATGCTCACGAAGAAAGACCTCGAAACTCAAGGCTCCCCCCATATATTCCGGCAGGCCTGAGGCGTGATGCAGTAATTGATCGACACTGACCGAGGCGGGCAGGTCGAGGCCGCTCAGCCTCGCCGCCGAGTCCGATAAGCCCAGCCGGCCTTGATCGGCGAGCACCAGGATCGCTGCTGCGGTGAAGGTCTTGGACACGCTGGCAATGCTGAAGCTGTCATCAGGCTCCAGCGCAGCGCCGCCCTCGGTGCGGTTGCCGCTGACGGCCAGTATCGCATTTCTCCCATCATAGATCGCGACGGCAACGCCTTGTACGCCGGTCTCCTGGCGCCAGGCCGTGAGGCGGCTGTCAAGATCCTCAGCCAGGACTGTGGAGGCCAGGCTCAGAGCGCCGAGCACGGGGAGAAATAGGGTCTGAAATCGCATCGACATGGCCGCCTCAAGGTGTTGGTGTCACCCTTGAGATGCCTGCCGACGGGAGGATGGATGCGGCACGTCTGCAATTGAGCGCGCCGTCAAACCGTGCGGATCACTTGCCCCAGGCGGTCCGCTCGCAAATATCACGCATCATGGCGGTCGCTTCCGCATCGCTGCCGTCATCGGGACCGATCTGCATCGCGCGGCCGAAGGCGAGGGCGTAGCGCGCATCGGCCTTGCCCATAAAGCCGTGGAAGATCGTCATGTCCTTCAGCTCCTCATTGATCTGAGCGAGGGCGTAATACAGGATCGGCATGCGCTGGCGAACCGCGAGCGGAATGATCGGCGCCTTGAACTTTCGCGCCAGGCTGACGGCGGTCGGATGCCAGGGCTTTTCGACCAATTGCCACTTGCTCCAACTCCATTCCGACATCCGGCCGGAGGGGAAGATGACGATGCATTGTTCAGCCTTGAAGGCTTCTATGGCGCGTTTGAGCATGTCGCGTGACTGGGTGCGCGAGCGGGCATCGTCGCGCCATTCGACCGGGATGATGCGCTCTTCCAGTCCGGGACAGACTTTGAGGGCGTCACGATTGGCGAAGAAGAGCGTGTCGGGGCGCTTGGCTTTGAGCGCGTCCCAGACGGCGACGCCATCGGCGATGCCGCCGGGATGATTGGACACGATCACACAGGCGCCGGTCTCCGGCACATGCTCCAGTCCGGTCACGCCGACATCGAGTCCGAGATAATCCGAGCACCAGTCGAGGCAATCCGTGCCGGTGCGGGCGATGATCGCATCGACCATGGCGACGGCGCGGCGATAGCCCAGCAGCGGATAACCGATCGATTTGATGATCGGCCAGAGCGGCGTGTTGATCAGCCGTGGCGCGCGATCTTCGATCAGATCATCGACGACATGTTTCGGTGCGGCCGGCAGAAAGGAATCATCTGTTTCCATCCGATCACCAAAGCCCGGCTCGGGCTCGCGCGCAATCCTCATTTCGCTCTCAGGTGCGACAAGGTTAACGCGCCGTTTACGCTTTGGCCCGGCGCTTGCGAGGTGCCTCGTGAACGTTAACACCTTGTTCACGAATGGGACGCGCGATGACAATGGAAACGGCGATGACCTCGGGTACCACCCGCAAGCTGGCCACCAAACGGGCCCGGATCGAAGATGATCTGGTTGCGGACTATCTCACCGCTGCTCTGAAGCCGGGCGACCGGACGCTGCAAATCGGCGCTTCTGATCTGGGCACGGTCTTCCTGCAACGCGGCGCTTTCCATGAAGTGATCGCACCGATCGCCGCCATCGACGCGCTGCAGACCCAGTGCGAGCGGCGCAACATCAAGTTTGATCGCCTGCGCAGCCAGTCGAACGCGGCCAGCAATTCCCAGCTCGATGCCGCCCTGATCGGCACAGATCTCGGCTTCCCGACCATGGCCGGCAATTGGCGCCTGATCGCTAGTCGGCTGAAGCTGGGCGGCGTGCTGATCCTGATGGGCACCGGGCGTGGTTCGCCGGCCCGCTTGGCTGACGCGCTGATCTCGGATGAAGGCTGGAGCCTGCAGGAAATGATCGCTGGCGATGTGGCGGTCTTTCGCAAGACCAGCGTCTATGACGAAGCTGAGACCCGGACCCGGCTGTCGGCGGCCGGCGATCCGAGACGGGCGCCGCGTGGCTTGAAGCCAGGCCTGATCGCAGGCGCAATGCGCACGCTGTTCGGATGGCGTGCCGGCAATCGGACCCAGCATTTGGCCCGCCGCAGCCGCTGAGATCAGAGGTCAGGCCGCTCTGTATCGCGACCCCCGCGTGGGCCACCGGATGTTGATCCGCGTCCCCCCCTGCCGCCGCTATCGGGTTGCTGAGCGCTCCGCCTCGGCCCGAAGCCTCGCGAGCCGAGATGTGGCGCGCAGGCGGGCGTTACCGGAATTGCTGTCAGCGGCTGGACCACAAACTCGGCCGCGAGGCGTTCGATTTGCGCCGTCTGGGTCGCATCGATCCGCCCGGCAATTTGCGCTTCAACCCTGTTATCCAACCGGTCGAGACCATAGGTCTGGTCGCGCGCATTATGGCGATAGACTTCGGCCCAATATGCGGCTTGGACCGGTGCGTCTTCGCTGTTGATTGACGCAAATCGCGTCGCCAGCTCAGCCTGGGCCGTCGGCCAACCGGCTTGGGCGGCCGAGGTCAGCCGGTCGAGGCCTTCAACCCGCAAATCGTCGCGCATGATGTCGGGGGTGGCGTCCTCGGTTGAGAGGCGCAGGGCGCTATAGCCGGCGAGATACTGGGCGATTTCGAACCCGGTGCCTTGGCCAGCGACACAGCGCAAAATCGGCAATGCCTGTTCGTACTGGCCCTGATCGACGAGACTGACCGCCGTGTTGAAGTCACCCGCACCGCGGCCCCCAAACATGCCGCCATGCCCTTGGGGCGAGGGCCCGCCCGGTGAGGCACAGGCGGTGAGCAGAAGCAATGCGGCGGGGGCGAGAACGGAAAAGCGGGCCATTCGGTTGGGACTCCGATACGGTGCGAGCGACAGACAAGGTACGCGTTGAGGCGGAGAATCCGTCGCAAGCCGACAAAATGCAAGCACCCGGGCGCGTAAACGCCCGGATGTTGACACATCAACCGTCCAAAACCGCCCTAGAACGGCAGGCTATAGGTCAGCGAGGTGATCTCGTTTTCAGCGAAATCGCCCTCACCAGCTCGGGCCGAACGGGTGCTGGAAAGATTTAGTCCCGCGCGGCCTGCAGAGCGTCATTGATCGCCTGCGCGATCGGCACGTCAAAGGCGCCGCCGAGCGCTTCTGCCCACTGATAATAGCCCTCGTCGAAGGCTTCAGCCGTGTCGGCCTTGTCTTCGAGCAGTTCCAGGGCCGAAGCGGCAAAGGCATCGCGGGTGAAGGGGATGTGTCCAAACACCAGCAATTCGGGACCTTCACCCATATCGACCGTGGCGGCATTGAAAATCGTGCAGTGGAAGACGATCTTGCCGTCGAGCTCGGCGGCGGCTTCGATCCGCCCGATCACAACACGGGCCTCAGGCTCACTGCTATCGCGAACGCTCCAAGCCTGGCCGACTTTATACTGCATCATGGACTCCATCCTTTGACACACCGTGCGTAAACGCGATTGCGGTCTGTACCAAGCGGGTCCAGCCGCGACTGAAGGTCGCGACGAGGTGCAGGTTCCCGTCTCGACACGGTCGGGTCAGCGTATTAAGCCAGCCGCAATGGCATGGCGCGACACCCGCAGCCATCATCAAGCTTTATCGGGAGCGAGTCACATGACGCGTGAAATCCACCACTTCATTGACGGCAAGGCCTGCAAGGGAAAGTCCGGAAAATTTGGCGATATCTTCAATCCCAATACCGGCGAAGTTCAGGCCCGGGTCCCGTTCGCGACTCGCGAGGAAGTGGCCGACGCCATCGCCGGCGCCAAGAAAGGTCAGGCCATCTGGGCCGCCACCAATCCGCAGCGCCGCGCCCGTGTGCTGATGACCTATAAAATGCTGGTCGAGGAGCGGATGGACGAACTGGCTCATCTCTTGTCCTCCGAGCACGGCAAGGTGATTGCCGACTCCAAGGGTGATCTGATGCGCGGCTTGGAAGTCATCGAGTTCGCCTGCGGCGTGCCGCACCTGATGAAGGGCGAATACACCGAGAGCGCCGGGCCTGGCATCGACGTCTATTCCATGCGCCAGCCGCTCGGCGTCGTCGCCGGCATCACACCGTTCAATTTCCCGGCGATGATTCCGATGTGGTTCATGGGCATGGCTCTGTCGACCGGCAATGCAATGATTATGAAGCCGTCGGAGAAGGATCCGTCCGTGCCGATGCGTCTGGCCGAGATCATGCTGGAAGCCGGCCTGCCTGAAGGCGTTCTGCAGGTGGTGCATGGTGACAAAACCGCCGTCGACGCCCTGATTGAGCATGACGACATCAAAGCGGTCAGCTTTGTCGGCTCGTCGAATATCGCCCATTATATTGCGCAAGGCTGCACCAAGCACGGCAAGCGCTTCCAGGCGATGGGCGGGGCCAAGAACCACGGCATCATCATGCCCGACGCCGATATGGACCAGGTCGTGAATGATTTCCTCGGCGCCGCCTATGGTTCGGCCGGCGAACGCTGCATGGCGCTGCCGGTGGCTGTACCCGTTGGCAAGAAAACCGCCGACGAATTTGTCGCCCGTATCCGCAAGGAAGCCGTCAATCTGCGCATTGGCATCTCGACCGATGACACCGCCCATTACGGCCCGGTCGTCTCGGCCGCACACCGCGCCAATATCGAGAAATACATCCAGATGGGTGTTGATGAGGGCGCCGAGCTTCTGCTCGATGGCCGCGGCTTCCAGCTGCAGGGTCATGAGAAGGGTTTCTTCATCGGCCCGACGCTGTTTGACCATGTCAAACCGGAGATGGTGTCCTATCAGGAAGAGATTTTTGGTCCCGTCCTGCAGGTCGTCCGCGCCGATAATCTGGAGGAAGCTGCGGCCCTGCCGAGCAATCACCAGTATGGCAATGGCGTTGCCATCTTCACCCGCAACGGCCTGGCGGCGCGCGAATTTGCCGCCAAGGTCAATGTCGGCATGGTCGGCATCAATGTGCCGATCCCGGTTCCCGTTGCCTATCATTCCTTCGGCGGCTGGAAGCGCTCTGCTTTTACCGACACCAATCAGTACGGCACCGACGGCATCCGCTTCTTCACCAAGATCAAGACGGTGACCCAGCGCTGGCCAACCGGTGATATCGGCGACCAGGCCTTTGTTATTCCAACGATGAACTAGAAACGGTGTTCGCGCCCCGCGGGGCCGAACGACCATCGCTGCATGGTGCGCTTCTGCCCGGTCGATTGACGGGCAGAAGTGCCCACACGGCTCAGGCCGGGGAGACCCTGCTGGTCGCCGCCTCGCGCAGCCACGCACGACCGGCATCGACATCATCGAACACCCGGCAGTTCATTGGCGCGTCTTCGATGGTCGCCCTGACCCGCTCGCCATAGGCTTCGCTCCAGCAGGTCGGCCGGATATAGGCGATCGCAAGATCGGCTTCGATGGCCTGAATAAATCCGGAAATCATCTCGCCCGACAAGGCCGCAGACTCTTGTTCCTGGACCAGGGTGGAATCGGCAAGAATTCCGGTGACGGCATGTTGCCGGAGGATTTCGCCAACCCGTTCGGCACCCCAGCCGGCCTCGCGCCGCAGCAGCTGACCGCTGCTCTCGATGACGATGATCGACTCATTTTCGATGAAGCTGACTTTTACTGGCATACGCACATATCCACACTCAGCTTGTTTTGATTGATTGAACGGAAGGCTAAGGCGCACCCACCGGGCAGACCAGTATTTCTTGATGATTATCGTCTACCTGTCGTGGGGATTTGCTGCTTTGCACCTGAGCCGTTTTGACACAGATTTTCGACCTCATTGTCGATCCAACCAAGCAATGGCGGCGTCCTCACGCTCAAAGACCTGCGTTCTCGCGCCGGCGATGAAGGCCTTGGTCTGGACGAGCATGGCATTGGGGTCGTCTGGCAGGCCTGCGGTAATGATCGCGATCGGCATTTGATGTCCGACCAGGGTAAAAAACGCGTCCATCATGGCGATCATCGCCACTGGGGTCGCCGCCACCTCCGCCGCGCGCATATCGACCATAAGTTTGAGCCCGGGATGGCGTTCCAGCTCGGCTTTGATGTGATGGTTGGAGCGATCATTATCGGCCGGGGTAATCCGGCCGGTGGCGGTTGCGACAAGGGTCTTGCCGTTGGCGAGGTAGTGATACGCAATTCCCATGACGCCCTCCCCATTTTTGTCCGGCACGATCGATCAAATCCCCGCCTGGCCGGTAGGTGCAGCGCTTGCCTTGACCCTCCAACCCGGCGAGGATGACGATACTGGCTATTCGCGTGACAGGCGAACGGAATTTGAGGAATCCATGTCGTTATTTGATTTCCGCACCGTGCCGCATATCCATATCGGAGCCGGGTCCGCTGCCCGCCTCGCCGAGCTCGCGGCACCGCTGATCGGCGAGCGCCGCCGCATTTTCCTCGTCACCGATCCCGGTGTCCGCGCCGCTGGCCTGATCGAGGGTGCGGTGACGGCACTGGAAGCGTCCGGTCTGACGGTTTCGATTTTCGATCAGGTGGTCGCCGATCCACCCGAGGCCGTGGCGCTGGCCGCCGCCGATGCAGCGCGCACCTTCGGTGCGGAAGTCATCATAGGCTTTGGTGGCGGCAGTTCGATGGACTGCAGCAAGTTAGTGGCAGTGTTATGCGGGTCGGGCGAGAGCCTAACAGCCATGTATGGCGTCAATAACGCCAGGGGTCCGCGCCTGCCGCTGATTCTCATACCCACAACGGCGGGAACCGGGTCGGAAGTGACCCCAATCTCGGTCGTGACCGTTGGTGAAACGTCGAAAATGGGCGTCAATTCGCCTGTCCTGTATGGCGATCTCGCAGTCCTCGACGCCGAACTGACCTATGGCCTGCCGCGCGCCACCACCGCGGCAACCGGCATCGACGCCATGGTCCACGCGATCGAGGCCTATACGACACGGCTCCAGAAAAATCCCGTCTCCGATGCCCTTGCCCTGGCCGGTCTCAGGAAGCTCCACGGCGCCATTGAGCGCGCCTGCACCGATGGCCGCGACACCCAAGCACGCGAGGATATGTTGCTCGGCGCACTATTGGCCGGACAGGCTTTCGCCAATGCGCCGGTCGGTGCTGTACATGCGCTGGCCTATCCGTTGGGGGGCGTGTTTCACGTGCCACACGGCCTGTCCAACTCGCTGATGTTGCCACCGGTTCTGCGCTTCAACGCGCCCGCCGCCGAGCCGCTTTATGCCGAGCTTGCCAGCCATATCGGTCTGCACGCCTCGACCCAAGGCCTGGTTGAAGAGATGGAACGCATCGCCCAATCGGTCGGGATAGAGACCCGGCTCTCCCAGCTCGGTGTCAGTCATAATGATCTGCCCCGCTTGGCCGAAGAAGCCATGCTGGTCACCCGGCTTCTGGTCAATAATCCCCGCGAAATGACGCTGGACGACGCCCACGCCTGTTACGAGGCAGTGCTGTGATCGAGACGCGGCCGCGCGCCGCCTATAGTCGCTGGCGCGACCTGCCAACCCGTTGGGCCGACAATGATATTTACGGCCACATCAATAACGCCGCCTATTACGGTTTCTTCGACACGCTGGTAAATTCATTCCTGATCGAGGAAGCCGGACTCGACATTCATCAAGGCGCTATCATCGGCCTGGTGGTCGAAACCGGCTGCAATTATTTCGCGCCGCTCGCCTATCCCGACGTGATCGAGGGCGGTCTACGGATCGCGAAAATCGGCCGTTCTTCCGTGCGTTACGAGATTTCCCTGTTCAAACCAGGCGAGGCCGAGGCCGCCGCCCAAGGCCATTTCGTCCACGTCTATGTCGACCGCGAAACCCGCCGCCCCGCGCCCCTGCCAAACGCCATGCGCGCAGCCCTGGAGGCGGTCCATGCGTGAGGTGGAGAAACCGGTCTGGCTGGCCATCGCCTGTATCGCGACTGTCGTGGCCTTGGCGGCGGCCGTGATTCGCTTGTGGCCACAGGGCTAGGCGTCTGCGTCAGGGGCAGCCAACTGACCGCCCCTGAACGCATATACCGGACGCAGCCTATTCGGCGGCGACCTTGTCGCCTTTCTGCCACGCGAATTTGGTGAAGGGCGCATCGACAGGCGTTTGCGCGATGTGATTGGTGTAATTGCTCATCACCTTTTGAGCCACGCCGAGAATGACTTCGAACACATTCTGGCGTGTATAACCGGCAGCGAAGAAGGCTTCGAGCTGTGGGTCGGTCACTTCGCCGCGCTGACGCACCATGGCCAAGGTGAAGGTGCGCAGGGCTTCGAGCCGGGCGGTTGGCAGCGGGGTTTCATTGCGCAGCGCGTCTGAAATCGCCGCATCGACCTTCATGCTGTAGGCGATGCCGGTATGCGCCGGGACGCAATAATGACAGGCGTGTTCGACATTGATCGTCTGCCAGACAACGGTCAGTTCGTCGGCATTGAAACTCGTGCTGGCGAAGGCCTCATGCACGGCCTTGTAGCTCGCCAGCAATTGCGGCGACTCGGCCATGACGGCGTGCAGGCCGGGGACGAAGCCGAAGGCTGCCTTGCTGTCATTGAGGGATTTGCGGCTGCCCTCCGGCGCGGTCTCGGCTGTGTGCACAGTGAATTCGGTCATCTCGGATATCCTTGCGGTGATTGTTTCAAACCGCCCTCGTTGGCGGACAAGCGGGTTGTGATCCATTTTGAGTGATCGCTCAAATCAAACTTTAGTGATCACTCAAAAATTGATTATCCGACGGCATTCCCTATAAGGTGCCCACTTGTATCAAGAGGCAGACATGGCGCGTCCGGCAAACCAATCGCGAGAGGAAAGTCTCAGGAAGGCGCTCGACCTGTTCTGGTCGAAGGGTTTCCACAACACGTCTCTGAAAGATCTCGAACAGGCACTGAATATGCGCCCCGGCAGTATCTACGCAGCCTTCACCAGCAAGGAGGCCCTGTTCTGCGAGGCGTTGAACGATTACGGCCGCGCGGCGAAGGCCGATTATGTTCAGGTGATGGACGCCCACGCGTCCAGTGTTGACGGTTTGATCGCCTATGTGCGCGATATGGCGACCCAACACGATCGGGACCTGCCAGCTCGGGCCTGCATGGCCGTCAAAACTGTGCTGGAAATGCCAGCGGATCAGGGTGCAATGCGCGAAGGCGCCGAAACATTGTTGAAGGGCTTCGAGCAAGCTTTCACCCAGGCCTTTGCCAAGGCGATCGCTGCGGGTGAGGTCGACGATGACAAATCGCCCGAACGCTTGGCGCGCAAATTCCAAGCCGATGTAACCGGGATGCGGGTACTCAGCGAACATCGGTCGGGTGGCGGCAATATCAACGAACGGGTCGAGGACATCGTTGACTGGCTCGAAGGCTTGAAGGTGAAGGCCGGAGTGCCGGCCCGAACCGCGTCATCCCATTGACGTGGCGATAAGCGCTGCCCATTACGCTAAACCCATGACAACGCCGATTTCATTGTGGCAGGAGCGGGTTGACTCCGGGGTGCTGTCGGCGGATGCGGACCAGAAACGGGCCGCGCTGGCGCTGACCGATTTGTCCACGCGCCTGCAGGACTGGAAGCCGGGCGCAAAGACGCTGTTCGGTAAGATCAAACCTTCGCCACGCGGCCTCTATCTCTGGGGCGGCGTCGGGCGCGGCAAGTCGATGCTGATGGATTTCTTCATCGAATCCGCGCCGGTGAATGCCAAGCGCCGGGCGCATTTTCTTGAATTCATGCAGGATGTGCATGCCCGGATCGGCGAATGGCGCGGGCTCAGCGACGCGGACCGCAAGCGCCGTTCCGAATATGTCAGACAGGCCGGCGATGACCCAATTCCGCCGGTGGCGCGGGCGCTGGCCCATGAGGCGCGGTTGCTGGCATTTGACGAATTCCAGGTCAGCGATATTGCCGATGCAATGATCCTCGGGCGCCTGTTCGACCATTTGTTCGCCGAGGGCGTGGTGGTCGTTGCCACCTCGAACCGTCATCCCGATGAGCTTTATCTCGACGGCCTCAACCGCCAGCTTTTCCTGCCTTTCATCGACGAGTTGAAGTCGCGTCTCGATCTGGTCGAGCTCAATGGCGGTATCGATCATCGCCTGCGTCAGCTTGAGGCGGCGCCGGTTTATTACACACCGCTGGGCCCCGATGCAGAAAACGCGATGGACGCCGCTTGGGCGAGACTGACACATGGCGCCGTGCCGCAGCGCTGCGTAATCGAAGTGTTGGGCCGCAAGCTGCCGGTTGAGCGCGAAGTCGCCGGCGTCGCCCGCTTCAGCTTTGCCGAATTGTGTACCCGGGCTCTGGGAGCTGCCGATTATCTCGCCATTGCAGCGCGGTTTCACACCATTCTACTTGATGGCGTGCCGGTGCTGCAGAGCGACAAGCGAAATGAGGCCAAACGTTTCGTGACCCTGATCGATGCGCTGTACGAGGCGAAGGCCAAGCTGGTGATGAGCGCTGATGCCGAGCCGGCAGAACTTTACCCGCAGGGCGATGGCGCGTTTGAATTCGAACGCACTGCCTCGCGCCTGATCGAAATGCGCAGCCATGACTATCTTGCCGCGCGCTGGCAACTCCACGACACTGGGCCGGCCAGCTGATCGGATCATTCCTTGTACGGAGGCCACGCATGTCATCTTCCTTTGGGCTTGATGCCCGTCTCACCGCCTATGTCCGCGACGCCAACCGGGCCGAGACCCCGGCCCAGCAGAGATGCCGGCTTGAAACCGATGCGATGGGCGATGTCGCGGTGATGCAGATCAGCCCGGAGCAGGGCGCCTTCCTGCAATTGTGCGCACGGTTGGTTCAGGCACGAACAGCTGTCGAGATCGGCGTCTTCACGGGTTATTCGGCGCTGGCGACCATGTTGGCGATGCGCGGTATCCACGGGCCGGTGGCGCGGCTCTATGGCTGCGATATCTCCGACGACTATACCGGCCGCGCCCGGTCCTACTGGCGCGAGGCCGGGATCGACGATCAGATCGAACTCCGAATTGGCGATGCGCGAGAAACCCTCACCAAGCTGGTTGGCGAGATCGCCGGCCGCGTCGATATGGTTTTTATCGACGCCGACAAAACCGGATATGACGCCTATTACGAGGCGGCGCTGCTGCTCTTGCGCCCTGGCGGCCTGGTCCTGTTCGACAATGTCTTGTGGTCGGGCAGTGTTGCCGATCCGGACCGTTGCGCAGCCGACGCTGACACTGCCGCGCTCAAGGCCTTGGCCGACAAAATCCGGGACGATGCCCGTGTCGATATGGCCTTCACCACCATTGGCGACGGCATTCTTATGGCCATCAAGCGCGCTTGATGTGTAACCTTGACGTATCATCATGTAACCTGTAGGGTACATTTCTGATATGATTGATCTCAAGGAGTACGATATGGACAAGATTGAAAAACTGGAGCGGCAACGAAACCGGGTTCTGGTTTCGGCGGCGATCTCCTTCCTGATCTGGCAGGGCGCGACACTGGGGGTGGATATGATTGATGGCGAATCCGGCCTCACCCCTGCCGCCGTGTTTCCGCTGCAACTGGCCCTGATCATCGGCGCCGTGGCCTGGGCCGGATCAATGCTCTTCCTCCTCAATTTTCACCACAAGGTAAAAAAGGCCGGCGCCGGGCTGGTGATGCGGGACGAATTATTCCTGCGCAACCGGGCGCTTGCGATCATGTATGGCTTTGTCGGCATGCTCGCGGCAGCCGCTCTCTTGCTCGCTGTGGCCACTTTTATCGATTTCGAGGCCACGATTGCGATCCGCTTCATCCTGATCACTGGCGTCTTTACGCCGATGGTCTCACTGGTCCTGCTCGGACGTGACCCAGTCGGGCAGGACTGATGACCAGCCCGGCGCCGCTCGGCAATAATCTCAAGGAATTGCGGGCCCGGCACGGCCTCACCCAGGCCGAGCTGGCCGCACGCGCTGGCGTGACCCGTAAGACCATCAATACGGTTGAGAACCGGGTTTTCATTCCCTCAACCGTGCTCGCGCTCAGGCTGGCGGCTGCGCTTCAGGTCAGTGTCGAAGACGCGTTCTTCTTGGACGGGACGGATTGAGCAGCCGTCCGGGAGATGGCGGCAGTCGAGGAAACGTGCTCCCGGTCCTGGATGCCACGCCATGTCGCGCCAATCAGACCTCCCCTTCGAGGCGAATTTTGGCTTTCGATCTGCCCGGAGCCGTGGCAGGGTTTGGCCAGCTTGAAGGGGAGATTATCATGAAGACGTCTTTGACTATCGCGGTTGGGGTCTGTGGCGCCGTGCTGCTTACGGCCTGTTCGCCGGCTGAACAAACGACCAATCCCGGCGCAGCGGCACCGGCTGTCGTCGACAGCCAGAACGCCGGTAGTTCAGTGGCCGCGTCAGCGGATGCCTATGTCTATGAAGCCGGATTGGATGTGTTCGGCTATTACATCCCGACAGATGGCGTCGTGTTCAACGGCTGGTCCCTGAACCATGTCTTCATCGGCGATCCGATGATGTTTGATGAATTTGCCGCGGGTGGGGAAATGCCGGATGAGGTCCCGGTCTGGGTCGAGTTCTGGGACACGAGCAGCGAATATCTGACCAATGAAATGGGCCAGGAATATGCCAGCAATTCGCGGCGGGTGCGGGCCTCCAGTTTCGTAATCGAGAGCGGCCGCTTCGACTTCAACGGCAGCGATGAAGTCCTCGGTGACGTGATGATTTCCGGCATGATCCATCTCGACCGCCTCGGCGATCCGAGTGGTCCGCCAGCCTTCACCGGTGGGATGGAAGTCGGTGGCGACCGGATACGCAATGCATCCATGTTGCATTATCTGGGCGATTGAGGTCTGGCGGCGCGCTCCGGCGCGCCGATCCCGGCTCCAGTGAGCGTTTTGATGTTTCCAGTGAGGGTCCAGTGATGGTCATGGAATTATGGATGGTGCTGGCCTCGGTCGGGATATTGGTAGCGGGTATTGGGTTTCAGGCCGTGGTCGGGACGGCGGATAATGGATCGGCCCGGCAACTCGGACCCCGCGATGATTACGGACAACCATCGACGCTGGCGGGTCGCGGCGAACGCGCCGTGCGTAATCAGGTCGAAAGCCTAGTCATGTTCGTGCCGGTGATCATGGTCGCGCAACTCGCCGATGTTCACACCGCCATGACCGTCCTTGGCGCACAAATCTTTGTGATCAGCCGGGTGTTCTATATGCCGCTCTACTGGCTGGGCGTTCCCATCCTGCGCACAATCGCCTTTACCGGCGGCGTGGTGGGTATGTTGATGATCCTCACCGCTATCGTCCAAGCCGCTTAGACGCCGGGCTGTTTTCTGCCTGCTCGAAGAGGCGTGACGATTGAGCACCCTTGCCCGCAGACGCGCGCGGCGCTAGACCGCCAGCCAGCAATTCATTTCCCTCAAGAGGAGCTCTCCCCATGGCCCGTAACAAGATTGCGCTCATCGGATCCGGTATGATCGGTGGCACTTTGGCCCATATCGCCGCACGTGAAGAACTCGGCGATGTCGTGCTATTCGACATTGCTGCCGGTGTCGCCAAGGGCAAGGCCCTCGACATCGCTGAAGCCAGCCCGGTTTTCGGCAAAGACAGCAAGTTGGCTGGCGCCGATGATTACGCCGCGATCGCGGGCGCTGATGTCTGCATCGTCACCGCCGGCGTACCGCGCAAGCCAGGCATGAGCCGCGACGATCTGCTCGGCATCAATCTGAAAGTCATGAAGGCGGTCGGCGAAGGCATTGCCAAGCACGCCCCGAATGCCTTCGTGATCTGCATCACCAACCCGCTCGACGCGATGGTC
>TARA_R110002051_G_scaffold28421_1_pt1 | contig 61305 bp, 70 predicted proteins | sample TARA_R110002051 | Tara Oceans TARA_R110002051 (sample SAMEA4397023) | marine metagenome | biome: Polar Biome; feature: [MES] marine water layer (ENVO:01000295) within the mesopelagic zone...; material: water (ENVO:00002006), including particulate matter (ENVO:01000060) such as......
TAAGCCACGGTTTATAAGGGTTTTTTGTTGTCTGTAGGTTTTAGGCTGGCTTGCCTGCTAGTATCAAACCGCCCAAAAATATACTTTTGGTATACTTCTCATTTTGTCCGTTATCCTCTACTATACCTAGACAGATTCACTCTACGGACAGCGATTATCATGGCAAAAACTAAATTTACCAAACGGTTTATTGACGGCTTAGAGTACACAGATAAGGCGGTCATTCATCAGGACGAAGTGGTCAACGGCTTTGCTGTCTGTACCAAGAGCGCCAGTAAAAACTATTTAATCAATAAGCGTATCAACGGCAAGTTGCATCGTCGCGTTATCGGTGATTGCTCAATCATCACTCTGCAAGACGCACGCGAACAAGCCATGTCGTTAATATCAGATTTGATGCAAGGCAAAGATCCATTCAATGATGACATGAAAGATGTCGTGGTTCCCACGCTTGGCGAAGCTTATGAATATTACATCTCGCATAAGCCTGGGCTAAAACAGTCGACCATCGATACCTACAATCGGCAGATACCAGGTAAGCTTGCAGAATGGCTAGATAGGTCTATGAACGAGATCATGCAAAGCAATGTCACCGAAAAACATTTAGAACTTACTAAGTTAAGCCCATCACAAGCCAATGCCACCTTTAGAGCCCTTAACGCGGTATGGAATTTTTCGCGCCTGAGTTTTTTAGACAAGTCCGAATCCCCTATTATCAAGCCAAGCCCTATTGAGATACTGACAGCCAAAAAACTTTGGAACACAGTTAAGCCTCGTACTAAATATCTTAGTGAAGATACGATGGGCAACTATGTGCGTGTGCTGCTAGATTTTAGGAGTGAGGATTTTCACACCATGCAGCCGCACAGCAATAACGCACGCGATATCATGCTGCTATTTTTGTGCACTGGCATACGTGCCAACGAAGGCTATACATTAAGATGGGATTTTATTGATTTAAAACACGGTACTATGACCATTCATGAGACCAAGAATGGTGATGCTTTGCATGTGCCATTGGGTAAAGTCATGTGCGCCATGCTCGCCCATCGACATCACTACCGACAAGATGAGCCGTGGCTGTTCCCTTCTCGCTTAAAAGAGTGCGACGGTAATTTAACGGATATATCAAAACAGTATAAAAATATTGGTGACGCTGCAGGTATTCATATCACACCGCATGATCTGCGTCGAACCTTCTCAACCATTGGTGATATTTTGAATTTGAATATCTCTGTTATCAAGCGATTGATGAATCATAGAAACTCGAAAGCTTCCGATGACGTGACGCTGCAATACATTCAGGTAAGTCAAAAAAGACTACGCGCTGCAATGAATGAGATTGAGAAGTTTGTTTTTAATGAAGCTGGCTTTACGCAAGATGAAGTTATCGAAAAACTGTATAAAATATATTAGAACTCAAGCGATTCTTATGGCTCCCGGCTGATATATAAGGGCTGTAGCTTTTTTCGTCATACCTATACATTTACCTGTCAAGGTCATATGACCCTAAAATAATTCATATGACCCTAAAATCAAGACGCCTATACACCTTATGCTACCCTCATTAATGAAGGAACCAAATTTCAGGCAATAAAAAAGCCCACCTATTTAATAGATGGGCAAAACGTATTTGAAGAGGTTTACCCTGTTCTCAATTATCGCTCGACGAAACCGCTTCAACCAAAGCACTGTGACGTGCTTTGCAATCGGTGTACTTGTTGGCAGTATCAACAGCCCAAAGCGTAACCTCTTTACCTGTGGTACCGGATAGTTGACGCAAATCAGGACAAGGCTGAATCAAGTCAGCTGGCAAGTTATTTACTGGCTGCGGCACGATTAATTTCACGCAAGCCGTCAGCGTCAATGCAGTCGCTAAGATAAATAGGTTGGCGCACGATCTTTTCAACTTCGACATATTGAACCTCGTTATTTTTATCGCGTTGTGTTTTCTCTATCTGATACTTAGCGGACGCCTCATTAGCTTGAGCAACTTGCTTATCATTGATTTCATCCAGCTTTTTTTGAGTTTCAGCCACTGCGCTCTTCACGCCAGCATTGTACTGACTAATGCCGTACCATCTAACAGCAAGCATGGACACAACAATCACTATCAGTAATAGCAACGGCTTCCAGTAAGCTTTAATGATTGGATAAATAGGCACAGCCAACTCCTTATGAGTAGAAGGTTACAAGTAGCGCAAGCAATGCTCCAATGTCTCACAAAACTCTTCATAACCGTTTAGACCACCATTCACTGTTTGGCGAATGATACGAGCACCATAATTCATTTTATAGTCTTTCGTCTCAACACCTTTTGATGTAAGTGTATTCAAAGTATAGCCATTTGAATAAACATTGATCTTTTCAGCTTTCTCATTACAGCCATTCAATTGCCAAAAAGCCATAGCTGCGCGTACTGAGTTTTCAAGCTCTTCAATCAGCTTAGGATTGTCACCAAACTTAATACCAGTCATGTTTTGAAGAATAAAGTAATTATCTCTAAACGTGTTCTGAATAACACCGCCACCGCGATAATCCCAACCGTCATTGGTGTTAGGTCTATTACCGTAACGACCGCCGTATAGATAATTAGCAACGGCAACCTGGCCTTTGGCAATTAGGTTTTTAGCGGCTGAAATAGATGGGATTCGAGTGCTAAACACTTCTCGCAAACGCTCAGCGCTATAAGCAAAACTTTCGCGCTTGGCGTTAAGTCCGTTCGATTCGACAATGCAGTTTGCAATAAAAGCGCACATTTGCTTCTTGGTTAGAATGTCGTACTGCGGTGCGTACTTTAAAATAATGCTGATCGCATCTGCATTAATACTAGAATAGACTTTTCTAAGATTGGCCAATGTTAAGTTGTATGGTCGGCTTTCTGTTGATACCGATCCTGTTACGCCCAATCGCTCGATTAGCGTGTTGCGGAATGCCTCATCTTCCATCGCTTTGTTGGTAGTATCAACAAGCAGCTGAGTGAGTATGGTTGTGCTTGCCACATGCTCGCGCAATTTAGCAAAGATATCAGAATCGGTAACGGCTAAGTTTGTCACTATTTATCCTCTTGTTTTTTAAGTAATGGCATACAACACCAAAGTCCAGTTAAAACTAATGCCCTACTGATCACGGTTAGACTGGTTGGCTGCAAGTCCTGAGCGGTATCTGCTAAAAGCAGTAATATCCAAATTACACCAAAAGCCATCACCCCTATTTGTGTGCGCAAAGTACGCCCTGTTTTGTACTTTCCGAAACACCAGACCCAACTCCAACCAATGATGCCAATAAGTGCAAGTAAGGTATTAAAAAACTCTAAATTGAAGGCGATCATTTATCACGTCTCCCGATAAAGGCCATCAAAATGCCTTTGAAATAACCAAAGACAGCCTTTATCATCTCAGGCGCAGAGTTATGAGCCTCAGTATTGATAACCGCCCATAGTCGCTCTGATATAAAGAAAGCAATCACGTAATAGATAACGACCGAACCAATGGCTGTAAAAAATGCGGCTGGTACAATCAGGCTCCAAATAGTGACATCAGGATAGAAGTGCGGCACCACGAACAAAGTAACTAGAATGCCAAAACCTAAGCTATAAAATGGCTTTAAGTAAGCTCGCTTAAACTTAGCATCGACTGGTGTTTCTTGATTCATGCCAGCGATAGTGCCGCAGATAAGTGCAATGACAAAGAACACGAGCCCAAGCCAGTTTGGTACAGTGAAGCCGACCAGCAAATATGGGTCAGCCAATTGGAATAAATACACATTGGCTGGCTGCACTACTTCGATGGCTGGCGGCGGCGCTGTGTCAACTGTGGATAGTGCTGCTGTTTTTGTCGCAACATAACCCACTGTCGCTATAATGCCGTTACCAATACTGGCTCGAATTGTCATTGATCTGTCCTTTGCTGCGCTTAATTTAGGCGAGGCACCAGTCGGTTGCTAGTGCGTCTGACTGGCTGATAGTCCATGGCACAACTTCGCCACTAGCAGACTTTAAAGCGATATAAGAGCTATACGGAACCATATCGTCAGGATAGTCACCTACTAACACACCCTTGGCGTTACGCTGTGCTGGATAGCTTGCGGCTGGCACGATATATACAAACATGCTCTTGCCGTTCCAGCCTTCACGTTGCATACGCTCGCCCAACTCCATCAAGTGCAAAGCTGTACCAAAATCAACTAGGTCGCCTTTTTCGATAGGATGTTCAGTGCCATCAACTTCAACCCAAGTGCAATCACATAAAGAACCATTACTTGCCAGCGTTGCGACTTCATCTTCGGTCAATTCGTGGTCAGGATCTTGGTGTGCGGTGCATACTCGCTGCTCGTCAACTTCATAAAACTGGTTGTCAAACATGGCTTTAGGTGTCCATGACACGTAGCCCATAAACTCATCTGTATTTATAGGGCCGTCGATGTCTTCAGTTAGATAACCTTCATCATCACCGTTTTCGTCTTCCGGTAGTGTCCAGCCACGATAGTCGTTGTACGCTTGGCGAGTCATTGGCGTGGCATTAACTTTTTTTAGTGCGTTAAATCGCTTCATATTCTTTAGCCTGTATTCTATTTCTGATCGTCTTGCGTCTGCGATATGCTGTGCCAATAGTTGAGCTTGATAAGGCTTTTCACGCTCAAACTTTTCACATTTACCGCAGCACGTAGCGTATGGGTGATAGTTATTGCTATTAATATCTGCAACATCACACTGCTTGAGTAGGCTCATTGCAGCGACTTCAATAATTTAGGTTCATCACCTAAAGTCAAAGTAATGCGTTTTTCAAGAATGTTAAAATAACTAACCATCGCCTCTTGCTGGTTCTTCATAAGCTCCCACTGAGATTGCTCTACAAAGTCAGGCTTTGGTTGATCTAAAAACTTAGTTAGCTTTTCAAGCTTTTCATTCAAATCTGATTGCTCAAAAACCATGCGAGAGACAAAACTGGTCGGTTGTTTGGCACGATACAGATCATTAGCCAAAAGATAGCCTTCGAGTGGCCACAACTTATCTACGGCTTGCTCAAGTGCGTATTTCTCGCCAAGTTCTTTGTTGTAATTGGCTGGATCAACACAAGCTGATTCACCAGTAACGGTATAACCGCAAGGCAAAGTAATAACGCAGTGTGTCAGCGTGCCTGCTGGATTAGTGAAGGTGGTGTTACTTTGAGCTACTAAGTGCTCAAGGTCTTCTTTAGTGACTTTATTAGGTAGCTCTGCCATGGTTTATCCTTTATCTGATTAATAGGTTTATATACCGTTTCAATAGTCACTATTTAATCAAGATAGGCGCTGACTGGCGAACCTTATAGGGGTGTGCGTAGACTGGCGTGTTACAAACAAAAAGCCCCACATATTAATGTAGGGCTTGAAGTACTGAGGATTGCTAGGCAGTTTGGTGGTACGCTTTTACAAGTCTTAGTATTTTACATTGGCCGCCTCTGCTATCTCTTCTATGTCAACATCCTCATTAATCAAACAGCGAAATCTACGGCCTAAAGCATCATCTTGTTCGGCTATCTTCACAAGAATATTCAAACCGTTCACTTTTTGGTTTTTAAGATCCAAGGCTGCCGCTTGCAAATCTTTCTTGCTAGCATCTGGTATTTGGTCTATATCACTGCACTCAGTGAGATTGTAATTATTTATAGTGTCATTCAGTATCTCATCAAAAAACGCGATATCACTGCCAGCTTCTAATTTTTTATTATATTCATAATCCTTATAAAATTTTGATGCAACACCACCGATAATGGATGCAGAAAAAATAACTATTACAAATAAAATAAAATAGCGTCTTTTACTTTCATTAAATAACTTACTTGGGTTGAGACTAGCCAAAACTAAATATTGAACTATTATTAAAAAGGCTACTAAAAAAATTGAGATTGTTAGCACCTCTATTATATCTTGAGAAGCTGAGACTACAGCAAAGGTAGTAGCTGCTATAGCTAAAATACTCAATACCCAAGTTACCTGTAAAATTCTTATAAATAAATGCTTCAACTTATCCTCCTTGCAATCCAATCTTATTAAGATTGATATTGTATAACAGTTTGTTTCTACAAAGTTTCAGTATTTGAATTACAGGCCTTCGCGGACTTGAGCAAAGTCTTGCGCCATTTGACCACGCATTGACTTAGGTGCCAGCTTGACGACGCGATCTGATTTGTCCATGTTCATCTCACGCACACGTCGAGCGATATCGTTTGGTTTAATAACGATAGGCTGCTCAGGGTTTTTCTTATTCCAGTCTGCAACTGCGGCACGAGCATCAGCCACTTTTGCCTGATTACCTTCTGACACGCCAGCAGCCCATAGTGCCCTGATATCTGAGGCGCGTAGATTGTAGTAAGACGTTGACGACTGACCAAGATAGTTGGCTTGCTGAATCTTTGACACGCTCTTTGGCTGAAAACCAATGCCTTTGAATACCGCGTCGATAGGCGTGACATCAGAAACTTTATAGCCTTTGGTGTCTTTATACGTGCCACTGACCAACATGCCAGCACCTTTAGCAGCGTTTCGCACTGCGACTGGTGATAACTCAAGTGCGCCATTTCTGATCTGACGACCATCTACATTAGCCACGCCTTTTAGAATCTCACGACTACCACCAAGCATACGTGCACTAAAGTCACCTGCTGGACCTAGCAACTCAAGAGCATCACGAGTATTGTCAGTACGCTCTTTAAAGATACCTGTGCCTGGTATTAGATTGTCCATACCGAGTCGACCTGACACATCTGTTGGCGAACCAGGTATGCTTGAGATACCAGATTCAATGAAGTCGCCTGCCAACTCACCCAACCATGCATCCAAAAAGTCTTGACGTGATTTTCGTGTTGAGAAGTTATAGCCCATAATTTGACCAGCGCCATCAATAACATCCTCGATGTCTTCCATAAATGGTAAGCCGCCTGCACCGCCTAACATGAAAAGCGTACCCATCATCAACATGGCAGCCTTACGCCCTTGTGCACGTTCTTGTGAGCCCTTATCGCCTTGCGTCCATAGTCTGTGCATCAGCTCCATGTAAGAGACAGTGTAAGTCTTAAAGGTCATGAGCGTGCCACCAACGGCGCCGCGACCCCAGTTCATACGCGAGGCTTTATTGTAGACAAACTGCGTCTCTTTAATAGACTTGGTAGCAAAGTCTGCTGGATCAGCCATGCCTTGCTCTTTTGCCATACGATAAGCCGCCACAAAAGTCACGCGACGGTTAATCTGCTCAGCCAAGCTGAATAAAGTGCCCCAACCAAGGCTGATACGAGAGAAGGTGTTTTGTAAGGCGGCTTTGCCATCACCATACTTAGTACCGTCACCTGCCTGCAGTGGATTTTTACCGCTGGCTTGCTTGAGTAGGTTGTGCACCTCTTGTGGTGACAGTGTGCCGTCCGCTTCTGCACGCTCAATCGCTTTTTGCAAATCAGCTTCAAAGTGATCATTGTTTTTATTCTTGAGCGACTTTGCCCAATCACTTGATGACCGGCTAAGCTCTGCTGCAGCTTTCACCCCACCACCGAATTGACTCAGATAAGGGAACGATACAGCGATAGGCTGCGTGATGTTGACCACAGCGGAGGCAATCGAACCGCCCAAGTATTGCGCAAACATCCAACCACGAATAAGCTGACCTTCTTCTTGTGGGTTTTTAATGTACTGCGCCAGTTTAACCGCGGCATCTTTTAACTGACCCTCCCCTTTCGGTATGTCCTGAATGCTGCGGTCAAGGTTACCCATATTTAAAGCAGCTGACGTATGACGAGCGTTTGAGTAGATGAAACTTGCCAGCACACGGCCAACGTCTTCAGAATAACCTTTGATGCCTTTACGGTGCATCAGGCGCTTCATCGTGCTACGGTTGTTTTTGGTGCGACGCAAGTATTCTTGGAACGCATCGTCAGCCGCTTTATCGCCTGTCGCATCAAGCCCCATCATTTCACCAAACAATTCAGCCGTCTCAGGCGTCACGCCAGCGAACAACTTAAACTCTTCATTAGACAAAGCACCGCGACTGACTTCATAACCATCACCGTCATACAATGCCTTCATCTCAGCTTCCATCTTACGAGCTTCATAAGCAGACTCAAACATACCAAAGTATTCACGGTTACCATCTGCGTCTACAACATCAACGGTGTATTGGCCAAAACGTGACAGTGGCGCATAACCATTATCCATCAGCTCATTGGTGCGGAACTGCGACTCTTTAATATCTTTAAACGTATTTCGTAGTGACTTCTCTTTTTTAGGTGCATCGTTGATCAAAGCGTTGATATGCTGCTCGATAGTAAATACCGCTTCACGTAACGTGCCAGCCTCCATCACTTCTACTTCAATGGCGGCCGCATCTTTACCCAAACGTCTGAGCATGTCTGAGCGCGTCATACTATCAAGGCTATTGTCGGTCGCAGCGCGGAACTCACGATACAATCCAATTTGCTCATCGCTCAAGTCAAACTTAGAACGCAGCTCGTTATCTGTCCAGACAAGGCCAGCGTTTACCTCTTCATCGATAATACCATTGATAAAGCGATTGGCTTGAATATTGTTCAGCGTGGCAAGCTCTTGCAGCTGTGCTGGCGTGATACGATTGGCATCTTTAAGCATCTGCAGTCTGTCTTGCTTTGAAGCTGCCATGACTTTTTTACGCCAGTCCTCGATGAGTACCGCTTTACCGTCAAGGTCACGGCCCCATAGCAATGTGCCTTCAAATATAGGCTTGCTTAGTGCTTCGTTATCCTTGGCACCGATAGCAGACTTAGTGATATCGCGGATTGAGTCAAGCTGTGGCAATAGTCTTGGTGCAAGCTCACTGGCCTTTGAAGCGTAGAACGAGACGTCGTTGATAAACTTCTCAGTGCTTTCAAATACTGGTTTAAAGTACGGATTGCGCTGTGCCAAGTTATACATCGTACCGATTGTCTTATGCCACCATGAAAGTTTACCGGGCGGCGCTGAGCTCACCCAATCATAAAAGCGCGTCATAGACTCACGAGCAATAGACTTGGGATCAAACTGATCGGTCGCGCCAGCTGCTCGACTGAAGCGGATATCAGGATTTGAACCGTCGAACGCACCAGTATTGTTGGTGGCTGATTTGATTTGTGTTGGCTTATGAGCTACGGCCCATTTAACACTGCCATCATTAGCCTTATAAATAACCCCGTCATAACCGTCTTTAGCTAGTTGCTCGCGGCTTGGAACAACTACCAGCCCTGACTCAACATAGTAAGGATTCTCTATTGACAGGTATGCTGGAACAATGCGCTTGCCACCACCAGAATATCCAGCGGCTTCCGCTTCACTTGCTGTGAAGTAGCTACCCTTGCCAAGTAGTGCGCCAAAATCAGTCGTATTAAACTCGTTAAACTCTTTAATCGTACCGTGATAAACCACCAGCGGATCACCACTGCTATCAACCACTTTGCTTTCACCAAACCATTTTTTAAAGGCTGGCGTGCGAACATCATCAACCTGCTCGGCCGGTACGTTAGGACTACTGAATTTCATATCAGGATTTTTGGGGTCACTAAACTGCGGCATGGCGTTCATGGCACCAAACGCTGAACTTTGCTTTTCAACCTCATTTACCATACGCTCAGCAAGTGACAAGATGTCTTGCGAGTTAATCCTAATCGATACACCAAGCATATTGCGCAAGAACGAACGAACCGCCATGACCATGCGATTGATCATGCCAGCGATTTTGCCTTGCCTTACTTGCTGGCGTGACGCGAGTGTTAGTAAGTAAGGTAGGTATTCATCAAGCGCCTCTTGCTTGCTACGTGCAACTTTATCAGCGATAGTTTTCGCATGTACGGCCAGTGGATCGCCAGCCGCTACGAGCGCATCAAAGTCTTTCATCAGTGCGTTGTAGGCTTTTTTATCCATCAGCGTTTGCATACCGCCATGGCCACCAAGCTCATGCAGGAATGTTGGGATGATCATTTCATCTGATAGGTTATCAGCAATCAACGTGGCCTTGCCGTTTAAGTACAAGCCATCGACATCACTAGGGATGGTGAGCCTGCCGTTTCGCACAAAGTCTGACAGTACTTTGATATCAAGCTTGCCGTCAGCAATGAGATTATTGATAGTCTCTTTGCCAAACTTACTACTCAGTTTGTTGATAACTTGCTGGCGTGTGGTGTTGGTTGAGCCTATTGCACCAGCCTTTACATTCTCAATCGTTTGGCTCATTTGTCCTGCGCGGCTAAACAACGTCTTGCCGTTACCGTCTTCTGACGCTTTACTGTCAATGGTGGCAAACAGATTATCAAACGCTTCAGCTACTGGTGCCATCTCGCTCTCTAGCAAGTATGGGTATCTATCCATATTGCGAGGGAATGCATCCTCTGGCGTGACATTGGCCAAGAAATCACTACGTGCGCCTTGCTTGTCCAACTTGTTGATAACGTAGCTTTCAAAAGCGCGTGCAGCACGCTCGATGATACGTGACCAATAACCATCGGTTGCACCTTTATCAATAGTGTTGGCACGCTCTTTCATTGGTGAATCATTGAGTGCATTCACTAAGTCAGCAAAAGCCTCTTCAACTTTTGGACGCACACCTGCAGGATGATTTGGATCTGGTGCCCAATTCTCTGCATTGTACATTGGGTCATTGCTCTTAGCTCTGCGCTTCTCCAATGCTGGCTTGCTAATCAGATACCCTCTGCCCTTTTGAGGCGTGTACATCATAGAAGGCTCAGGCTTATAAGTAATATAAGTATCTTCTCGTGATTTATTCCTAGCTGGTGAGTCACGGAACGAGGTGAAATGATGGTCAAGCGCATGGAACCATTCGTGTGCAAGCGTGCCAGCACCTTTAGTCTTGGTTAAATTAATAACGACTTGTGATGGTTCGTAATGGGCCATAGCAGCGCCTTTACCACGCGCACCAAACGACATGCCAAGCTTGCCGCCTAAGCCGATAGCTTCTGATGGAATGTTCAGTAGGTTTGCTAAATCCATAAAGGCGTCATAAGCATCATTAAGCATGCCTTGACGTTCTTTAGTGTTAGCGCCTTGCTTTACCCAGTTGCCAAACTGACCGCCACGCAAGCCGAATGCCTCCATGAATTGTTCAGTCGTGACATCTTGACCACCTCGATGATCTGGACCAATACGCTCACGGTTTTGTTTTGAGCGTGTGTCAGTTTTTTTGACGTTTACTTTTTCTTTGTGCTGATTCCATAACTCAGATAAATCGTTGTTGTTGTCTCTTAAAAAGGCTCTTGCAGCATCTCTATCGTTAAATTCAATCAATGGTGTTTTGTCTTTATCACTGGCTTGCGTAATAAAGTAAGAGCGCTTATCACCGCGACCGCGACTGTATAAATCAAATTTTAGAGCTTGTGTTTTCACCTCTCCTGAAAGCAGCTCATTTACTTTGTCTACCACCTCTGATATTTGCTTGTTCTCAGTAGGGATAATGTGGCGTCGCTTATCAATGGTTACGTCAAAACTCATGTCAGGCGATGTACTGCCGTCGTCATTTTGAATGGCATAGTATGGGCGATGGTCTACTGCGGTCACTCGCGCCCATTGATCTTGCTCAATAGCAGATAGTAATTGTGCGTGATAGCCTGTACTTTGTAAGCCCTTAACCTTTGTCATCTGATTAATAAAGGTTTCTGCTGAAGCGTCATCACTAAGCATCTGCTGCATGATGCCGCGTGCGCTTTTAACCTGCGCCACCCAGTTGTTCAGCTTGTAACCTTTACGCGGCTTATTTGGTATCGTGCCACGTAAAACCGTTGCAAGCGCAGCCATTTTTTTGTCTTCAATAGCATCAATATCTTTCTTTGGCCATATCTTACTAAGAGGTTGACTTAGTATGTCGTCGTCGGTGATTTCTTTTTGATAGAACGAGTCCATATCTTTACGCGCACCAGTTATCTTCTCACCAAAGTCCTCAATCTCTGCGACTGGTTCAGTGGTCACGGCTGGCTTGTCTGCCTTTTTGGTAGCAGGTTTTTTGGTTTCTGGGGCTGCCTCTACAGGTGCTTGAGTTGCGGCTTGCTGTTCTTCTTGGAACTTCTTAGATAGCTTCAAGAAAGACTCGGGATTGTATTTTGCTTCATCACGTATAAAGTCACGCGCATTCACCCCTTGAGCTTCAAGTCTATCTTTATAAGCGCTGACCATGGCTGTGCCGTACTGCTTATATTCTGCTTGAGCCTGTTCTTGTATGGGTGCTAGGCGTGCTTTTTCTGCGTCTGCCTTCTCGGTATTTTTAGCTTTTACTTCATCACGTTTTTTGGCATCAAGCTTTGCCTTATCCGCTTTGTACTTATTAAGCTCGTTATCAATATTTTTTGTGCGATTAGGGATAGACAGCTCACCATGATCCAGCTTATTACCTTCATTAAAGCCATGCTTTGCTGCTAACTCCGTTTCAGGGGTTGCTTCGCTTTCAGTAACGGCTGTTGCAACTTCTGGTGGAGCAAACTTTTCTCGCTTGCCTTCATCTTCCGCACGCTTAATGGCGTCTTCTAATGTAGAATAATTCACACCATACGTTAATCGCTTACTTCCAGTCGTGCCAGCTATCTTGATTGACTTATCGTCCATGGACTCAATGGTGGCTCGACGCAATGTCTTGCCATTATCGATAACAATGGTGCCAATATTTCGACCTACAGAAAGGCGAGATTTCAAACGCTCTCTTGCTTTGTTGTTGCCGTTATCACGGTTGTTTGCCTCAACTTTTTTTCTAGCGTTGAATACGTCATAACCAAAGTCACCATTCTCTGTATTTCTGGTATTTACATCCAAAATAGATTGAGGGATGTTTAGTATTTCAGCAACTCGCTTGTTCAGGTCTTTGTTATAAACAACACCTTCATCAAGCGCCTGTGATACAGCATCTACTAGCACAGACTCTCTTTCTGTAGATGGTTGAGATAACTTCCAATAAGACTCTTCTTTAGTAGGTAGTCTGTATTTGGTTTGACTATTTTCACTACTAACCTCTGGAGTAGTTGCTGGCAAGTCCTGTACTACTGGACTTCCATTTTCACTGGATACTTGCGGAGCTTGTGAGGTTTGCACTGGAGTTTCTATATCGTCGTCAAACGATAAGCCGCCCTGTTTTGGATTACCACGACCTGTTATCTGATTGATACGCTCTTGGATGTTCTCACCCATTGCTTTAGCAGAACGTCTGTTGTCATAGAACGACTTTAGAATGTCTTTGGCGCCAGCGCTTAACCCATCATCGAACAAAGCATCTTGTGACAAGTAAGACTCAACGTCTTGACCACTCTTAGTGATATCCATATAGGCTTGGGCAGCATCAGCAATATCTTTAGACAGTGTGTTCTCATAGGCATCACCGCTTTTCGCATCATTGTTGATTTGACTGATCTGCGGTGCCTTATCGGTCACTACCTTTAATATGTTCTTTGAGCCTTCGCCCAAGGTTTCAGATATAGCCGTGACAAGGTTAGGTGCGTCATAAGCGTCTTGAATGATGGCAGCTTCTACGCGACGCTTACCTTCTTGTGATAGCGCACCGTTATCGTCCATCATGCTAGCCTGCTCAGTGCTGGGCAAGCCTGCAATAAAGTTTTTAATATAACCGCTACTTTGATAGAGGTTCATAGCGCCATCGCTACCAAACGACAAAAGACTGGCATCAGGCAATTGCTTAGCATCAGTTGCCGCTTGCTCAGTTGAGCTCATGCGAGCCACTGACGTTTGGTTTGCTTCACTGGCAAACTGGTTTCTATCCATGTTCGACATATTGCGTCGCACCAATACTGGCGCTTGCATGTTATTAACCGCATTGGTATCAAGGCCATACTTGCCAGCGCTCTCACTGACAAACTGACGGTATGCTTGCGCCTTCTCGCCACCTTCTTTATAAGCGCGTCTGATTGCCATGGTGCGACCATTACCTGAATCAACCACGTTATCATTAGGCCCAATAAATGGTGAGCCGGTCGATATGTCCGAGCTTTCGCCAAGCATGTTTGGTTGCAACTTATTGGCAATATCATTGACTTGTTTCTGACTGCCAGCGCGTGTTCTATCTCGTGGCTGACGGTCGGATGGAAAGTCAGGGTTTGGGGTAAAAGTATCGGTATTACTGGTGATAAGCTGGCTTGCATCAACGACATCCCACTGCGCTTGCACCTCATTACCTTTAGGAGTGTACGCTTTGGTCTGGGCACGACTCTCATCAATGACGCGAGCCTTTGGGTCGACTGCTTTAGAGTCGACTTGTCTGCTAGGCAGCTTGGCTGCATCGCGTAGCATCTTGTTTTTCGCAGGCACAGACGTGGGTTCATTTGCCATGGCTTGCGCTAAGCTCTGGTACTCAGGGCTTGATTGGTCAGCCATTTGCATGCGCTCACTCATGGCTTTTTGCCAAGCGCTTTGGGTCGGTGCACTCGCTTGTTCAAAAGCGGCAGCGGCTGGACTTGCGCCACTATCTACCGCAATGGCAGCGGCAGCACTTAGGCCGCCTTTATTTGGATCAAGCCCCATGCGCTCAGAAGGCTTGCGATTATCAATAGAGTCTAGGTCACCAAAACCACGCGCTTCACTTGGCACTGGCGTGTTGTCCTGTATATCACCACGTAGTCGGCTGGCAAGACGCTCGGCATTAGCAGCACGCTCTTGTTGTAGTGCGGTATTGCTGTCCACGCTGGTACGTGCGGTACCATCAGGCGTCACTTCAAAATCGCTGCGAGGTGCTGTCAGGCGCGGGTCACCCCCAAACTGATCATAACCTTGCGGCACTGGCGTCACATCATTCACATCAGACAAGCCAGCGTCACGCTTAGCTCTTGCCTGCGCTTGCTGTTGTGCTAGGTAGTCGTTGTACTCAGCCTCAGTGAAGATAGTGCCATCTTGCGCAGCACTAAACTGGCCACCAAGCTCGCCATTAAACGGCAATTCAGGATCGGGCGTTAGGTTGCGCATACGGCTAGCATCTGGACCTTGACCACGATCAAAGTAATCAGGATTGGCATTCTCAATCCAGTTTGGATTATTTGGATCACTAATAGCACCTTGGTAGCCAAGCTGGTTACCGCCACCTGGTCTGTTTGGATTAGGCAGTCCAAGTCTAGGCGCTTCTTGCCCCATGTCTTCAGTCGGGGTGATATCACTATCTGGCTTACGGTTGCGAGTAATACCGCCAGCAAATCCGCCCATAGCAGCACCTGATAGCAGGCCAAGCACAGCGGCATCGTCAACGCCTTCCTCAATAGGATTGCCAAGCGCGATGTTTTGTAGCACTGTTTCAGAAATTGATTGTGGTAATTCTTCTAGCACGCCTTCTGAGGCAGCGCCTTCTAGGACACGTCTAACAACATTCTTCTGATTGGCCGCTTCTGCGCCTTCTGTGGCAGCGCGTCCGCTTGCGCTACGAGTACCACCAGCAATCATAGTATCTACATCGCCAATGCCTAGCTTCTGAGCTACTCTACCGCCTGCAAAACCAAAGCCTGCGGTAGTAGCACCAGTAGCGGCAGCAAGTCCTGCCTGCTTACCTGTCAATAAGCCATCGTCAGTTTGTTGGCGTATCTGTTCTGCAGCAAGACCAGCACCTACTGCACCCTCACCTAATGCACCTGCTGCAACTGGTGATAGTTTCGGGGCTACTGCGCCAAGGCCACGACCAACCACCCCACCAGCCAGCATAGGTGCTAACGACTCGACAACCGTGTTGGTGATTAAGCTTGGGTTGTCAATTGCCTGTCCAAACTTAGCCCCAAAACCTTGAGCGTTTTGAAAATCACGCAGCTGCTCTTGAGTGCGTTCAGTCTTAGCGCCAGCGATAGCCTCCTTCGCTTGTGCTGGGCGAAAGCCTAACGAGCCACCTTCGTTTTCTAAAAACTTACCGACACGGCCACCAGTGGGAATATCTGCAATACCGACCGCCAACTCTGGCACCGAAACAGCACTGGACAAAGCAGCCAAACCTAAATCTCGAACATGCCCACCAATACCTTTATTGGGCGCAGCTCTATTCTCTTTAACAAAACGCGCAATCTCTTGACTGCGCTGCTTTGCGGCTTCCATTGCTGGGTCTTTTTTGTCTTCTTTGTAATTATCCATCAGTATCTACCTTAACTGTATAGGGCTGCTATTTGATTTTGCATCTCTTCATCACTCAAGTCTCTATTGCCTACGATGGCAAGGACTTCAGGATCAGAAAAGTTAATCTCTTTTTTCGGTAGGTTGGTGAAACTGCCAGTATCAGGATCGTAGATAACAGACGGATTCTTTTTAACACCGCCCAAGCCGCCTGGTATCGGTGACTCACCTGTCTGAGTAATAACCACGGGCTTGCTTTTCTTGTCAGGCGTGCCTTTTAGTGATTGAATTTGTTTGGCAATAGCGCTTCTGTCCTCATCACTTTGTGCGGCATCAAACTTCTCATAGAGTGCGTTCAGCTGCTTAGGTGCAAAGTTTGCAACATCAGAATTATTTTGCTCAATATCCAAGCGACGACTGGCCAAGCTGTTTGCTTGTTGCTGCTGTTCGACGGTTTGTTGAAACTTGCCAGCATCAAAGCCAAGCTGTGCGTTCATTCTATTGTTGCTACCAGACTCGCCTAGCACTGCACGCTGATTGGCCCCATCTTGCGACATCTGAGCTTGGGCCATCTGGCTTGCTGCACTTAGCTGTGCGCCATACTGATCATTCTTGTACTTATCATCAGCGCCGATAATGCCTGCACGTAATTCCATCTGCTTAGCCGTCAGCTGGCCATTTTGTGAGCCTTTATAAGCGGTGCTAGCATCACGCAGTAATGCTTGGCGTTCTTGCTGCTCTGCCATGGTTCGACGTGGTGCGTTTGGCATACGAAAATTTGTTGTATTGTTTTGGATGGTTTGTGGGTTTCTTACCGGGTCAAAACCAATGCGCGGTGCTGTAGAAGGCTGTGCGTTCTCCGCATAAGTCTCTTTGATTGGTTGTTGGACAGGCTGACTGGCAAGCTCACTTGCTCTACCAGCAAAAACACTTGGGCTGCTTTTATCAAGAGCCGCAGATTTTGGTGCGCCTGAGACATAAGGGTTTTTTACATTGACACCCAAGCCGTTCAACACGGCTGAATTGTTGGCACGCGACTGCTCTGTCGGGTTGTAAGCGGTTCTGACTTCTTGAGCTGCTTGGTTTCGGGCTGCTGCTTGCTGTGCGTACTGCCCAATACCGCCCACCCCTAAAGCGCCAGCGCTACGCGGCTGTGCTTTCTTTTTCTTTTCGTCCTCTTCCCAAGAACCACCTGAACCGCCCATCATTCCTAAAGCCATAACGACCACCTATACTTTTATTAGACAATAACTCAGTATGATGGATATACTAAGTTTCTTGAAACCTTATAGGGGTAGGCTTGCTCATGGATAGTATTGTAATTTTTGCGATGGGATTCGCAGCGGTGATCGCTTTTTTCGCTTCGCTTTGGTATTTATTTCAAACGGTGCGAATAATCTGGGCATACAATTTTTTGTTAGCAATCGCGGCAGTGCTTTTTAGTCCGCTGATCCATATTGCTTTTTACTTTATGCCTAAAGATGGTTTCGACAACGATGAAAAGCGCCTATTCAAAAAATATTTTTTATCCATTGCTGCAATAGCCGTGATAGGTATTTTGGCTGCTGTGATCATTCCTACCACGCAGCAAAGTCAATCTAACAGTACTAATATTGACGAAACTGCTGAGGTGCATTTTGCCGCTATTTTCAAGGCCCACCCTGATGCGGACAAGATTGTAGAAAGCCCTGAATTTGAAGCTTGGCGTCAAAGAAAATCAGAGGCTGAAAGAGATGATATCGAAAGGGTTTTAAGGGAGGGTTATTCTGAAGAGGTGATTGATATGCTGACTCTCTTCAAAAAAGAAACGTCCTAAAAAAACACCCACTACGGCCGTAGTGGGTGTTTTGTTTCTCGTAACAGATAATTGATTAGTAGCTATAGTTGTAGCTCGTTGATTCACTTTCGCTATCACTCGAGCCAACACTTGCACTACCTGAGCCGCTGATACTCGCTGATACGTGTGCGGCACTCATAGCGCCTGCTGCGAGCTGTGCGGTATATTGACCAGCTGCGGTGGCTGCTTGTAATGCGATACGTGCGGACTCTTGAGCTTGACTGACTTTGGCACTGTACTCGCTCATCTGCATCTCAGCGTAAGCCAAGTTGGTGCGCGTATTCATGTCAGCGTATCGAGACTGCATTTCGCTGTCCGCAGTGTTTGCAGCAACTTGAGCGCGCCAGCCATCGACTTGTGCTTGGAATACTTGCGTATTGTATTGAACCTCACTAAGCCCTGCTTGCAGCTCTGCTTTAAACCCATCAACGTCCGCTAAGTATGTCGTCACGTAAGCACGCGCTGCATCAATATTGATCTGCGCTTGCTTAACTTTAACATCACTCTTAGAGGCGTAACTTTGTACGCGGCTGGCATAGGCTCTGACGGTGCTGTCATAAATGTCTGCCTTGGCAGTCTCTGCCTTAATCTGGCTATCGAATGCCTCGAACTTAACTTTTTGGGCGTCGTTCTGCGCTTTGTAAGCATCGATATCGCTGGCATATATTCTCGCCTGTGTTTCACCAATACCAAGCTCTGCTAGCTTGGCTTTGATTTGCGCCTCAAAGCTGGCAAGCTGCAATCGTCCAGCTTCTGTTTTAGACAGCGCAGCTCTCACATCAGTCTCATAGATACCTGCTTCTGTCTGCATGATGTCAGCCTTGATAGCTTCACCACGTAAAGCAGCTTCATGCATCTCAAGCTTAACCTTCTCACCGCCAAGCCTTGCATTATAAGCATCGATATCAATACCGTATATCTGAGCTTGTGTGTTAGCGACGCCTAAACGCGCCTGCTCACCTTCGATCTGAGTTTTATAGGCATCTAACTTTAAACGCTCGCCTTCAATCTTACCGCCATAAGCCTGAATTTGTTTTGCGTAAATATCAGCGCGTGTTTGGGCCATGCCAATTTTAGCTTGTTGGCCACGCATCTCAGCATCGTACTTTTCAATCTTTAAACGCTCAGCGCCTAGCTGCTCAGCGTAAGCCTGCATATCTGTACGATAGGCATCAAACTGAGTTTTAATAATATCAACACGCATCTGCACTGCGAGCATATTGGTTTTAAATACTTCAGCATCGGCAGTCGCGCCAGCCAATTTTGCCCGGTACACGTCCAGCTCCTGCGCGTTAAGCTGCCCTTGTGCTTGCTTGCTGTCTAAACGTAGACGAATACCGTCGATGAACATAGCAAGCTTGGCTTTATAAGTATCAACCAATATCTTATAGCTTTCATTTTGCGTATTAAAGATAGTGAACTGATACTCATATAAGCGAAAACCAGCTTCTACATTGTACTTAGCCACTTCAAACAATCGATTAATCATGTCTTGATGGCGATCATACGCAGCTTGTTCTAATGCGATGCCTTTTTCCACGGCAAACCTAAGCGCTTCGATCTGCATCTTGCTGGCTTCTGTGAATATGTCACGGTTCAAGTCAGCCACTCGTAACTGACCTTCTTGCCTTGCGACATTGGCTTGTTTGGCAAGCATACCTGGCGGCATGCTAAAACCACGCGCAGCAAAAGTATTGACCGCTTCTTGTACGTCGCGCTCCACCTCTCTACTGATACGCTCACGAGGTTTATTAAATAGCGCTGCTACGACGGCATCAGGTAGGCCAAAGTTTTCAGGACGTGCCAGCATATCTTTTGCGACGGTAACAAGCTCGTCGTAATGCGTCTCGTCATACTCGTTGTCTGTGTCACCTTTCCACCAGTCAGCTTCAAAATCATCATAAGGTTGTAGGTCTGCTGCATTATTAGGCGCTTCAGGTATCTCAAATTCAGGGATGGTAAAGTCGTCTATCTTTAATGCTTCTAATTCTGCAAGCTCTGGCAATACCAACTCATAATCTTTTGGTATGTCTACATTGGTATCAATGTTCGGTCTGACTGGCGCATTAAGTTGATCAATAGTATCAAGCGTGGGTAGCGTGATACTGGTGTCAAAATCAGGCTCAATAGGTGCGTCATACTCTTTGAGCGTAGGCGCTGTCGGCATGTTGACTGATAAATCAACATCAGGTCTATCGGGCGCGGCTATTGCATCAACCATCGGCATGTCGGGAATGTCGATAGTAATGGTCGAGCTATTGCGCTCAGGCATCACAATATCGTCAATCGTTGGTGCATCAGGGAAGTCGACGGTTGTGATAATGTCTGGACGTGCTGGCAGGTCTACTCGTTCAAGCTCGGGTGCTTGTGGCGCTGTAATAGATATCGCTGTTGGTGCTTCAGGCTCAGGACCTAGATCAGTGACATCAAGATTGCTCAAAAATTTATCTATGTTTGTCATGGCTGGCATGGCAGGAATAGATAAGTTTGCTGGATCAAACGTAGGGAACGCGCCTATCTCATATGATGGCACAATGGCTTCAGGCGTTTGTGGTCTGACTGGCGCCTCAACATCAGCAATGGTAATGCCACCAATATCGCTTAGCACCATTGATAGCTCGTTATTAAAACGCTGAGATAAGCTGTCCAAATCTCTTATTTTCTCAACCACGGTATCTGTGGCTCTATATAGCATATTGTCTGCTATAGCACCTCTAATGGTTAATGGCATTATACTCTCCGACTGGTTGGTGTATGCTCGATAGACAAGTCATTTATATGGCCGTGTGTACCAATCATGATTAATTCAAAAGCAAAATGACGACCACGTAGGCCGCGACCAAAGATAAAGCGACCATTGGTAAGTTCGTCAGCTACCTCATTAGGCAGCATGTAGGTGTATTGCTGCTCTACTCCTTTTTGCGTAGTGCTAACCGTCATACTTGCGCCACCGCTTAACTCATATTCAAGATAGGCTGTTGATGGGTGCGTCAATGCGCCTTTACCTAAATCCATCTTTCCAGTCTTAACGCTAGCCGTTACCGCACTCACTTGTTCATCAAGTCGATAGATGCCGTCATCAGCTTCACCGTATAGCACGCCATTAATAACAACTAAGCGATTATAGTTATAAGGGTTATAACGACTCATGGCCCAACTATCGACATTGGCTGTCCATGCCTGACCTTGTGCGCCACCAATGCTGACCGCTTCATCTTCAATAACTACGTTGTCAATAATTAAGATTGCAGCGTTAAGACTATCTATAAGCTCATTGCTTGTCTGCGCACTATCTTGAATAGCGGTGTTTTGTTTAATACTGTCGATTACGCTATCGTCAGCAATCACACTATCCATAATAATGTTGCTAGAACGCTGCTTGCCTGCGATAAGGTCAGTAATGCTTGCGCTATCAAGTAGTGCGTCAGAATAGTTTGACAGTATGGTATCGGTAGCTTTTACACTGTCATCAATGATTGATAAAGCTATCCGCTGCACAAGAAGGTTGTCAGATATTTTCGCGCTATCTGTTATCACACTGGTTAGCGTTCCAGTGTGACCGTCATTCGTGCCAGCACTATCTTCTACCATTTGGACCGCTTTTAACTTGTCGCTAATACTGTCAGAAATACCTATGCTATCACTATTTAAATCATGCTCAATAGCGGTCACGCTGTCTTTAGCAGTAACCGTATCGGTTGTCATGCTAAGCGCTGTGCGATTAGCTGTGACGTTATCAGACGCTATAGCAGTATCAATAGTTAATGCTGTCACGCTACCGACTGGCGCGTAGTCGTAAGCGCTGGCGCTGTCATTAGTTAGCTCTCTCAGTCCGTAGCTAACTGTCTCGCTAATTTTTGCTTGATCAGAACATAGGGAGTAACCGGTGCGGCTATCAACAACTGCACTCGATGCAATTGCGATATCGTTTAAAACTTGTATGCTGGTATCGACAACCTCATCGCTTGCTATAGCGCTGCTAGACAAAGTTATAGCGATGCCAAATAGCAAGGCGTCTTTCGCTTTCAATACTTCTTCAGCCACAGCACGCAGACCAATAAAAGTCTTATCACTAGCAATCACCGTGTCTTGTGTGTCATCTCTATAATCACTCATTAATAACTCCTATAAAGCAATGGGCTGATTTATGATCTGCTAGGTTGGTACTACCCCAATAAGCACGTAGGCCGTTATCTTTCTTTTCATCTACATTGGTGTAGCTTTGTGTGCCAGCGGCTATCCACGTCGCATCACGGTAGAAGTAAACCAGCGAGCCGCCGCTTTCTACTGGCGAAAAATCATAGTAAAAATCGCTTGGTATATTCTTATGGATATTACCAGCACCTTTAATGGTGATTAATACATCAACGCGGCCTTTTCTATCGCCATAAGTGGTATCGCTTATACTATAAGTGTCTAAGCGTGGCGCTTCCCCTCCAACGGTTACACCATTAGCAGCATGAGTCCCGTTTCTATCCGTATATTGGGATAGTCTGCCTGACTCATCTTTATAGCTTCCAGGACTAATACCATACCAGTTGCCACTGTCAGAAAACCAGCTGTACTCATCAGGTGAGTAACTTCCATAGTTGGCATAGACATAATCACCTGTAGTTGGTCTTGGCTCACCAATACCAGATCCCCCAATCCAGTGAAATATAGGATCGTAAGTCCATAGTGTGTAGCTAGTAGGGTCAGGAATATATCCTCTTTCCATTTTTTCGCTATACTGCACTGAATTACTACTTTCGGAAAAAGCATACAACACACTATCCCTAGTTAGTGTTGGTACGCATACCGCAACAATAAGATTATCGCCCGATGTAATTGTTTTTTCGGTCTTGTAACTATAATACCTAGATCTTGACAAAGTTCCCCAAACATAAAGTAGGGCTGGTGTTCTGTATACTGGGTTGCCGTATCCTAAGTCTTTGCCTATTATCTTAGTGTAAGTAACACTCTCACTAGCTTCCCTCCTATCGTCGAAGGCGGTGGTATAAAGATAACCCATAAGGCCACTGGTGCTACCTGTGGTGGTTTCTTCCCACTCTCCAACAATCATGACTTTCTCAAACGTGCTGTCTGTTACCTGTTGAAATCTACGCTCATCATAAAAATACTTAATCACTGTTAGCTGGTCATTAACGTAACAGCCAAACACAACGGTATCACAAGCAACCATGCCGCCTTTGTAATCAGGCATAGTCATATCAAAAGACTCACAACCTTGTCCTGTAAACTCAGGGAATTTAAGCGCTCCAAATGATAGTGGGTTCAGGCCGCCCCAATACATAGGGCCTGTAGATACTTGGGATATACTGCCTTCATGTAAAGCTATTGGTTTAACGGTTAGGTTTTCCCAATAATTAATATCCCTCTTGGCTGTTGCGTGCGCCAATAATTCGTCGGTAGGCGTCCTCATTACCTTATATCTTATGGCTCGATCTCTATCCTCATTGCTATTTAGCTGACCAAAAAGCCATGCGATATAATTATTAAGCTGTCGAGCTTCCTCTCCGTCTATACGTTTGGCATTAAGCGTCCAACCGTCATCGACTGCTACGCCTAGTGCTAACTTGATTTTAAAACCATAAGCATAACGCATACCTGTAGTGCTATAACTCCAACCACTATTAAACCCTTCAGTGCCTTTGCTATTAAAAGACCAACCACAAGCCATATAGAAAGCTGAGTGTTTATAAAACTCTGTGGTATCACAAATATTTATGATCACGCCAGCGCGTAACCAGTGATCAAAACCATCACCAGTAGGAAACAACTCACCGCTTGGCAGGCCCCCAAAGCGATCAAGGATATGCAATATCTCGTCATCACCAACTTCAGTCATGTACTCTCTGAAGGCTGGCGCAGTAGTCGCTGGTATAACAGGCAGTGGCATAGCATAAACACCAGCTGGACTTATCTGAATTAACCAGGGCTTGCCAGCAGTATCAAAAGACACAGCGTTAGATAGGCCGTGACGATACTCATATTTATACTTGCCTTCAAATTCAGGTATGCCTGTATAGGCTGGCAAGCGCTGATTGGCTATATAAGCTCTAATACTTTTAGTAACGTCTAGTGGGAGTTTTAAGGTTTTCCGCTCTAGCGTTTCATCAGGAAGAGTTGCGGTGTCTTGCGTACCATAGCCACCTATAATTTGTACGACTTCACTCATTGCGCCTGAGTACCAAGTAGCGCGTAATTTATGATATTGGGTAAAGGATCTAATGCCTTTGTATTGCGGCTCAAAATATTTAAACTTTAAGTCGTACTCAATACGGAAGCGATGCAATGCCAGCTCTTTAGGTGGCAATGATTGCTCGGTGTCGTAATCTATTAATCTACGCCTGGTCGTTTCTGTTATCCGTATGGGCACGCCGTCTGTTTCAAATGGAGTGGCGTTTAATATAACGCCTGAATAAAGCATAGGTACAAAATCAGTTGCCATACCATCAATGATGGTAGGCACTGATCTATCACTCTTATGGGCGATAACACGAAAGCTACCACCCATATCCTGAATAACAACATAACCACCATCGGGAAGATCGTAAACCATGCGCGAGCTATCTATAGATAATATATCTTTTAGATTGCCAAAACGCTTAGCCGTGACTGAAACAAAAGCTTCATCACGGCTGGTTAGCTCACCGCCAATGACGTGTAAGCCATACGGTCTACCTTGATGCATGACTCACCTACACAGTCAGGCTAATGCGATAACCAATTTCGTAAGTGTCGCCATCTTGGAATACACGAGGGGAAGCGTACTTGCTTGCACTAATAAGCGCACCAGTTGTGCCGCCTTTGGCGCTACTGGTCAACATGGCTGCACCTTGTACCGTTAAGCTACTATTGGTCTTCATGGTAACCTTGGCAACCGCTGCCATGTTGTCTATGGAGCCTGTGCTTGTGTTGGTTGGTGTCCACGTTGGTCGTGTGGCTGAGCTATACCCTTCGGTCATACTAACAATTTCACTAGCAGTAGACGCAAAACTTGCGGCAGTCCAGTTGGCTGCTGGCTGCGCTGCCGCTGAGAACAATGCCAGATGATAGCTGGCAGGTTTTGGAGTGGTACCAAGTGCGACATTTAAAATGTGCGCAAGGCCTTCAGTTGGGATGAGGTTTTCGGTACGTACCCACTCACCACCGTTGGTACGATCAAAATACTCACCTTTAGCGGTAATGCCACCACTAGTAGTAATACTGCCATCTTGGTTTTCGGTGTAGTCATTAGCGCTTATAGCTGATAGCAAAGCGCTGGCTAGAAAAGGACTCAACGCACTCTTATGTTTTTTCACGGTTTGTCTCCTTTGACAATTTGGTTAACCGTGATTAGTTTACCGCTGTGACAAGTCTTCGGTCGAACCTTACAGTAGTGCCGGACTGTGCGTTGATATTACTAATACGCCCTGCTTGATACTCAATAATTTGTCCGCCACTACTCCCAGCAACGTAACCATTGCTTGCCAGCCAAACAGTTACCAAGCTACCACCTTCTGCAGCCTCGCCAATATCATTACTAGATATCTGTATCGCGCTGTTTGGTACAGGCGCTTGCGCACTCTTGACCGACACAGACATATCATCAGGCTGTGTGCCTGCTATGAATATAACGTGGTCTGTTTGGCCCACCCATAAGCCGCCTTCAACTGGCTGAATGAACGTGACGCGCTGTCCTGTCTGTATAAAGCCGTGACGTTCATCGTGAAGATGATAGGCCAGCGGCTCAGAAAACCGAATGATATTAGCTGTAGCGGTTATCAAACGACCGCGCCAGTAGCACAAATATTTACCAGTAGGCATTGGGGATAGATGCGCAAATTGTGCTGCCATACCTAATTTATGATCCTCTAGGATTTCAAAGCTAGTGTCGCTCACGCTGGCACGACCTGCTAGCTGCATATCCGTACCGCCTATATTAGTGGCGTAAATATTCACACCAGTAACCGTGGGGTCTGTGACCAATGGCAAAACAACGTCAGTCTGTGCGCCAGCTGTCACATAGTCCGATAATGCCGACTCGATATTGCCGCGCAACCAAGATATAGCGATACTTCTTGTCTGTTTGGTAGAGTCGATACCGCCATAAGCGATAGGCGGTGGCGGTGTGTTAATCGTTAGCGGTACCGCTTTTGCTCCATCGTAAACAAACAGGCCGTTCTTGCAAGCAGCTATAACATGATTATTTAAAACCTCATGCGCCACTACACCGCCTGAAGCAAGTAGAACCTCGTGAGTCCAGTCGCTTGTATTAACTTTAACCCAATTATCATCAATCATTGCAAACACGTCTTTATGCAATGGGCTTTGCCACAAGCCTTGATACTTATTGTCTGTCACCTTGCCACCGCTTGCTATCATTTCAATCTTGCCAGCTGGCGTGATATTCACGTTATTAGCATCGCGCACATAAACAAAAGGCTCGCGCCCACCTTGCACCAATGCGGCATCTTCCGATGTATTATCTATACCACGACAAGGCATAAAATTTTGATTAGCCATTACACGCTCCTTTTAACCGCTTATAGTTGGTGCGCCAAACTCAGCGCTATAGCTTGATTTTCTGAATTGGTCTGAATTACCATCAGGTCTAATAAAATACTGGCCTGGTTTTACGCCAGTCGATCCCATAGCTTGCGAGCTTATGCCGCCCACTACAATACCTTGCGACTTAACATTGTCGGTTATTGTGCCTATTACCTTCATACGGTCTTTAAACCTAATTGGCTCATACTCACTTCTAAACGCCACAAAACCCTCTACTGGTATTTCTCTTACGCGCAATCCTATACGAGCTTCACCGAAAGAAGAGGTATCACCAGCGCCTATACTCATTGGTACAAACTCACCAATTCGCAAGCCTTGCCACATATAAGGCCTGTCGTTTTGGATAGACGTGCCCATTTGCAAACTGCTTTTACCTACAGCTTGTATCTCTCTGTTTAATAATTCCACTCGACTGCTTCCAGCGCTAAAAATATTAAAGCCTAGCGCAGATATTGTTTGTGGGCCTGTGTATGGTGGGTAAGCAATAGCGGTTAACCCATGCGCTTCGCTATTAAAACCATAATCCTTAACGTTAATTGTTTTTGGTGTAAAGGGGATTTCAGGAAACCCCATAGCATAACCACGTATAGTGTCCGGCTCGACATATCTAGTTCTAAGGCTAATCGCAATACCGTAGTCAATCTTAGAGCTGGAATGACCTCTAGCGTATATAATTCTGTGCTGATTATTGACTACCGGACTACCTACCTTATATAAAGAAAAAGTAACACCGTCATTTTCTTGATTAAAACCTTTTGGCCTTATGTAGAAAGGCGTTACTTGCAAACCATTACTTACTTTTATCTCGTTATCAATACCAGCTGGATTTAGATAGCGCTTTTTGTTTGTAACGGTTGGGCCTTTTTCGATATTTTTGGTGGATATGCCTATTTCGATATGCAGATTATTTGAATAAACAAAAGTGCCTCCAAATTTTTGTGAGTTATAACCATGCGCATAAATAACATTTTGATTTATACCAGGTGGTGCGGGCGTACTCGTAGGTTCAATGCCGTAACCATTCTTACTTGGATCACTCTCATTCTGAAGCCATATATTTTGTGGGGTATATGATGGCGCACTAGTTTTAGTCACTGTATGCTTTTGACTAGATGCACCATCTTGCCAACCTGGTGTTGCTACACCTTGCCTTCTATCTGATATTTTAGCGGCACCGAAAAGCGTAGCTGTATCACCTTGCGCTTGAATATGCCGCCATTGAGTGCGAACGCCAGCGTTACCAAACTCTTGGCTATCAAACGCGCCAACTTGTAGCTCGGGTGTGACATTCCTCACAGCGCCATAACCAAAGTCATCACGATGGTTCCAGCTCGGCCCTATGATATTAAAGTGAATAGATAGTGACGGTGTTCCATACTTCGCTGTCTCATAACCGTTGAAGCTGACGTACCTAGTGTGTAAGTCGATAGTTGGTAGGTTTATTTGTGGCGGTGCAATAGAGTATCGCGGCTCAATATCAACCGTTCTAATAGCATACGCTATCATTGGCGTACCAGTCTCTAGCGACTCAAATCTACCAATGCCGCCATAGTAGCGCCTGGTATTAACAACTGTTGATTGACCGTAATTAGTATGAGTAGCGCCAGTAGGTGCAATAACACGCGCACCATTATGAACGACGGCCCACTCAGACATTAGTATAGGTTCTATCGCTTCAGGTGCTATTGTCCTAATACCGTGGCTGATCATGCCAATGGTTATCGCTGGCGGCTTTATCCCTTCAGGTAGAATTGGCGCGGCATTGTTGTCTATCTGCGAGTAACCAAAACGCTGCGAGCTATGGCCTGTCACTTTCATTTCAATATTGCGATTAGCAATCAATAAATAATCCGACCACTTAGGCGGCACTAGACCGCTGTTAATGTCAAATTCTTGCACTATATATTGCAGCTTGTTATATACGACAATATCACCCCAACGATCCGCTGGTTGCTGGCCCACACTGATATAGCCAACTGGCGCAATGTACTTTGTTTTTAAATCTACTAACGCGTTGCCCCATAAGCCAGTAAACCCTAACGGCTGCACTGACTGGCTTATTGGAATGATACGCTCGCCCCACAAGGTAGCTTCATAACCTGCTGGCTTGATTGTCTGTGTGCCGCCTACCATGTGATTAGATGGTAAGTCTTTATAAATACCTTGCGGCTCTATCGCCCTTGTTCCTGGACTCACCCAAGTCGAACCATAAGCGTCACGGATAAAACCTTGTGCTAATACTGTTCTTAGCTGGTGAGTAAGAGTAGGCTGTCCATAACTACCTGATTGCCAGCCTAGCGGACTGAATGGGCGCTGACCATACCAAACCGTCTGATTGCCAGCCTTAAAGCTATCAATACCCTTTTGACTTAAATCAATATCTCTATTCTTGTGACTAATCCATGCTTGTCCAATTACTGAGCTTTGATGACCACGAGGAAACAACTCAGGTGTTTTGGTTAATACGGCACGTCCAAACAGCAGATGATCAAAACCTGTAGGCTTAACATACCTTATAGCGTGGCCTATCGCTGGCAAGCCAATGTCATAATGAGTAATACCGTCAACAAATATTGACGGTGTTTTATTCTTGACTGCTGCCGCACCTATTGATAAAGAGCTAATACCTTTTGGTGCGTAGGTTCTGTTGCTATTGGTCAGTGTTGCATAGTCACTAAAAGATAGCTCGTCTATACCGCTTACGCTAATTCTAGTTGATGTATTCTTGATTGCGGTATCACCAAAGATAGCGGACTCTATCAATGATGGGACAAGCGCGAACTGTGTTGGATCTGCAATCCTTAGATAACCGGACTCATAAGAAAGTATGCCACCAGGCGCAAGTGGGCGCGTATGGAACCATATAGTAGGCTTGCCATACGTGCTATGATTTTCACCCAATGGTTTTAACGATGGGTCACGAGCAGACGGCACACCAACTGACAAACTATTAATGCCATTAGGGTAAACCATGCGCGGTGATACGGTAGGCGCACCTACAGACAAGCTATTAATACCGACTGGATATACTGTTTGGTCAGCCGTGGTATTGACTAATTCGGTATAACCAAAGGTGTTAGAGTTGAAGCCATAATGATTTAACCACCTTACACCGCCTTGCAAGTATGGGTTGCCATAAAGAGACTGGTCTTTACCTTGCATTGCAACAAACTGCAACAGATTGTAGATATACTGGCGGCCATGCTCAGATGACACCCAACCACTTGCGGTTATACGTTTGTTTCTATTTACTATTGAGCTGCCTTGACCGAAAACCGACGACTGCCATGTTTTCTGAGATACAAAATCTACCTTGTTTTTGATCTCTAAAGAACCAATCGAAAGACTGTATATACCATTAGCTAGTACATATTGCTGATATAGTGCCGCGCTAGGGGTTGACACGCCCCCAGCTAAAAATGTTTTAGGGTAAATGTATCTACGGTTTGTTATTTCTACATCAGGTCTATTCAGCCATTGTCCATGCTCACGATGGATACTGAGAGGTATGCTTGACGATGAGGGCCTTATCGCAGTGCTGACGGCAATAGGAAGTTTTAATCTATCAGATGGAAAATACCCTTCTGATATATCCGCACGAACACTTGCCTGCCCATGCTTGGAAGAGTTAAAACCTGCAACATCTAGCTTAATATAGAGGTATCGAGCTGCGCTTTCACCAACAGCTACCGACTCCCAACCTGACGCATTTACGCTTTGAGTCTTAGGTTTGGTTGCTTCTAACTTAAATAGCGTACCAAGCTCTTTGTCTATAGTGAGTGGCAATGCGCTTGATATAGGTCTTTTAGATGTTTCGGTGTTAATTGTTAAGGGTAGTGATTTTGCTGACACGTATCGCGCTGGCAAGACTGATCTGTGCGGCCTACTAATAACCAATGGTAAGCTATCAGATTGAGGCCTATCGGTTATTCTTGTTTCAATACGCAATGGTAACTTGCCAGCGTAAACATAAGTATAACCTTGCAAGTCGCCTAGCTTTCTATTGACACGCAGGGGCAGCTCACCGCTACGAGGTCGGTTTGTTTGCTCACGCTGTATTGTGAGAGGTAGTTCGCTGGCTTTTATACGGTCTGCCATGACAACCACAACGCTTGCTGATCATCTAGGCTCTTATCGCTAATTGCTTCAACATAATCCCAAATTGCTGCTTCACCTGTCCATTTTATACCGTCAGGCTCAAAATCACGCACAATAACCATGTATTTTTTATTAGGGTCTAAACCAAAAAACATATAATGACCGTTTTTAAGCGATACAATGACTTGCTCAATCTGCATATCTTTAGCATTGAGCAGCCATATCTTACGAGCAGAAGGCTTGCCTTGTACCGTAACAATGCCGTCACCACTCCCAGCGATATAAGCGCTATTAGATAGCGATAAGTTGGTTGTGTTTGACATATAAGTAGTCATCAAAACCCCCAATAATCAGTGCGTATAACAATGGTTTTTGCATAATTAGTAACCGTTGTTTCTGCGTCTGCTTGTGTTGATAACGCAATTGACAAAGCAGGACGCTCGTTAACAGTAATATCGCTAACACCTAACGCGTTTGTTGACAAATTAATATCACGCAACAACAAACCTGGTTGCTGACCTACCATCACACCGCTTGACGACAAATAAAGCTCGGCTATACTATCCATAGTTGACGCACCGTATACAGCCTGTGCTTGCGTAAAGCGAGACATATTACCTGATACAAAATCAACTCTATCGTAAGATGCTATTTTATAAAATCTAAAGACCGCACCGCTACCGCTTGTATCAAATAGTTGAGCTGGCTGTGAAACCTGTGCGCCATAACCGCTACAAAAATAAGAGATATTAACGCCTGTGGTATCTGTTAATGCTGATTTAACTCGACCCCACCACATGACACGACAGACAATTTTGCCTGCGTTAGTGTGATAGAAGCGCTCAATAAAATACAACCCTTGATCGCTGACTAACAAATCCCAGCCATTACTTGTGCTTGTTTTATTGATATAGCTCAAACTTTTGACTGGCGCATTGTAGCTTGGATTAACTCGCACGCCTTGATACTGATAATACCAAGTTGTATTGCTCGAACTCGTATCATCAATACCAAGCCGATAATCACTCATTGCCGCACTAGGGCTTGAAAACTCTGCAATGTTACTATCTTCATTAACGACCGACCAGCCTGCGCTAGTAATCGCACCATACCCACTTACTAAACACGCCTTAATAACAGCTTTAACGTCTCCTGCCACCCTGTTGTTATTATTTATTTGTGGTGCGCCTGGGTCTGTACTTTTAAAATGCCTTACAGGTTCGTTTACTGGATTTAAAAAACTCATTATTTAACTTCCTGTATTAGTGCGCCCATTGGCGTTTCATCAGGCCAATAACCCTTTGCTCTATGCCACTTGGCGTATAACTCATATAAAGGCTTATCGCCCATGCCTGCGCGTCTTGCTGCTACCCATTCGTTAGCAGATGCACCAGCCGCCTGACCGCTTTCTTCTTGAACAAACATTTCAAACGATGGTAGGCCGACTAACTTATTCCAGTCGATATAGTCTGCTGGTGGCGCTGTCACACCCATACCGCCATGCGCATCAATACCACCAACGCCTGCTACTTGAGTAGGTGGCTTCTTCTTTGTGATCTTTTTTGAGGTTGGCGTTTCTACTGGCTTCTCAATATCGTCTGTCATATCAACAACCTTTTTTATTTAGTTTGCTTATATTTAAACCGTGATTTATTACAGTGGTAGCGTTCACCACATATGGTGAACGCTACCGCAAGCATGACCTACAGCTTAAAGATTTTGTTAGTGCCGTTATCCCATGTGACAATAATATCACCGCCATTCGGTGTAATAGGCAAGCCAGTAGCAGTATCAATATAAGCAATCAAGGGGCTTGTCGCTTCGCTAGACGTATCTTTATAGATAACGATAGCTTCAATACTTGCGCCAGTAACACTAGCAAAGGTAATGTCAGCTGCGTCAGCTGCGCCACCTGCTGTAGCTTTACTGGTTAAAGTAACAGGGCCAGCAATACGCGCAGAAGATGAAATATCCGAAAGGTATTCATGCGTCTGTGTCTGTGGCGTGTATGCACCAGTATCAACTAGATAGACTTTGATTGTGTCTGTCTGCCAGTTGATCTGTCCTTCTAAAAACCGCTTACGTGCGGCATCGTATAACGTGTTAGCCATGGTAAGGCCCTCTCTTAATTAAATTAAACCCAAAACGGCTTCACCGTGTGGGGTACGTCATGTCGTGTGATACGCCTCAAATCTGAGTCAGGACGCTCACCGAAGTACTCGGTAAATTCCTGCTCTGCCAATGCTGCGCGGTTTAAATCGAAAGTCTCAGCGTCTGGTGACTTGAAGCCTTTATGGAGTGCCCACTGAATTAGGTATTCGTGATGAATAATGTTTACCTCAGGACGGTCAGTGTCGAGCGTCATTGGCACCAGTGGCGTGCGATAACCCTCAAGCGCTATCACGCCAGCCACGTTAGGTGCTGGCACGATACGAATGTTGGTGTCACGCTGTATTGCGTACTCAGGAATATTAGGCTCACGAGTGCGCCAGTCATGCCATATATCACCCATCTCTTCTTGTGATATGAGTGACAACGGATTGGCGTTATAAGGATCATCAGCACTTAGCCAATGAATAGAATCAATCTCGTATAGCGACTCATGTAGCGCGTAGACCGACACGTTAGGCTGTGTGCTAATGGTGCAAACACCAGTGGTGGTAGAGTCATGAATCAGGCGACCACGAATAGCCGCTTCTTTCACCGCATCATTCAGCCAGTCAGTAATGTCTTCATCAGCGAATAGATACGGCTGCTCCATATCGAAAGCTGCAACACGAAACTTGCGTATCAATTCAGACAAAATCATTACGGTGCTCCAAACTGGTCAATCATGCCAACAACATCAATTCGGATGTTTTCAACTGATTTTGAATTGTTGGTGTTTTGCTGATAGTGAGTCTGAGCAAAGTCTTTTAGTGCGTCTTTGTCCATGACGTTTACTTGGTCATACAAAGCTTGCAGCTCACGCTGCTCATCATCCTTGTCTTTGTTTTTAGCTTCCTGCTCATCAAGCAGTGCTTGCGTATCATCTGGCTCTTGATTGCTGTCATCCTGCGTATCGCCTTCTGACTTCTCAGGCGTCTCATCACCTTCGTCTTTCGCATCAGCATCCACCTTCTCGAACAGATCTTCGTGACGTAAAAACTTGCGTGCCATATCCCAAGGGATAGTGCGTACTTGATTGCAATCAAAGACAAGGCCAGTGCGGTAGAGACGGTCATGCCACGGCTCACGCTTTCCAATGTACTTAATCGATACTTCATCTTTTGTGCTCATCGCTGGTTTGCTCCTAAAAAAATAGACTGACTGAAACCAGCCAGCCTATTTTTGTTTATCGTTTAGACTTCATCACTTGCTGGCAGGTTAATTAGCGCCTGTCAGCTCACCTGATACCGTGACCGTAATGTCAGACTCTTTGGCATTGGTTGTACCAGCCAAGGTAAGAATCAGACGCGCAGGCTTAGGTAGAACAACCAGCTTGCTGCCGTCAGCACGTAGGCGGCCAGCAGTAGCAAGATCAGCACCAGCTTTGACAAAATATTCCGCGTCTTGTGGTACATCTGTGTCATCAATACCATCCGCATACGCAAAACCTAAGCTACCAGTCATGGTTGCCGTCATACCTTCAGTGACAAACACTTGCGCATCTGCCAAGCACCAGCCTTCAGGCAGGAAGCCCATATCAATCACGTCACCATCTTTTGGTGCGGTACCGCTGTCACCCATCACGATACCTAGCGCATTGGTCTTGACGTTATAACCAAGTGTCGTGGTATTGCCGTAAGGCGCTGTGAACGTATAAAAATGCGTGACCGTTGGTTTGTTCGTTACAATCGTAGTCATCTGTCTATTCCTTATTTTCCGCGACCAAACGAGTCAACGGCAGTGTCAACAACCGTGATACCGTAGTCAGTAAATTCATGGCCATTACCAGTGTCGACATCAAAGCGGATTTTAGACACGCCTCGAATAGCACCAATCAATAGCTCAGCTTTATCACCATGATCCAAGTCGCCCTTTTCAGACCAGAAGAAAGGAATGCCTGATTGACGAGCTGCGCCCATTGCTTCAGCGATTGCCTGTCCACCCAAGATGAGCGAGCGGTCAACGGCAAACTTCTCACCGAATGAATCTGGTACCAATGCGGTCGCTTCGTTTTCACTGGTGTATGACGTGCAATACTGCATCTCATCGCCAGCATAGAAGCGAATCGGACGTGGCATCTTGATCATCAAAAAGCCATTCCAGATACCAGCTTGACCTTTGAATAGCGGATGGCCAGCAGCTTGTGCGGCACGAGCCAGCGCAGCAGCTTGGAATTGACGGAATGCTGGGTCAGCAGCGAACTTGTTGTACTGCGCAGGAGATAACATCCATACACGTAATGGGTCATCATCTGCCATCATGTCGCCTTCAAACTTGACGATAGGAGGCGGCAATGCGATTTGGTCCATCAACGACTTCATTGAGTCGACGGTATCCATCTTGAGCATGTCAGCTGAAGTGATATCAATCTCATCACCAGTCTGGCTAAACTCTTTGATGCCATCACCGTCTGCTAAGTAGTGACGGTTTTTGGTTGGTGCTTTAACACGGTTGACCATGATTTCTTTGAACTTGGCATGCTCAGCTGTTGGCACAACCCACTCAATGTTGTCTTGATGACCACGAGCACCAGCCATGTGCACAAGTAGCGACTGATCAACGTAGCGGCCCATTAGGTTCTCAGCAACTGGACGGCCGACTGCGCGGAAGTCAACTGGTGAGCGAATGGTGGTCATTGAGTCGCCCATATCGATTGGGAAACGCGCTTGATTGACACGTAGCTTGTCTGTCGTGAACGACATGCCAGTACCACGACCTTCAGCGTAGTTACTGCCCATAATCGGTAAAGCGCCTACTGGATTGAGTAGGTTAAACGTGACTTCATCGCCAGTGCCTTTGCCCAAGTCTTGCACTTGAACGATTGGCATGTGCTGGGTGGTTTGCTTGCGTAGTGTTGCTTCAGCACCAGCAGTACCTTTAGGCATTTTGCCTGTAAGCTTTTGCATCGTACCGTTACGTTGCATGTGAGTCGCAAACAAGCCAGCGGCTTGTACGACCATATTTTTCTTATCGCCATATGCGGCGTGGGTATTGGTAGCCATCTATGCCACTCCTAGAGATTATTTAAGTATTGGTTACGCTTTTCAGGCGACCAGTCCATCATTGTGTCTACCAAATCAACGGCTGACATAGAATCCATCTGCTCAGTGATATTGGTTGCGCCTTTATGACCGCCAGGTATGTCGCTTAGGCTGGCAGGTACAGCAGGCGCAGTATTCTTGATTGCTTCGCGTGCCTTGGCTTTTAACTCAGCAGCCGTTGGTTTGGCTGGCGTGTCTTCGGCCTTGGCAGGCGTCGCAGTGCTATTGGTTGATTGCTTATAGTTATTGAGTAATTCGACGACTTGATCAGCACTACCCTGATTCAGCACTTGATTGATAGAGGCTTGAATATAAGAAGGTTGGCCTGCCTTCCATGTTTCAAACTCGCCACTCTCAACGATAGAATCTGCATCTTGATGTGCTTCATAAATCGTGCGATTGTGAGCTTCAAGAGCACTCTCTTGCTCTTTGGCTTGCATTGGCTTTAACGCTTCTGCAACCTGAGCTTTGACTTGTGCTGCAACGTCGGCATTAACTAAGCGCTTAATACCTTCTGCCAAAGCCTCCTCGGAGAAGTCTCCAAAGTAGTCAGGGTTCACGCCAGCATCGATTGCGGCCTGTGCCGTCTCAATATCCTGCTCTTGCTGCGTAGGTGCAACAGTGGCAGGCGTTTGGTTTTGCTTGCGTAAAATCTCTAACTCAGCATTGGCAGCAGCTAGTGCTTCTTTTGCTGCGCGCTCACCTTCGCGGTATGCGACGTGCTTTTCATAAGGAATGGTGTGTACGCCATCACGAGCTAGAACCACTTTCTCACCTTCAACATCGTCGTCCGACGGAGTATCTTTAGGCGTATCAGTGGGGGCTTCTGTGGCTGGCGTGTCATCCTTATCATCAGGTGTGTCAATCACTTCATCTGCATCGGTATCGGCTGGCGTCTCGATACTATCCGCTTGCGCGGTATCGCCATTCATACTTGCTTCCAAGTATTGCGCTGCTTTTTGAGGTGTCCAATCACCGTCATCAAAGTTGTCATCAATAAAACTATTTGCATCAACTGTCATTAATCTGTCCTTTACCCATGTCGGAGGGCTACCGTAAAAAAACAGGTTTCGCCAACTAGCGATTGGCTTAATGACAATTTAATGGGTGGACTGTTTTTATGCGAACCTTACAGGGGTGTCGGGCTTGCCAGCCAAATTTTGGGCACAAAAAAAACCACCGACTAGGGTGGTTTGGGTTTGCAGTATTAAGGCTGGCTAGTGTTATTCTTTGTCTTTGTCGTCGTTAGTGTAATTCAAGATAGCGCTAGTGATTTTCTCTGCATCTTTTATCATCTGCTCATTCTTAGGGTAACTGTATTTATCAGAAATTAGATTCACTACTTCGTGCATCAAGGTTTGCTCTGCTGTTAAACTCATAGGTATTGCCTCTTTGGTTGGTTAAGGTAACTTACCACGAATAGTATGTCCTGCTTCAGACGGTTTGAGTGGCCTTGTAACAAGATGATATTGATTGCCAAATATATCATTACCCACTGGATTGATTCTAATCCCACTCCATTCAACATTACCGAATGACTTGTGATGAATGCTAAGTGGGTCTGTTGCCATTAACCTATCCATGGCATCATAACTTAAATCAATACGGTCTACTGCCATATCGTCCTTCATTGCTTGCATACACGCAAGCTCTAACTGGTCTTTAATTGGTAAATACCTACTATCCATAGTCTCATCCTCAATCATGATCATCTGGCTTGCACGACTCGAACCAATCACCGTCGCGGTATCGACCATCTACTTTTCTCATCAAATCGTTTCGCTGGCTTGTCTTAGCCCAAAAAGCCTCGCTCTCACTATGTTTTCTTGAATGCGGATTCGGGAATGGATGGATGTCTACTATCTCTCTACCCCAAACAAAATCCCTTTCTAGGGTAGCTCTATCCATACAGCTATTAAACCGATAACCCTTGGAGTCCTCAAAGTAACCGACATTCAGGTCGTTACCACCCACGCATCTTGCGCGCACATAATAACTCTCAGGGTTGCTGGCAGGTAGCCCAAACTGGCGCTGATAGACGATATACACTTCACCTTCTATATACTGCCTCATAGCCTCGCCTCATCCATTAGCTCTTGCAACGCCTCACCAACTCCCACGCCTTGCGTCTTAGGCTTGGCACGAAACAGTAGCACGTCATTGTCGGTCAGCATGTCGTTGATGGTAATGCGCATGTTACTTGCCAGCACTGGCGCGTCAGCATTATCTACTGCCTGCTTGCGCACTTCATCGCTAGCATAAGGCGTGGCATTTCTCACCAACTCGCCATTGGCAGTATTGATCATCATGGTTGCTGGTGGGTTTTCACTACTGACAAGGCTGTATAGATACTCAGTGATAGTCATGCCTTGCTCGCTCAGGCTGACCGCTTCTGCTTGACCATTCATAAGTAAGTCGATGTTCATTATTTATTATCCTTATCTAGTCGCATGTGTAATTCTAAATACTCATCGCCCAATGACCCAATGGTGTTTATATGAATGCACTTCTTATGACCGAACGCACAATCAGCAGCATAAGCAATTTGCTCCGAAGTGCATGAGGCAAGCTGAGATTCTAACTCTGCAAGTCTATCAATGTCAGATTGCTTATCACTACTCTTCATTAATAACATTCTCAAGATAAGCACGCTCAGCATTCACGCGCCACAACCATTGCGTATGATACCTAGTAAAGCCACACTGACGACCAGCCATCATAAAACGCTTAGGTGGAATGCTGGCAAGTCCAGCGTTCAATCTTGCCAGCGCATCGATAGCGGTCTGCTTGCGGATTGCGTGAGTGATTAGATTCATGAGTCACTATCCTTGTTCTCATCAGCATTAGTGACGTCAGGCGTGCCCATTGCAAAACGGTCTTTATCAACTGGTTCAATTACGACATTAATCAATGCTTGATATTCATAGTTTGTAGCATCTTCATCTAAGCACCATTCAACGAGCGTCACATTGTATCGCTCATCATTAAATACCACTTTGTCACCAACGCTTGGTACTTGCGTCAGTATGCGCCTAGCAAATAAACCTAGTACGCCATAATAGTTGATCGCAAAATGATTAGGCTTCATTGTCATATCATTACTCGCTACTGTAATCGCTAGTAGAGGGTGTCAGCAAGCATATCTAGCGTAACATGCGTGTCCGGCTTAGGAGCTACCCAAGTCGTTAGCTGACCAATTCAGTTTATCACTCCGCTGGCAAGTTGTCAGTAATTCTTGGCGTTTCAATACCTTGCATTGGCGAGCCACCATCTTGCGGTACTGGTGGGAACATTGGGCTAGTGTTCTTCTGCACATCGACCGATAACTCGCCAGCCATATCGTCAGGCAGTGGTTGTGCTGGCATGTTAGCGGTAGGATAATTAGGATCTTGGCCTAATGGGTTAGGACGTTGATAGCCTGCACTCTGCATAATCTCATCAGCAATAGGTGCAATCTGTGGCATCTGTGCAATCTGAGCGCCACCTTGCATCGCACTGTATGCACTACTGACTCCAGTTTGTACTGCTTTTGCCTCAAGGTTTCTAATCTCACTGGCCGCTTTAAGCTCTTTAATCTCAAGCTCGCGCATTTTGATGTCATTAGCAGCCTTAACCAGTGCATCCTTAACCGCCTGCTGAATCTGCTCTTCAATTTGCTCAGGCGTCGCTTGTTGTTTAGCAGCCTTCATGTCTTCAATGATATTCTCTTTGTTCGGCACGTCAGTCAGTGCAATCATATAAGGTGTGATCACTTCTTGATAAGCAGGAGGTAGAGACTTGCCAAGCTCACTAAGTGCATTGAGCTGCTGACCACGATAGCTGTTTGTGCTCGGCACGTCCTCAAGCGCAACCATAAGGCGCGTCTTACTCACATCGTTAGATAAGTAAGTCTGTCCAGTCTCAGGGTCACGCTCAGGTGCATTGATCATAATTGTTCTATCTTCTGTGACTGCATCACCAGTGATAACGACTGTCTGTGGCTCGTTACCCATGTCTTCGATGAGCATCGATAGCAGAAGCTCACCAACATTCTTACGTCCATCTCGGAAGTTGTCCATCATGTCGGCAAGTGATTGATTGCTCTGCTCGACCTGCAGCTGCTCTTGATAACCTGATTGCGCGTTACCTTGGCCACCTTGGAAGCTTGGCGTGATACCAGACGTGCGATTGATTGACTCTCTATTCTCACCAAGCATCTGATAGTGTTGATCGGTCAGTTGATAGTCGCGGATAATCTCAAAACGTGCACCAGCTTTTGCCATGTGAGCCTGATCAAGAACAAAATCAGAATCAGGACGTGCTGCTTGCCTGCGTACCTGTGCATCAGTCATGGTTACTGCGCCTTTGGTACGCTCAGTACGTGTGACACTCATACCCCAACGGAGTTTAGACAGCGCACTATTCAAGCTATCTTGTGGGTACTTCATGTCACGTACATAACCATATGGAATGCCAGTCGCATCTTCTCTGAATCCCCAAAACGGCACATAAGGGAAGTGACTGTGCTGATAAGGACTTGGCGCGTCATGAAGCAAGTGTGGGCCTAACCAGTAAGCACGACGCATACGAGTGACGGTGGCCATGATAGGTTTGGTCATGCCAGCGGCAACAGCCATCACATGATTCTCGTTATCCTCATCATATTCAACGACACGGCCATCTGGTGTTTTGATGACCGGCACTGATTCCCATCTGCGGTACCAGAGCTCAAAAATGCACAGCTCTTTACTCGTTGTGTTGTACCAGCGTTCCTCTTGCAGCGTATTAGCACGACCTTCACCCCAAGCGTTCTCAAGACCTGTACTCGAACCACCATCAAAGTTTGGCATGTTGTACCAGTCAGCACCTTGACGACCTAATGCCGTAATCAGCGCTTTATGCTCAGGGAATGACAAAGCAATACGCTCAGGACGTAACCACTTAGCACGACGCAACCATCTGGCATCGGACAAGTCTGACTCGACTGCGTTCATATCCCAATGTATTTCATTGCGATGAATCTTGCGGCAGCGGTAAGGATATTTGAATGGGTCTGTCTCGCGTGATACTTCTACCCAACCAAGGCCACACTTAATCTGTGTCTCGAATGCGTCACTACATGCTTTATCCGCTTTACTATTACGCTCAGCTTGATTGATTTTATAATTGAGTGCATCTGCCACGTCTTGGCCACCAACTTCACCATTAGGTGTCACTCGCCAGTCTGTACGCACTGACTGCTCATAACCCTGAATCGCTCTGAGTGCTGGACCAATTAGGTTCTCAACCGCAGGCGGTAGACCAAGCTCACGCTGCTTCTTGAGTAATTCACCATCCAATTGATTGCCATCGGCATAATCAGCCTCACTATCAGCAATGGCACGCCAGCGCGGTTGCTGCTCAATCTCATTCAGTATCTCTTGATACTCAATCAAGCTGAGTGCTTGATCATCGGCTGGCACATCGATACCTTCATTAACAACTGCTACGTTATCTATCATCGTTTAATCCTCTACATTACGCGCCAGTCGTCAGCGTCGTGTTCTTCATAAGTGTGTGTTTTGTCTGACCTATCGAGCAAGCCAGCCTCTTTTGCTTGTGCGTGTTGTCTGAGTGCATCAGCGCCTTCACTACAGCCATTCGCCTTGTTTGGTCTATTGGTGTATCGGTTGTCCTTACTGCTAAACACTTTCTTATAGCCTTCAATGCGCTTGATACCGAGCTGACAGTTCACTTCATCAAAGTAATAGCCTTTCATTGCAGCGCGAGTCTGCTGAATACCATTCATAAGCTCAGAAATAAGCGGCACGACTTCAAAGACTTCACCAGGCATGAGGTCTTCTAGCATCTCGCGTGTTGATTTATTGGTATCAGATAGGCGCTTATGGTCAGCATCATGCGGTAAGAAGTGACGCCCAAACACATAGCCGTAGCTTCTCAGCTGTGCGACGTAGTGCTTGAGCGTTTCATTGTGTGCTTCGTAATAGCGAATCCAGCGGTCTTGGCCATTCATGTGCTGCAAGAACCAAATAGCACAGCCGTCCGAGTTGCCAATATCCCAGAACGTATCAACTGGAATATCAAGCTCATCTATATGACACACACCACCACGCTTGCGCAGCTGTAGCATGTCTTTTGCGTAGTAATGGCCTTCAGTGCTGACTTGGAATGGCTCGTCAGGGAAGGATGGATACTCTTGCCACATACGCTCTTCAGCGCCAACAAAGTCACTGTTCTTGATGGCGACATACCAGGCACGTTGATCAGGATCGAGTTTCATATCGATGCCCATGTCGCGCTTGGCTATCATCTCAACCATGTCAAAGTATTCATGCTCTTTATCAGTGATATCGACAGTACGTGAGTTGACACGGTAGTTTGCTTCTTGCCACCACGCATAAAAATGCAATCGATAGTCTTTGCTCGATAGCTTCTTGCGTGAGTAGAAGTGTTTTTGTGCCATCTGAGTGAGACGGAAGAAGTCGCCTTCACGACCTTCGGCAGTGGATTCGATGACCAAGATACCGCTGGCAGGAACAGCAGGGATTGAACCAGTCATCACTTCGACCGCTTTATCAGGGAATTTAGCGCAGATCTTACCGAACTCTGAGATATGCAAGCGGTGAATCGTGCCTGAACGCATCGACGTTGCGACACGAATAGATGAGTTGTTGTGGTCGAATAGCAACTCAATTGCGCTATCACGCTTTAAAGGGAAGCGCTCACGTATCTCGTCAGGCAGATTGTCATACGCAAACTTTACTTTATCGCGGAAGATAACCTCAGCGGCGTTCTTGTCCTGAGCGATAATACCGCAGCGCTGGTCAGCGTTAAACAAAGCATGGTCAAGCCAAAGAATGGCAATGAGCGTGGTAAAACCGAGCTGGCGAGCTTTCAAGATGATATTGCGGTGCCACAGCCTATCGATAAACTTTTTCTGCGCAGCATTCGGCTTGAATGGCACGACGTAGCTTTCAGCTTCTACGTCTTCGTTATCATCACCTTTGATCATAATCTTATACAAGCACCCACTAAACACACGCCAGTACGGATCAGCTAAGCATCTTGCCAGCTCAGCTGCATCGGTAGGAAGTGGGTTTAATTCAGTGTTGTAGATTGTCTCAGTCATTCGCATCGCGCCTGCGCTGCTTGCGCTTGGTATAAAGCACACAAGCAATATCTATGACTACGACGATGGCCTTGAGTAGCTTAATCATGGTCATCACCACTCACACCAATACTATTGCTGGCAGGTTCGCCCTCATAAGCAGGATCAGACTTGACTACACCAAAGGCATTGCCGTTGTTGTTAGCAATGCTATGCAATAGCGTGGTGAGTGCGTCAACTGGTGAGCTGTCAACGTCATCAAGGCCGTATGCTTGACGCTCAAGCGTGACAAGCTTGGTCATGGTGTCTGCTAAGTCTTTCATGACACGGACGTGATTAGATAAAGACGTGACACGCTCATACGCTTCAAGCTGACTTGCATCTACCACTTCTGCTTGTAGTGCTGCAATAAACAGGTCCTCTAAGCGTGCGCGGTTGTCTGTGCCAATTTGTGAGCTCAAATCATCAAGTAGCGTCATTGCAAGCTTACGCGCAGCACCAATGTCTTGACGATGAGACAGTCGCACATTGGCTGTGAGCTGTGCGTTCTCTTCAATCGTCATATCATCACGAGCAACTTGATCACCTGCCAGCGAGCTGACGGCACGTTCTTGTACGATGGCATTTGCACGCTCTTTGATACGACTCTTTAAGTCACGCTTCCATGCATGCTTCTTTGCACGACGCCTAATTGTGCTCGCGTGTACGCCAAAATCTTTGGCAAGTTGCGCGTTTGTGCGCAAATCTGCGCGATAAAGACGCTCAATCTCTTCCCAATCAACTTCTGGCTTGGTATTTTTTTTACTCATGAGATGCCTCAAAACCGCTTGTATGTCACAATGTTAGCGGTGTTGAGCGAGATGGGCGAACCTTATAGGGGTGCGATGCGCACGCGCGTGCGCTGGCGTGTATGAAGAAGCAAATATGGCGCAAATTGAGAGCGTGAGCGCATGATTTAATTTGTAAGGACACAAAAAAAACCCCGCCATATGCGGGGTTTCATTGTTTAAAGCAAAGCTGGCTGCCCAGTATCTTGATCTGCTGTCAACTTACGCAGTGCTTTACGCATGTTTTTAAGCTCTAAATCCATCTTGGCAGTAGCAACTGCTGCTTGATGACCGGATTCAATATTGCTGTACTGCAACGCTTCACACATCATAAGAGACCCAAGTATGCGAGCTTCCTTTGGTGTCAACGTCAGCACGATTGAATCTCCAATATCAATAACTACCGTGCCATCTGGCAGTGGAATTTTGCTAATCAGTCGCGCAGGCTTGTGTTCAACTGCCGGTACATAGACGCCGCGCTGCACACGATGAATAAGACCATCATTAGCGAGCGTTGTTAGATTATCATCTATAATTGTCTGTTTTAAGTCCAGTACGTCAGATAGCGTTTCGCGTGTGACTATCTGCTCTTGATTGTGCAAATCAATAACTGCGTCTAATACTCTTTGCTTGTTCGTCATCTGCATGTGATTCATCCTCAAAATAATATATAATCAACATGCGATTAACATTGCCCTGTTACTTGCCAGCCAAAGCACCCATGCGACCAACATGGGTGTTTTTATTTATCTATATATTCTCTTGTGGCAAATCATGATATTAACTCCCACTTCATCAACGCATCGAAAACTTCTGGAGCAATCCTATCCCTCCATTCTAGCGCCATGACTTTTACGTGAGCTTCTTTGGCGGTCTTGTATGCTTGATAAGCCTCGTTGGGACAGTCGAAGTAACCTAGATGTTTTTTATGACCGTTTATTTTTAATTGCGACGCATATTTTCTAACAGACTTGTGTAGATGAACACCTTGTGGGTACTTGCCTCTAGCTGCTGCGCTGTTTATAAGCAATGAATTTAGCTCGCTTGGTACAAAGCAACAGGTTTTTGGGCTGTATATTTTATTATTAGGAGCTAGCAAGTCTTTGTCTAGTTGATAGCCGCAATTACTGTATTTATGACCCTCAAACCAATCCGCAAAATCTTGAAAATCATGCCAAACACTGGCAACAGTACATCCAATATATGTGGGGCGTTTCATTTGACACTTAGGGCTATAGCAGCGCTCAAGCATGCTATGCCATGCGGCATAAGCTAGTGTGCGTTTTCCGCCAACCCAAGCCTTATGTCTGCGTTTTGAGTTGCGTCCGATACCATAAGTCAATTTACTCACTCGCCCACCTCCTCAATAAACTCACCCAAAACCGCATTACCATCCACTTGAGCATGCAACCAATCCAAGTCGCGCGAGTTATCAATCACAATGTCACCTGCTTTGAACTCAATAGGGTTCTCTGATACGTGATTGCCCTCGATACCGCCGCGACCAGTCAAGTGAATAAGCACACCATGCTCACGCACAAGATCCGCTTCATTTTCAAAACGAACATCGGGCACAATTACGTACTTGCCAGCATTCAAGCGAGCAAAAGCTTCCACCCAGATATTACCGTGGATCATCTCACGGCCCCATTCAGTGCCTAATATCTGCATCATGTGACGAGGTGTGTAGCAGAAACGCTCGTCAATCACTGCCTTTGCATCATCACTACAGTCCACACCTATGACCTCAAGCATCTTTTTAATCGGATCAGCGAACGATGAGCGCGTCCAGTTATCGCCTAGATTGTCTAGCATGTAGCTGGCGAGTGTGTCCTTGCCTGCACGTGCTGGTCCTGCGATACCTATAAGGCGCATTTTGCTAGCATTTGCTTTGCAAGTTGGACAACCTAGACCTCGATTTATCATGTCAAATTCCACGCTATCTAAAGGTATTATTGATTTGCAAGTCAAACAAACGCATGTCTCTGCGATCTTATCCTGCGTACCCATATCCCATTCAATAGGTCCAAACGTCTGCGCTACCGTGTCGTCGTTGAACGTATCGTCAACTACTGGTTGGCTTCCATACGCAGGCAAGCTATCTACATACTCATCAAGCGAGCCGTGACGCGCCAGCGTTTTGGATATGCCGGAAGATTGTTTTACTTGCGCAAGACGGTCACGTTTAGCATCAGACTCTATCAGCTTGTAATCACTAAGTAGGTCTTCTATTAAAAGACCGTAAACCTTAGCGCATCCTTCATCGCTACAATCAACCATGCTTGTTATTGTGTGATTCACGCCACGAACCTTTATATGTTTACCGTCATGCACGCTCTGCCAAAGTCCTGTTTTAATATCAGTCATAACTCACCACCGCCTTTAGATACTATGAATAACAAGCACAATCCAAGTACCGCTATATAACCCATGCAAAATAGAAAGTCGTTCATCATCCGTTCAACTCCTTACGTTTGCCGCAATCAATACACTCTGCATAGTGCAATCGATTACCAAAATGTATTTGCGCTCTCTTATGTTTGCAAAACAACCGTCTTATTAACTTGCGCATAAACCACTCCTCAGTAAGTTTCTAAAATTTCAATCTCATGGAATGCGAGCATCATGTGTCGACGCATCCTATAATCAGTTAATTTTGCCGTGGCCTTAGACTTCACATCTTCAACAATCACTTTGTCCTTCTTGATATCGTAGTACCTAAAGTCAGCGGTATAGCGCATGGCTGGCGTGGCCTTTTTATCGCCACTAAACTTGACGCTTTTTACCAAAATAAATACTGGCTGAACTTCTAGGTCTTTGATCAAGCCAGCGCGTACCAGCACCTTTAGCTCTTCGTAACGATTGCCCTCTGTTATGCTGTCAAACTTAATGCCGTCAATCACCACTTTGACCGCATTAAACTTGTTTTTTTGCTCTCCGGTGACTTCTCTGACCAACTTCTCAAGACTAGAAGGTCTTTTGCTGCTTTTACGTGCCAATTTACCGCCCTCCCGCCTTTTAAATTGTTCTGACCGATGTATGTACCGAGTCAACATTCAAATCGCTTAAATCGTCGTCTATTGCTTTACCGCTTTTATCCCATCGACACGGATTGTTATAGCGAATCCCATTAATTTCTATCGCGCTACATGAGTAACGCTGATAGTCATTACTAAACGATAAACCGATTACAAAATCACCTGCCAGCGTCACAGCTGAATTTTTGAGATAAGTCACAGCGTTTGGCTTGCCAGCTTTGACCGCTTTCTTTAATTCAGTGTATTTGTGCTCGCCTGGTGTATAGTCGGCTGGGTCTTTTTTCATTTGCTACGCTCAACTGGCACATGCTCAAAACCACAATTAACGAGTAATTGTTTTTTCCAGCGCTCAAAAACTTGATAGTCGTACTCACCTTCACCCACCTCTAAGTTCTCGGTAATTGTTGCTTTTCCACCTTTTAACGTAGCCTTGACTTTGATATACCGCTTATCACTCACGCGCCCACCTCCCTATCAATCGCACTGTTCTGCCAGTCGGTAGTGTCGTAACCTGAATCCCAGATACCACAATTCCACGGTAGCAATATCTCATTGTTTAATATTCGAGTAACTGTTGCTGCGTCCAGACTATAAACAACCAATTTGCCTTTCTTATCCACTCGAGCACTCTTAATCCATTTCGGCATACCTTCAAACACTGCTTGCGTTAGCCGCTTTAACTTATTCACTTTTAGCATCCTTAATTTCTCTAAAATCCAACATGCCAGTCTGCGCAATATAATCTTTACGCTTCACAGCTTTAGTTTTTGGCTTTGCTTTGGGTTTATTAACGTGGTACTTGCCGTTAGCATCAAAGTATTCAGTGTGATTAACTGCATCCTTCGCGTGCTCGGCAGGAATGACTGGAATCACCTTAAAGCTGTTGGCCTCTGCAATAGCATTCATAACGTCATGTAGCGTCATAAAGTTCGCACGTATCTTTAGCGAATCCTGTCCTACATTGATGTTCAACATCTGAGTGTTGTCACCCAATAGCTCCACGCTCGCTGAGTCGTTGCACATATTGTAAAAATCTATCGAGTCAGAAAGACTTATCGTTAATCCATCTAGTTGTATTGATGCCATTTTGTTTTTCTCCGTAGTAGTTTTTTATACTGATTGTTTTTTACTGCCGTATCTGGCAAAAAAGTCACTTAGCTCTGCATTAAAAGGGCTGTCTGCCTGCACCGGCGTATGCTCATAAGCGACTTGGTGTGACTGTGGAATAACAAACGTCTTGCCAGCCTTGTGCTCCGCTACTACCTGCTCATACACTTGCTTGAACGTCTTGAAGAAATACTCCGTCGCACTTGCCAGCTTTCCCCAGCCAATCCTATTTGCTGTCTCATAAACCACTTCATGCTTCCAGTCGCGTTCTATGTCACCCTTCATGCCGCAATTTTGGCAAGCTATGGTAAAAGCGTCGTTGGCTGTGGGGTATGTATCAATCTCACCCAGTTTGCATAACTGAATAAACTTGTATGCTCGCTCTACTGGATAATCCTGCTGCTTGAGTGCTTGCCAGCGTCCACGTTGGTACTGTTCGCCGTTAATGCCTGACTCTAGTAGCTCAACTGCCCATTCGCGTGCCTTGGCTGGCGTGTAGCGATGTTCTTTGCTGTCAAACAAGGCGCCGTACTCTTCTTTGAGTTCTGCAAAAAGATTTAAGACTTTAGCTGTAGCAGTCTGTATTGCTGTCGGGCTGTACTTCGATTCCAAACTCTTCGTTAAACTCTCGCTGCATCCGCTGTTTGTATTCTTCTGTAGTTTCTCTGCGAGGTTTGTTGTTAGCTGGCTGGTTGTTTGCATGAGTGTTCCCCTGATAAGTGTTCGCTTGCTGCGGCTTGTTTTCTTGTGACTGGTGATAGCGTGCTATCGCGTCGTCACATCGTTGGTCACTGCTGATCGCGTTCTTAATCAAGACTTGACCGTTTTGCTGATGCCATGCGCTCTGAATCACACTAAGCATTGCTAATTTAATTTCATCTGAAGAAAACTTTTTAAGTCGCGCTTTTACTTTGTCTAACCAAACACTAGGCTTAATGTCTGCTGATTTGTTTTTACCGTGATGGTTATTCCAGTAATCAATCAAATCATTTGCTTCGTTTTCTTTTTCTGATTTAATTAATTGCTGTTCTGTTTTTTTACAAACACCATAATTTTCTAAAAGAACATAACCACGTATATATATAAAAGGTATCGGGTAATGGTCTCGGGTATCGTGTGTGTGAGAATTTCTCACAAGTTGATATGAGTTTTTCTCACAAGTTTGTGAAAATTTCTCACAAGTTGCTGTTTTTACCTTATGAGAATTTCTCACAAGTTCTGATACTGCTAGTACCTCGCATTTATCCATTTTGATCGTGATTGTGTTGGTCTTTCGGTCTTGACCTAAGATGAAAATCAAGCCTTTTGCTTTTAAACCTCGGATCGCGTCAATCACGCCTCTGTTGCTCATACCCAGCTCATCAACAAACTGAGAGATAGCAATTTTGTCGGTCAGCTTTCCCCAGTCGATGGTTTTGTCGTATATCGTGTCCAAGACCATGTATTCGCTATGTGACAAGCGTTTTTTATGCTTTAGTGCTTTCCACCATTTAGGCTTGGCTGTAAACCTCTCCATTGGATAAACCCCTTTCTTTAGCGTGTTCATTACGCCACCTCACTGCTATTCAGCTTCTCAAAAATCCACGCCTGCCCTTTGGTGGTGAATAAAGGCTGCTGATGACCTGTGCTGGCTTGTTTCATCTCGCCCAGACCTTTCTCTATAAACCAACCTCTAAACTCTTTACCACGCTTACAGTTGCCGTTATAGACACCCATAGGCTCAAGCTTCTTGTTAAGCGCTTGTGCTGACGGCAAACCAATTGAATGGGCAACCTGAGTCGCGTTTAATAGCGTGCTTCGTTCAACCACAGCGTCGTAGTGAGCGACTTTAGGTGCTGCTAAGGCTAACTGCTCTTGTGCTATCTGTTTTGCCTGATACTCATCTGCCCAGGCTCTTGCTGCTACTGCTGGATTAGTAAAATCAGGCAGTGACAAGACTGGCTGGCTAGCTTTGCGCTCACACTCTAAAAAGTAATTTCTAGCTTGCTCGCCCTTTTCGGTACGTACTTGCATTGATAATTTTTTAGCAAAGTCGATAGAAAGTAGGTAGTCTGTGGTTGGCCTACCGCCTTGGGTATTCAACTCAGGGTTGTAAACCCCGTAGTCCGTACCCTCCAGAGCAAACGGATTGTTTACTATATTGTTCTTGCTCCACTCTGACCATTTAGCAGGGTGTAAGCCTAGCGCTTGATAGAGTTGCTTAGCGTCAACCGCTTGCTGCAAGTCATTATTTTCTTGAATAGTTGGGAATTGCATGTCATACTCCTTTTTGCATATCTTCATATATGTTTGTTAATTGGTAAGACGCTCATCAACTCCCATTGATGAGCGTTTTTTATTGCGTGCTATCACTGTTAGGTGGCATTACCCAACCAACCAAGTCACGACCACTAATGACTGAAAAAATATCCATGCCATGACGTTCTGCTAAATTAGCCACACTTGCCGATCCAGCTTTTTTACCCTTTGTGACGTTTGACGCTTCAAAAAGCTTGCCGCTACTCAATGCTTTGATGAATGGCTCACGGTCTGGCCCAATCAAATTTCCTGACAACTTGACTCGCTTGTGGCGTGTGAGGTTATCGATCATGAAATACGACTCTCCGGTCTGGATGCGATTTAAACGAATCAGCGTTATGTCCATATTTCTTTTGATATAAACCAGATCAGCACGCTGCTTTTGATAATCTTTTTGCGTATTGCTTTTTTCACTCTCAGATACCATTTTTATCATCTTGCCAGCGGTTAGGTCAGCGATTAACGCATCACGTCTTGCCTTAGCCAGTTGGTGCGATGCTGGACCTTTCTTAACCGCAACGACTCTGGCTATTTTCTTAGCTGGTTTAGCTGCTTTTGGCTTGGTAACAAGTATTGGCGTGCGGTCTTTCTTCTGACGTAATACCGCAGTACCGTCTTCTAGTCTCGCCAGTGCTGCCTGGTGTTCTGCTTGCGCCTTCTCGTCAGCCTTCTTACGCTCAATACCTGCTAGCGCTTTTAACTGTGCGTCAGTGCGCTGTACTTTGCGTTTAGGTGCGTTTGGATCATCAAGATCGGTAGCGCCTACTTCTTCTAAGTATTTGGCAACAGTGACTGCCCATTCAGGGTCAACAGGTTTTTGGTGGCGACTAATATTTGAAAAATGTTGTTCTACTAGCATCACTTTCCCCAAAAATGTATCAATGTGAATAGCACTAATAACACCGCTGCGATATGCATGAACATCCAAAACATCTTCCAAAAGAATGTTTCGTCAGCAACGATGTCTTGACGCTCTTGCTCTATCTCTTCTTCGACGTTCAATCTGGCAATTAGCAGCGTTGGTCTGCTAGGGCTTTTAGGTGCAACCAAGCTCTTGCAGGCTTCATAGAATCTCGCTAGCAACTCAGACACGATATTTGAGCTGGTATTTATCTCTGACAAAGCATCTGTACGGCTGTAACGAGCATCAGCGCTGTCAGTCATGCCAGCGTCGTTTTGAAAGAAGTCATCTACCGCTTCTAAATTCTGGAAGTGGTATTTTGTGATGTGAAAAAGAATGTCGATTTTTTCTTTGTTGTAGTGCTTGGCATTAGCTGGCACGACTTTTAGACCGCAAAATGCCAGCATGTCGCAGAAGCGCACTAATTGACTGTCCGGCTTGCTTGAGTCTAGCCAGCGACCAACGGTACTTGAGTCAACATCAAGACATTTTGCGACGTTGACTTGCTTGACTTCTGCAACTGCGTGCAAGATGTCTGATTGCATGTTGCGTGACCGTTGCATTTTTTGATGTGATAATTGATTTGTGGACATGGTTATTCTCCGTAGTAGTAGAGGTTAAGCGTGTTCGATATCTTGAATATTGGTCATTTCCCCTGTCTTGAAGTCGTCCCAATTGTTTTTTTCAACGACTACAAATTGATGGAGCTTTCTGATTGATTCAACATCGCGCCATCTTGGGTTTTTGGTGGTTTCAGTAAAAAGACGAGATACTTTTGATTGGTATATATCTGCTTTTTCGGCAATCAATTCTTGCGTCATACCTGCGCCAATAAGCTCTGATATTTGCTGCGAGGCTCGCATGAGGCTTGAACTCCTTTTTTGGGTTAGTGCTTATATTATAATGCAAATCTGCATAATATCAACCCACTTGTGGATAGGTCATTACATAAATATCCGTTTTTGCATAAAATATATTTAATTAATGTTTACCGGATTAAATAGGAGGGTTCTAAATGTCTTACTTAGCGCAAAATATTCAGTACCTATTAGATAAAAACAATATCAACGCTCATCAATTGCAAGAAAAATCAAACATCGCTCAATCCACGACATTTAGAATAATTAACGGTGATACAAAAAGCCCAAGCAGCACTACAGTACAAAAGTATGCTAGATACTTTGGTGTTGAAGAGTCTGATTTAAGATTTAAAGACTTATCAGATTCAATAAAGACGCAAGATGACGGTGATAATTTTAAAGTGGTAGAAAAAAAGCCTGTGAGATACGTTCCTCTACTGAATTTTGTGCAAGCTGGCGAGTTTTGCGAGTACCATGATGATGCTATATCAGATGAGTTCAGACCGATCTTTGGAGAGGGTTATGGCGAGAATGTCTATTGGGTTGCTCTAGAAGGCGATAGTATGGAGCCTGACTTCAAGTCAGGAGAGCTGGTACTGATTGATCCGGATATGCAACCAAATCCTGCTGACTATGTAATAGCTTTACGTAAAGGTGAGAAAAAGGTGACTTTCAAAAAATGGAGACCGCGTGGATTCGATGAAAAGACTGGTAAAGAGTACTCACAATTGATACCGTCCAATGAAAATTATCCAATAATAGACAGTCGCTTTGTGCCGTTTACTATTTGCGGTGTTGCGGTTGAGCGCAAGCAGATGCTGAGGACAATATGAGATCATACTATTATTATTGGATATGCCATTTTCTAAAGCACGCCACATTAGTTGTGGTTAAGGCTTTAGGTTGGGGTGTTTACCGTGAAGCGCTGGATTGGGATTAATTAAGGAGTAATGTTGTTGTAGAACTAAGGTTTTATAACACTGAAAGACAATAAAGCAATAATTTCACAAGCCCACCTTTTGGTGGGTTTTTTATTGCCTATCCTAAATTTTATGCAATTATGGATAATTTAATCTATCCACTCTTGCAATAATCTATGCAATATTGCATAATATGGATTATCAGCTAGCAACGACCTAGCCGAAACTATTTAAAAACACCTGAATACATAGAACCATCTTGAAGCGCGTTTGACTAGGTTGGGCGCGTGAATGGATGGCTATCGTAAGTGATGCAAAGCGCATTACTTACCATAGCCATTTAACGGTCTACGACCACTACTACGGAGATAAAAAGTATGAGTATTGAAGTAAAGAAAACAAAATCAGGCTTAGTCCTTACCAAGACAAACCAAGAGCCTTCAAACTCCAAAGGCTGGCAAGATCGTTATGACATCAACTGCCCTTACTGCTTAGAAGGTTTTGATTGTGCACCTAGTATCTTTCACATGATGGGAGCTTATGAGTTGGGAGGTGGTAGTTGTCCAAGCTGCAAAGAAATGATGGAAATTCACTTTCATCCCGAAACCAACAGTATGACGACTCATAAAGCAGTAAGAGAGTCAGTGCATTAAAACCAGTTATTACAACATAGCCGATTGCTCGCAGTCGTCTATCTCGTAACAACTAAACCAATCAAATAAGGAGTCAATCTTGGTAGACAAAACCGAACCATTAAGCCGACGCGATCAACTAGCTGCTTCCATCATGCAAGGCGTTATCACCGCTAGTGCTGGCAAGCAAGTGAATAGTCACGACATGGCGCAAGCGGCAGTTAAGCATGCAGACGCTTTAATCAAAGCGCTTGGCGCTAACAATCACCCATAGAAAAGCCCCAATCAGGTTGTGACTGAATGGGGCGACACTCTACTACGGAGTTCATAAATTATGACACATCTAATAAAGCAAATCAACATCGAGCTGACAGCAAAGCTCGCAATATCCGCCCTACTCGCCAGCGCAGTCATCGTTACTGGTGCAAACGCTATTGATAGCGGTATCGAAGCAGAAGATCGCACGCATTTAGAGCATAAACTGTGGCTTGAAGAAAATGCGACTACTGATAACGATGATCAGTACGAGTCAAGCCAGCAGGCTGAAACCGCCAGGCACGCAAATGATGTTATCGCTAAGGCGTATGGGAGAGAATCATGAGTACCAGAATTAGCTATAAAACAATGACTGATGCTGAGCTTATCGATGAAGGTCTTGATTGTGACCCAAACAGCCTGGCTTATGAGTTGGCTATCACGCTTGATGCCCTGCCTATCAATCATGGCTCAGTACAAGTTGATGACGAACCATGCAAAAGTTGTAGCGAGTTGCAAAACGAGATCAATCATCTTGAGTACGAGGTTTCTCGCTTAGAGAATGACTTGGAAGAGTTGGATATTGACACTCTAGTCGCTGGTGCCAAGAGAGCGAAAGAAGCGGTTAAGCAAGCGCATGACAAGCTTAATTACTTGTTTAAGCTGGGAGGCGACGATGAGTAATTACCAACAGCCACAAGATCAGTGGGAATGGTCGCAGGAAGATGAGCGACGCTGGCACGCTGAGCAAGAGCTTGCAGCCACTCGCCAGCCAACTGATAAGCAGGTCAACGAAAGATTGCTCGCTGACTTTGACAGCATTTTTATGATGGATAAGGAGAGCAGCTGATGGCTATCGTGACTTTTGTACTAGGTAACAGCGGTTCTGGTAAGTCGTACAGTATGCACAATCTGGACCCAAAACATTGCGCCATGATTAATGTCATGGGCAAACGCCTACCCTTTCGTGGCGGCAACAACATACGCTCTGTTAATGCTGACAATGCGTACTGGATCAATGAGAACTTGCCAGCCTTTAAGTGCCCTATCGTCGTTATTGATGACTTTCAATACATCATGGCTAACGAGTTTATGCGCGGTGTGACCGATGAAGGTGCTGGCAATGCAGTATTCCAACGCTTTAACCGTATTGGGCAAAACGCTTGGAATATCTTGACCACTGCAATCAACAGCATGGGGCCAGACCAGCGTGTTTATATCTTATCGCACATCGAAGAGACGGATGGTAAGACAAAAATCAAGACGATGGGAAAAATGCTTGACGACAAAATTGTGCTAGAAGGCATGGTTACTATCGTACTGCAAACCACTATTCGCAATGGTGAAAACTTCTTTATGACCAAGAATGACGGCACAACCACAGTTAAGACACCGCACGAAATGTTTAACAGTGAATTGATACCGAATGATTTAAACGCTGTAGATGACGCGATATGTGACTTCTACGGTATAGAAAAAACCCAAAAGCAACAGGCGCAAACTGCCTAATTTTAATTTAAGGATTTACTTATGAACTTTCCAACCATTCAACTAAATGAAGCAGTCGCCCTTAAAGCTGGTACTGGTGGCGGTATGTTTTTTGATAGCAATACTGAGCAGCTGGTCAAAATTGGCCGCGCCCAGTACACCACCTCAAGCAAAACTGGCTCCGTTGGCCTTGAGTTTGACGTATTTAACGCAGAAGGTCAGAAAGGATATTTCACGCTATGGTTTATGCGTCAAGACGGCTCATTCATAGACTTCTCTTACGGCAAGCTGCAAAGCATTATGGCGGTCACTGGCGTTACTACGCTGACACCAACGCAGGCGACGGTCAATAAGTACGATTTTGATGCTGGCAAAGACGTACCTACGCAAATGACGGTTGCCAACGAATTGATGAATAAATACTTCACTGGCTTGTTTGTCAACGAATTTGAAGTCTATCAAGGCGAGAAGAAGCCTAAAACGCAATTGTTTGCTGCTTTCAATCAAAAACGTCAAACCCTGCAAGAGCAAAAGGATCAGTCAGCACCGCAGCAAATTGAAATTCAGAAAGAGCGAATGATCGATTATTCCAGCAAGTCCGAAGAAAAGGCTGATAACGCACTAAGAGCTAATGGCGGTCAGCAAGGTGGCTTCAACAATCAGCAGGCAGGCTACTCACCAAATGCTGGGGCAACATACCACCGCGGACCAGCACCAACTCAGCAGAATAATAGCGCACCCAACAACGCGCCAATGAACAACCAGAACAGTATAAACCCTAATAACCCAGCCGTGAATGGCGGCGGTCCGGTAGACGATGACATTCCGTTCAATGCTCATTTTGACGGTCAGTTTTAACTTTTTGGAATAACCAGTTCAGCAGCAGCACAGGCGCAAGCTTAGAACGCTTTGAGGGTATAAGGACTGCTAATGACCCTTCGGCATACCGTAATAGTAAGAGGCAGACAAGCCGAAAGCGAATCCCGTATGTGGGTAAATTCTAAATCCGACTCACCGCCGTAAGCGGTCCTACTTCTACTTAAAGGTAAAGATAATGACTTCTCAAAAAGAATTAATCCCTATTTTAGAAGGTCAGTCACTTGCTGACGCTGTAGCCTCACTACAAGATGCTTGCCACACAGCCAGTATTAACGGCGGCTGGTGGACTTGTACTGAAACTGGCGAGTATCTAGGTGACACCGATGGTGCTGGCATGAAGCGCAATACTGGTCAGTTGCTTATGTTGTGCGTAAGCGAGCTTGCCGAGGCAATGGAAGGCGACCGCAAAGACTTGATGGACGACCATCTACCCCATCGAAAAATGATGGAGGTTGAATTAGCAGATGCAGTTATCCGCATTTGCGACTTGGCTGGCGGTAAAGGTTACGACCTGGGCGGCGCTATCGCTGAAAAACTGGCTTATAACGCTCAGCGTGCAGATCACAAGATGGAAAACCGTGTTAAAGACGGTGGCAAAAAGTATTGATTGAATCAACCATCAATCGTTTAGGTAACTGGTATCAGCTAGTTGGTGAGGTGATGGCTTACCAAGGCTACGACGCTGGGGTTAGTTTGAAAGGACAACTGCCAACCTAAACACCCCATTTTTCTCTACTACGGAAAAAATATTATGAATCATAAAACGGCAACAATTATCGATATGCAGGCGACTGACACAACCAGGTACGCCCAAGCGACGCAAATATCATCGTCGCAAATCACGTTTACTGACAATACGCACTTTATTGTCGAGACAAACCCGAAGCGCAATTACGAATCTACTCATGAGTTATGTTTTGTTCACCGCGCTATATCTAGCGAACAAAAAGGCTTAAACGGTATTCATCATAGAGATTTAGAAGGCGCTAAGTACTACAAAGAAGTGCTGGCCCGAGTTATGAGTCGCATCAATGATGACTATATTGTCTGCTTTGATGCAAAACAAACTAAGCGACTACTTGCCAGCGCAGGCGTACCAGTCGATGCTTTTAACTTCATCTGCATGTCGTCTGTAATCAAAAAGCTATACCCAAGTATAGGCAGCTACACGATAGCGACGCTGATCTATGAGTTTTGCGAGAACACAGCAATCAGCTATATGCCGCACAACTGGCATGGTCGCTATGACGCGACGTTTATGCGTCACATATTTAAGCAAGTCAGTATCTTGAATGGCTTATTCACAATGCAAGATTGGTACGAATTAACACCGGAGGTGGCACATGGCTAAAGCCAAGAACCGTGACAAGCGTAAAAAGGCGCAAACGAAAAAGATTAATCAGGCGAAAGCTAGTAAGCCTGAAATGTATGAAGGTTTTATGCGCATACCGCTGAACAATTCGTTCACTCCAGACGAAGTAAGAATCCGCACTGAGTACGAAGGCGATTGGTTAAATCGCAAGCTACGCGCCACGATTATGAATGAGCCACGCATGTTCGTAGTCACAGCTCACGTCTTTATGATTGATGGGAAAAGATATTGCGCGACTATCGAATATCAAAGCTATGGCGGCAGAGAAACAATACCCGATGCCGCAAACATGGCAGTCGATGCAGCACGTAACGGCAGTGGTCTTATGGATATGAGCAAAACCTACATTATTGTTCGCGCTCAGAAGGATATGACCAAATTCCCGAAAGAGATTGACGTGGAGGCGTTGCAGGCTGAACAACAGAAGAAGTTGCCAGTTATGGGCTTGGCGCAACCTTTTGATTATAACTATCTATTTGAAGAGTTTGTAAAGGAGTCAAAAGCATGACAATTTTTCACATGAAGCAGTCGATACTAGGTTGCTTGCGCAATAACCGTGTCGGCACTATCGATTTTCTGGAAGATGAAAAAGGCAACCCTTTGTCCGATGAAGAAGCGCGAATTGAGCTAACCAAATTGTTAAATAAAGGCCACAAGGTTATGCCAGTTGGTGACGACTGCGAAGGCTTTGATGTTTTTGGCGGTGGTTGTCCTGGTCATGAGCCGCTAGAAGGTGGTGATTTATGCAGGGCGATATTGAAAAACCAAGTTTACCAGCCTTGTTTTGTTTCTGACGTTTCTGAGTCTCATGCTATCGAGCGCAAGCAAACAGCAATGATAGATAAAACTTATTCAGGAATAAAATTTACTTTTAGAAGCGGGTGCAATGGCTGGGCTTACGTTGTCCCAATCAATAATATGGGCGAAATATTAACAGCTAAGGAAGTCGGATTATGAACACGCCAGCAATGATTATCGACTTTGAAGCGACTGATGTGAGTAAAGAAGCGGAAGCGACACAGCTTGGGTGGCGTAATATACGCTTTCATGAAGATGGTTATATAGTCGCTGAGTTGATGTATAGCGATATTGGTGACGGCGTACCTAGTCACACTATCAACTGTTGCCCTGACCGAGCAATCAGTTATGGCGCAATGGCGGTCAGTCACATTACGCCAGACGACGTAAAAGATTATCGCAATCATAAGATAGTGGTACCGCAATATCTTCCAGTCGGCGAAGCGTACATTATCGGCCATAACGTTGACTTCGATATTCAAGTCGCGGCCAATGCTGGCGTCGATGTTAGCCAGTACAAAGGTATTTGCACACAAGCACTGGCGCGTCGATTGCTGCCCGACTTGGACAGTCACTCATTAGGTGCACTCACCTACGCTATTAACCCTGAGTTAGCACGTAAGTATTGTCGCAATGCTCACAATGCTGGCTGGGATGTCACCTTTACGTTATGGCTGCTAGAGCATTTATGCGAGCTAGGTAATATCACGAGCATGGAGCAACTTTATCTTGCCAGCGAAGAGGCGCGAATACCGCTTACTTTTACTTTCGGTAAAAACGAAGGCAAGAATATTAAAGAAATGGCATGTCATGAGAAAGACCGTAAATACCTGCAGTGGGTGATAGATACTATTAAAGATAAGCCACACCTGATAACCGCCTGCAGCGCTGCGATAAACATCATTACTCCGTTGAAGTGGGATAACGCGAGCCTGCCTTTTTTGGCAACTGTTGATAATGGCGATAACTACCATGTCTACTATAACGCTGTTAGCCCCAAACCTTACACTGCCCTCAAAAAATCAGACGATCGATTAATTGATGATGGTCTTTTTGAAACGGTAGAAGATGCTAAGGCTTGGTGTAATAAGCATTTCAATATAGGAGCCTTTCCTCATGAATGATGAAAGATTGGTAAAAATGGCAAAAGCGTGTTTCATGGCGGTAAGCAAAGAAGACGATGGAAGTTGCACTCTGCTACCGGGCGCCAAGCAGTTTGCCGACATGATTGAAAGCGCGGTCAGTCATGATTATGAGGTCGCTCGTAAGAAGGACCAGCAAGACCTAATCGCACTACGTCAGAAGGTTCAAAGCTTAGCTGGCGAAAATATTAAGCTACGCGCTCACATTAAAAATGCGCGTGAATGTTTAGACGAGGTGTCCAATGTCTGATTTTAAACATCTAACAGGTTGCTCTAACTTCAATCACTTAATGCTTTTTAAGCAAGCACCCTTATCGATTGGTAGTCAGTTACTACATATTCCTACCACCAATTATAAGTACGATCTGTATTTTCATATTCACGACGAAGATACGATAGAAGTTTCACTGTGGCGCTACTTTAGCAGCAGTTGGAGTAGCGAAGAGCAAGACAGCTTCCTGATATCTAGTGACAGCTACGTGAATAATATTGGCTTTGTAGATAACGAGTTATCCAAGGCCAAGGCTCATCTAAACGTAAATTGCATCTGGCTTGAGCAATCGGCTGTGCAAGATATTTTCAAACATTACAAATCCTTTGCGCTGTCTAACGCGCAAATGGGTTTTGAATTTCAATAGTGAGGTGGCAAGTGAGCAATATAAAAGAACGTCCATTGATATTAACCGCGCAAGAAGTCAACGCAGTGCTGGCAGGTGATAAGACGCAGCATAGAATTATTATCGAGAATACTAAAGACACTCAGTGCTTATTTAATGGCGATTGGCGTTATGACGGTCGAGACTTTCTTGATAGTGACGGCTTCATACCTGACCCAAAAGGCGCTCACTATGTAGAGCGCTTAGAACCATCAGAAGGTGAAGAGCGTCAATATACGGAAGATTATCGATGTGTAGGTCACTGTCCTTTTGGTGTTGTCGGTGATCGGTTGTGGGTTAAAGAGTTTCATGCGCGTACAGACCAAAACGATCACTTAACTAGACCTCATTATTACGCTGACGGTACGCTAAGACCTGACTTACGCCATGATGCAGGATTACTGATCAAGTATTCTGCCGCTGATATGCCGCGCTGGGCCAGTCGCCTACTCTTAGAGATAACCGATATTCGCATTGAGCGTTTAAACGACATCAGCGAACAAGACGCTATCGCTGAAGGTATTAAGTATATTCATGCCGACCCTAAAGATAGATCTGGCCCCAATCATTTTACCAAGTCTAACGGTTGGTATCACTGTAGTCGTCCAACAGCAGCTGAAGTATTTAAAGAAATGTACACGGTTTCTGATGATTATGAAGAACATGGTGAGAACCCTTGGGTTTGGGTGATCGACTTTAAAGCAGTTAAGGAGAGCGACAATGGCTAAGAAGCTATGGAAGGACGTCACTGAAGACGAAAAAATGAAGATGAAGCAGTTTGTTATTAATAATCCAGACGACACACCGCTGACGCCTGAATATGCCGCAAGCTACTTGGAAGTATCAACCGCAACGCTACAAAAAATGCGCTGCACAAACACCAAGGGCATACCCTTCTTTAAACCACGCCACAAATGTATCGTCTACTATAAGCGCGATTTAGACAACTACCTAACCAATGAGGCATACCAGTGCACCGCGCAATATGCGTAGTGCCGACCTGCGAATCTTTCTCAGCATGCCGTTACGGTTTTCCTGCCTTTGATCGCGCTCAAGGCAGGGTTTGGTGCGGTGTCAAAACCTCGCTCATGCCAGCGAATATACTGCCAGTATACTATTGATATACTCTTGAATTATCGTTACATATTTTTATGTATTGCCATTTATTCCCAAGTCAAACGTAAGTCATTGATAATTATAGTTATATATTGCTATCTATCGTCACCTATTGCCAAGTATCGTCAAGTATTTTAACCGAATATAAGACTCATAATCCTTTGGTCGTAGGTTCAAGTCCTACTGGGCCCAC
>TARA_R110002051_G_scaffold85631_5_pt1 | contig 60902 bp, 54 predicted proteins | sample TARA_R110002051 | Tara Oceans TARA_R110002051 (sample SAMEA4397023) | marine metagenome | biome: Polar Biome; feature: [MES] marine water layer (ENVO:01000295) within the mesopelagic zone...; material: water (ENVO:00002006), including particulate matter (ENVO:01000060) such as......
ATCCTGGCATGCGGATGATGACGGCGGATCGCCTGCATCGGGCCGAGCGCATAGATGAAGTCGCCGAGCGCGCCGAGCTTGATGACAAGAATGCGTGACTGCTCCTGTCCGGCCCCGGTCTGATCTGTGGAGCTATCCGGCATTTGGCGAGAGCGGCAGGACTTCTTGATAGACGGAGAGGGTGCGGGCGCACATGTCGCTGGTCGTATAATGCTCCCGGACATGGGCCACGGCGGTCTCGGTCACCACGGCGCGCTGCTCCGCCGTCAGGGCGAGTGCGGTGCGAATGCCTTCCGCGAGTGCATCGGCATCGTTCGGTTTGACAAGGAAGCCGGTCTTGTTGGGAATGACCGACTCCCGCGCGCCGCCGTGATCCGTCGCGACAATCGGACGGCCCATCGCTTGCGCCTCGATCATCACCCGGCCGAAAGGCTCGGGATCGATGGAGGCGGAAACCACGACATCGGCGATCTGGTAGACGCAGGGCATGTCGGCGACGGAGCCGGAGAACATCACCGAGGCGGAAAGTCCGGCCTTGGCGATTTTCTCTTCAAGTTCGGCCTTGTAGCTTTCCTTGCCTTCGTAGGACCCGGCCATGATGCAATGGACAGGCTGGCCACCCAGCTTGGTCAGGGCATCGATCAGGACGTCGTGCCCTTTCCAGCGGGTGATCCGTCCCGGCATGACAATCACCGGCACACCGTCCGGCAGGCGCCATTCGCGGCTGAGCTTGATCATCCGTTCGGCGGACACGCCCTCCGGGTTGAACAGGTCAACATTCACGCCGCGCGGGATAATCCGCAATTTGTCGCTGCCGGTGCCGAAGCGCGTCTCGATCTCATGGGCGACGAAATGCGAGATGGCAATCACTCGGTCGCCCCGTACCATCACCGAGTTATAGAGTTTTTTCAGTGGGTTGGTGTCCGGGAAGCGGCCGTGAAAGGTGGTGACGAACGGCACCTTGTTCTTGCGCGCCGCGCGCCAGGAAATCCAGGCCGGCATGCGTGAGCGGGCATGCACGATATCGACATTTTCCTTATGGATGACGTCGACCAGCCAGTCGAAATTCTGTCGCCAGCTCAGCGGGTTCTTGGAGCCGAGAGGATGCTGGATATGACGCGCGCCGACGCGGGTCAGATCGTGCACCATCGGCCCGCCCGCGGAAATCACCAGGGCATCCCAACCGGCTTCGACAAGCGCGCGGGCAACGTCGATTGTTCCCCGCTCCACGCCACCGGAGACCAGGGCGGGCAGAATTTGCAGGACGACCGGCTTCTTGTCTTCCGGTGGTCGGCGGAACATATCGTAATCGCCGCTCGATTGGCGGAGGTTCGGTATGTTAGGCCTCATGGAGGGGCCGTCGTTCACCGGCGTTCCAAGCATGTTGTTTTCATTGTCATGAAGTTTACCACAATGACCGAGCAAACCCAGCAGTCGCCGGACCCCACGCCCCTCTATATCGAAAAGCCGGACGGCGCACGTCTCGCTTATCACAAACTGGACGGGCGCGGACCCACAATTGTCTTCCTTGGTGGCTTCATGTCCGACATGACGGGTACCAAGGCCTTGACGCTTGAAGCTCTGGCGCGTGAACGGGGGCAGGCATTTCTCCGGCTGGATTATCAGGGACATGGCCAGTCCTCGGGGAAATTCGAGGATGGCTCCATCGGAATCTGGCTCTCCGACGCACTCTATCTGATAGACGAAGTGACCACGGGGCCGCTGATTCTTGTCGGCTCTTCCATGGGCGGCTGGATCATGTTGCAGGCGGCTTTGCAGCGGCCGCAGCGGCTTGCCGGTCTGGTCGGCATCGCCGCCGCGCCGGACTTCACCGAGGACCTGATGTGGGCGAGTTTTCCTGACGAGATCAAACAGACGCTGCAACGTGACGGGGTTTATTTCGAGCCCTCGGAATACAGCGACGAGCCCTACACCATCACCATGAAGCTGATCGAGGACGGCCGCGACCATCTGGTCATGCGGGAGAAAATGCCGATCAGCGTGCCGGTACGCCTGCTGCATGGCATGTGCGACGAATCGGTGCCCTATGAGCTTTCACTGCGCATCGCCGGGAATGTCGAGAGCGAGGATGTTCAGATCCGGTTTGTGAAGGACGGCGACCACCGGCTTTCTACCGACCGGGATCTGGAAATCCTGTCCCAGACCGTGGCGGCACTATGCGACGCGGCAGGCTAAATCTCGCGGGCATTGCGCTCGCCGGAGTCACCTGCTTCTCCGCGATCTTTCCGGCAGCCGCTGCCGAGATTGATCATCAACAGGAATATCAGGCCTGCATGGCGCTCACCCGGGAGCGGCCGGAGGAGGCCTATAGCAGCGGTCTCGCCTGGTACAAGCAAGGCGGAGGCATTCCGGCGCGGCACTGTCTCGCGGTGGCTTTGTTGCAGTTGCATCAGTATGACGAGGCCGCGTCCCGGCTGGAGCGTCTGGCGACCGACCTCGGGACGGCGCGCACGGCCCTGCTTGGCGGCATTCTGATGCAGGCAGGCCAGGCCTGGTATCTTGCCGGGCGGCCGGACAAGGCGTTCAAGCTGCAAAGCACATTGCTGGATCTGGCGCCGGACGACCCGGAGCTCTGGGTTGACCGTGCGGTCACGCTGATGGAGCTGGAAAAATACGATGCCGCTCTCGCCGATCTGGATGAAGCGATCAGGCGGAATCCGGGATCGGTGGAAGCCCATACCTATCGTGCCGTTACGCTGCGCCAGCTCGACCGACTGGAGGATGCGGCGAGAGAAGTGAATACCGTTCTGGAATTGGCGCCGTTCGACCCGGACGCGCTGCTGGAACGCGGCATTCTCCGCCAGTATCAGGGAGATCTGGACGGTGCCCGCGAGGATTGGCTACAGGTTATCAAGCTTGCACCAGACTCGCGTGCCGCTGCGGCGGCGCGCGGGCGTATCGAAGAGATGGACGTGATGGTGCGCTGAGTGAGCTCCATTTTTCCGGGCTTGACCCGGGACCTCCCGAAGCGGGGTGAGCCCTATGATCAAACTCGAAACCCCGGGTGAGTCCTGCGATCAAAAAGGTCCCGGCTCGGGGGCCGGGAAAAATGGTGTCCTTATCCGGTCAGAAATCCAGATTGGCGTAGTGCGCTGGTGGGCGGACGCCGGGGATGTGGTCTGACAGCAGGGGGCGGAAGCTCGGGCGGGACTTGACCCGGGCATACCATTCCTTGGCTTCGGGGTACTTCTCCCACGGCACATCGCCGATATAGTCGACGGTGGAGATGTGGGAGGCGGCGGCAATGTCTGCCAGGCTGAAATGATCGCCGGCGAGCCAGTTCCGGCGCTCTGCCAGAAAACCGATATAGGCCATGTGGGTGGCGATATTCGTATGCCCGGCACGGATCGCCGCGCTTGAGGGCTCGCCGGTGCCAAGGAAGCGTTTCATCAGCTTCTCGCCGACCAGCATGTCCGTCACTTCCGTGCTGAACTTGCGGTCGAACCAGGCCACCAGACGGCGGATTTCGGCACGCGCGGCGGCGTCGCCCGGCAGCAGCGGGATCTCGGGGCGGGTTTCTTCGAGATATTCGGAGATGGCGCTGGAATTGGCGACCACGGTGCCGTCATCGTCGACGAAAACAGGCACTGTGCCGTCCGGGTTCATGGCGAGAAATTCCGGGCGCCGGTCCCAGATCTGTTCGACCTTGGTTTCGGTCTCGATTTTCTTCTCGCCGAGAGACACGCGGATCTTTCGGCAGAAAGGCGAAATCCAAAGGTGATAGAGGGTCGGCATTCAATTCACCGTTAGGTCTGGGGGATGCCCTGTGGTTGGCGGCGCTAAACTACCAGAACCTTGCCGATGCCGACAATCGCCAGCACGCCGAGCAGGATAATGGCCGCCAGCTTGACGGTTTCAGGGCGTGTGATGCCGAAAAGTCTATGCCCGATCGAGGTTCCGACAGCCATGACCGGTATCAGGATAGCGCAGCGGATCAGCATGTCCGCATCCATCAGCCCCTTATAGGCGGCAAGCGCAATGGCGAAGATATCGACGAAAATAAAGAAGGCGATCCCCGTTGCCCGGGTGATCGCGACCGGCAGCGGCGAGGAAAGATAGAGCAGCACCATCGGCGGGCCGGGCACGCCCGCGGCGCCGGACATCAGGCCGGAGACAATGCCGGTCCCGGTGAGCATTCGGTTGTTTGGGACAGTGGCCATTTTAAAGCCGCAGGCGATCAGGATCACCGACAGCAGGACGGCTGCATAGATCGCGATCTTCATCGGCTCCGGCGCGACCAGAAGCAGGCAGGCGAACCCGGCGGGCACGCCGATGGCGGACCCGATCAGAAGCTGCCGGATACCCGTCCAGTGGACATCCCGGTAGGTGCGCGGCAGCAGGGTGAAGCCCGCCAGCAGATCGATGATCAGGGTCAGCGGGACAACGGAGACCGGATCGGCGACCAGCAGCAAGGCGCTGATCAGAATCAGGGCAAACCCGAAGCCCGTGAAGCCGCGGACGATCCCGCCGATCAGCGTGGCGGCGAGGGCGACGCCCCAGACAGGCACGTCCCACCCGAAATACACGGCCTCGAACATTGCTTGGGAGCCTTTGTCTTGTCAGGAGTTCAGGCGGCGCGGGACGCAGCCCAGGCACCTTCTACGCCACTTGCCCTGCCGCTCCAAGGCAGCACTTTGCGGAGCATTGGTTTCTCTGCCAGCGACTGCAACAGGTCCGGTGCAGCCCGGACCTGGAAACGCGGCTGGTCGACCGGGCCGGGCAGCTCGAACCCGTAAGGTTCCGCCAGGACAAAACTATAGGGGCTGTAATAGGAGGCTTCGCCGACCACGAGGCAAAGATCCCAGCCTTCCTGATCCGCTTCTTCCAGCGCCCGGGCGACGAGCGTCCGGCCGAGGCCCTTGCCCTGCAGGGCCGGATCGACCACCAGCGGGCCGAGGATAAGCGCGGGCAGGATCTTGTCCCCGTTTTTCACGTCGCAACACCAGAACCGGATGGAGGCGCCGACCTTGGCGTCGAACCCGGTACGGGCGACAAGGCTGAGGGATGGCACGGACGGCCCCTGCCGCAACGTGTAGACGGTCTTGGAAAGACGGCCCGCGCCGAAACCTATATCCAGCAGGGACTCAATGGCTGCCGCGTCGGCGGTGTTTTCTTGTTCGATAACGATCATTGTCGGGACTTCCGGCCTTGAGATGGCCGTCCCGAAAAGGGAAGCGGCCTAGAGCGTGATGACGGACAGCGCACTACGCGCGGCGATACGTCGTCGTCGCGGGTTTGCTCGTCGCTCTGTGCTGGCCGTGAAGTTCATGGCATCCAAATTCCCAAACTCATTGCCAAATACTGCATAAGGCCGTGAGGCGCCAATAAAAAAAGCGCTGCGAAAAGATTTCCGCAGCGCTTTTTCAAGTGAAGGCGTATCGGTTTACCCGGCGAGTTCCGCCAGCCGAGCCATGATGGCGGCGTTGGAGCGGATACCCCGGTGGAAGCAGACCATTTCGAACTTCTCGTTCGGGCTGTGCACCCGGTCATCTTCCAGCCCGAAACCGACCAGCAGGCTGTCCATGCCGAGCAGATTGCGGATTGATCCTGCCGCCGGGATGGAACCGCCGCAGCCGATCAGTACCGGCTCCGTTTCGTACTCGTCCCGAAGCCCGGCGACCGCTGCTTTCAGATAGTCGGATTCCGTCGGCACCCGCAGTGCCGGGAAGCCGCCTTCATGGACGATTTCCAGGCTGTAGCCCTTCGGCAGCCGTTCGGTGACGAAGGCTTTCAGTCCGGCGATGATCTTGTCCGGGTCCTGATCCGGCACCAGACGGCAGGTGATCTTGGCGGATGCTTCCGACGCGATCACGGTCTTGCCGCCCGGATCCTGATAGCCGCCGGTGATGCCGTTGACGTCCAGCGTCGGCCGCGCCCAGATCCGCTCCAAAGCGCTGAAACCCTGCTCGCCGCCAGGCACTTCAAGTCCGACTTCCTTCAGGAAAGCCTCTTCGTCGAAACCGAGACCGGCCCATTGTTTCAGCTCGTTGTCGCCGACCGGCAGGACATCGTCATAGAAGCCCTCGATCCGGATGCGACCGGTCTCGTCATGGAAGTCGCCGAGGATTTTTGACAGCAGGTTGATCGGGTTGATGACGCCACCGCCATACATGCCGGAATGCAGATCCCGGCTCGGGCCCTTGATCTTGACCTCGACGGAGACAATGCCGCGCAGCATGTAGGTGATGGCCGGCTTGTCGACGGACCACATGCCGGTATCGCAGACGACACAGGCATCGGCGCTGAGCTCGTCCTTGTTGGCGGCGAGGAAAGGCTCAAGGCTCTCGGAGCCGCTTTCCTCTTCCCCCTCAAGCAGCACGGTCACGCTGATCGGCAGGGAGCCATGTACGTCCATCCAGGCGCGGAAGGCCTCGATGAAGGTCATGACCTGTCCTTTGTCGTCGACCGCGCCACGGGCGACGATGCGCTTGCCGCGCTCCGCCTCGACGATCACCGGATCGAACGGATCGCTGTCCCACAGCTCGTAAGGGTCAGCAGGCTGCACATCGTAATGGCCGTAATAGAGGATATGCGGTGCGCCTTCGGGGCCTTTCATGTGGCCGACCACCATCGGGTGCTTCTTGGCCGGGCGCACGGCGGCGTCGAAGCCGATCCCGGTCAGCTGGTCTGCCATCCACGCGGCGGCGCGGTGAACGTCGGGATCGAATTTCGGGTCCGTGCTGATGCTGGGGATGCGCAGCACGTCGACAAGCCGGTCGACGGATTGATCCAGACCGGAATCAATGCGGGCGAGAACGGGGGCGAGTAGGTCCTTGGTCATGGGGCACCGTGTTCGTATTGAGGGCAATCCACGCAGGCAGTATTTCCGAGAGTGGAAAGCGCGAGGATTGATTGTCGTCAGTCTGGCTGGGTATCGTCCCCGGAACAAGGGCTTGAGCCTGAGACTTGCCCGAGACATTTGGAGGAAGCGCCGTGACGCGGCTATTGGACCTGATCAAGCCGGGCAAACTTCTTATTGCCCCCGGTATATTCGACGGCATTTCCGCGCGCATCGCCGACGAGTTCGGCTTTGAAGCGCTTTATATGACCGGCTACGGCACGGTCGGCTCTCACCTCGGCCTGCCCGATGCGGGCCTCGCGAGCTATTCGGACATGGTCGGCCGGGTGAAGGTGCTGGCCGACACGGTCTCTTCGCCGCTGGTCGCGGACGGTGACACCGGCTATGGCGGGCTGCTGAATGTCCAGCACACGGTGCGCGGCTACGAGGCGGCGGGGGCGGCTGGTATTCAGCTTGAGGATCAGGAATTTCCGAAGAAATGCGGGCATACCCCGAACCGGAAAGTGATCCCGCTGGAGGACATGGTACAGAAGATCAAGGTCGCGGTGGAAAGCCGGGACAGTGCGGATTTCGCCATCGTCGCCCGGACCGACGCGCGTACCAATTACGGGCTCGACGAAGCGCTGCGCCGGGGCGAGGCTTTCGCCAAGGCCGGGGCGGATGTTCTGTTCATCGAGTCACCGGAATCGGTGGAGGAGATGGAGAAAATCTGCGCAGCCTTCGACAAGCCGTTGCTGGTCAATGTGGTCGAGGGCGGCAAGACGCCGGTGCTGAGCGCGGAGGAATATACCGAGCTGGGCTATTCAATGGCGATCTATCCCGGTACTGGTTTCCTTGCCATGGGCGCGGCGCTCCGCTCCGTCTATGGCCGTCTGAAAGAGACCGGCTCCAGCAAGGGCGCGTCCCAGAAGCTGGATGATTTTGGCGCTTTCTCCCGGACCATGGGCTTCGGCGATGTCTGGGACTTCGAGAAGGCTCACGCGCAGGACTGATATGCGGCAATGTTTTGCCGCATCGTGGAAGTCGATTTGTCATCGTGGAAGAACCGGCCAGACTTTGCGCGTTGTTTTTGTCAGGAGTAAGTGATGGCCGCCGTGTCGCCAAATGGTGGGGGTCTGGCTGCGCGCCTTGATCGCGCGTTGCAGGGAGAGGTGCTGTTCGACCGCTTTTCCCGTGGCCGTTATGCGACCGATGCCTCGATCTATCAGGTCGAGCCGGTTGGCGTCGTCATCCCGAAAAACCAGGCAGACCTGATCGCCGCCATGGAGATCGCGCGGGAGAACGGGGTCTCCCTGCTGCCGCGCGGTGGCGGTACCAGCCAGTGCGGGCAGACGGTGAACGAGTCGCTTGTGCTCGACTGCTCGAAGCATCTGAACAGGATCATCGAAATCGATCCGGAGAACATGCGGGCGGTGGTCGAACCGGGTATCGCGCTCGACCATCTGAATGCGGCCCTGAAGCCCTACGGGCTGTTCTTCCCTGTCGATGTCTCGACCGCCAGCCGGGCCACCATCGGCGGCATGACGGCGAACAATTCCTGCGGCGGCCGCTCGATTCATTACGGCATCATGGTGGACAATGTACTTTCCATCGATGCAGTTCTGCCGACCGGCGAACAGCTTCATTTCGGGCCGGTGCCGGGTAATCTCGGCGCCATCGAGACGGAGCCGCGCTATCGCGATCTGGTGCAGGAAATGCGCGCCATTGCCGACCGCGAAGGCGGCGAGATCGCTGCGAAGTTTCCGAATCTCATGCGCCGGGTCGGCGGCTACAATATCAACACCATCAATCCCGCCGGGCACAATATGGCGAGCTTGCTGGTCGGCTCCGAAGGGACGCTCGCGGCTTTCCGCCAGGTCGAGCTGAAGTTGCACCGCATTCCAACCCACAAGGTCATGGGCGTCTGCCATTTCCCGACCTTCTACAAGGCGATGGACGCGACCCAGCATATCGTGACGCTGAAGCCGCATGCGGTGGAGCTGATCGACAGGAACATGATCGAGCTGGCCCGGGAAATCCCGATCTTCAAACCGATGATCGCGGAGTTCGTGAAGGGGGAGCCGGACTCGGTTCTGGTGGTCGAGTTTGCCGGTGAGGACCATGCGGCCTGCGTCGCGCAGTTGCGTCAGCTTGAAGTTTTGATGGCGGACCTCGGTTATCCGGACGCGGTGGTGGATGCGACCGCGCCGGCCCTGCAGGCCACCATCGGGGAGGTCCGGCGCCAGGGCCTCAACATCATGATGTCGATGAAGCAGGCCGGAAAGCCGGTCTCCTTTATCGAGGATTGCGCCGTCCCGCTGGAAGATCTGGCCGAATTCACAGACCGGCTGACCCAGGTGTTCGAGAAGCACGGCACGCACGGCACCTGGTATGCCCATGCCTCCGTCGGCTGCCTGCATGTCCGCCCGGTGCTGAACATGCGGGAAGAGGGCGATGTGAAGCGCATGCGCGCCATCGCCGAGGAAGCCTTCGACATGGTGCGGGAATACAAGGGTTCCCATTCCGGGGAGCATGGCGACGGCATCGTCCGTTCCGAGTTCCACGAGAAAATGTTCGGCAAGCGGCTCGTCAATGCCTTCGGCGAGGTGAAGCGCGCGTTCGATCCGGAGCGGATGATGAATCCGGGCCGCATCGTCGATCCGCCGAAGATGGATGACCGGTCGCTGTTCCGCTTCAAGCCGGGTTATGCGCCGGTGCCGATCGACACGGCGCTGGACTGGTCCGAATGGGGCGGTCTCTCCGGTGCGGTGGAGATGTGCAACAACAACGGCGCCTGCCGCAAACGCGATGCCGGTGTGATGTGCCCGAGCTTCCGGGCGACGAAGAATGAAAAAGACCTGACCCGCGGCCGGGCCAACACGCTGCGGCTCGCCCTGTCCGGTCAGCTCGGCCCCGAAGCGCTGGTCGCGCCGGAGATGAAAGAGACCATGGATCTCTGCGTTTCCTGCAAGGGTTGCAAGCGGGAATGCCCGACCGGCGTCGACATGGCGCGCATGAAGGTCGAGTTCCTGCATCACTATACGAAGAAACATGGTTTAAAGTTAAAGGACCGCCTCGTTTCCTACCTGCCGCGCTATGCCGAGGCGGCGTCCCGCTTCGGATATCTGGCGAATGCGCGGGATGTGGTGCCGGGGCTTAAGGGGCTTTCCGAGGCACTGCTTGGCTTCAGCGCCAAGCGCAGCCTGCCGGTCTGGAGCGACGTTCCGTTTTCCGGCTGCGAGGCTGACGATGCCGATCCGGATGAGAATGACGGGCGCGATGTGGTGCTGCTGAACGACACTTTCAGCACCTATTTCGAGCCGGAAAACCTGCGGGCCGCGCTGCGGGTCCTGAAGGCACTCGGCTACCGCGTCCATGTGGTCGATCCGCGCGGTTCGGGCGGACGCCATCTTTGCTGCGGGCGAACCTTCCTGGCCTCCGGCCTCGTAGACAAGGCGAAGGAAGAAGCCCGGCGCATGATCGCGGCCTATCTGCCCTATGCCCGGCGCGGCATTCCCGTTGTCGGACTGGAGCCGTCCTGTCTCTTCACGTTGCGGGACGAATTCAAGGCGATGCTGCCGGGCGCGGACACGGACCTGATCGCGGAACATGCCCTGCTGTTCGAGGAATTCATCGCCCGGGAGCAGAAGGCCGGAAAGATCACTGCCGCCTTCAAACCGGTCGCCGCAAAGGCGCTGGTGCATGGCCATTGCCATCAGAAGGCCTTCGCCGCCATGGGCGCGGTCGAGACCGCGTTGCGGCTGGTGCCGGACATGGATGTCGAAGTCATCCAGTCGAGCTGCTGCGGCATGGCCGGCGCGTTCGGCTATGAAGCAAAGAATCTGGAAGTGTCCATGGCCATGGCGGAGCGCGATCTGCTGCCCGCCATCCGCGCCGCCGACGGAGACACAGTGCTTGTCGCCGACGGCACTTCCTGCCGCCATCAGATCAAGGACGGCACTGCCCGCGAGGCGGTGCATGTCGCAACCATTCTGGACCGCGCGCTGGCGTGATCCTGCACTTAGGAGAAGACCAATGACCTACAAGTCCGGACCCCATTTCCTGCAGATCCCCGGGCCAAGCCACGTCCCTGACCGGATCCTGCGCGCCATCGGTCAGCCGACGATCGACCATCGCGGCCCGGAATTCCAGACCCTCGCAAACGAGGTGCTGGCGAAGGTGAAGCCGATCTTCCAGACGGAATGCCCGGTCGTGATCCTGCCATCGTCGGGCACCGGTGCCTGGGAGGCCGCCCTGGTCAACACCATGAATGTTGGCGACAAGGTGCTGATGTTCGAGACCGGCCAGTTCTCCTCGCTCTGGGCCGAACTCGCCACGCGTCTCGGGCTGCAGCCGGAGGTGATCCCCGGCGACTGGCGCCATGGTGTCGATGCCGCAGCCATCGAGGCACGGCTGCTGGAAGACAAGGGGCACGAGATCAAGGCTGTCTGTGTCGTCCATAACGAGACCTCGACCGGCGTCACCTCGAAGATCCAGAAAGTCCGCAAGGCTATCGACGCGGCGAACCACCCGGCTCTGTTCATGGTGGACAGCATTTCCGGCCTGGGCTCGGCCGAGTATAAGCACGACGAATGGGGCGTGGATGTCACCGTCAGCGGCTCGCAAAAGGGCCTGATGCTGCCGCCGGGTCTCGGCTTCAACGCGGTCGGCCCGAAGGCATTGAAGGCGAGCGAGAATGCCCGCATCAACCGGTCCTACTGGGACTGGAAGAGCCAGATCGGCATGAATAAGGACGGCTGGTTCCCCTATACCCCGGCAACCAACCTGCTCTACGGCCTGAACGAGGCCTGCGACATGATGATGGAAGAGGGCTTGGACAATGTCTTCTCCCGGCACGAGCGCTTCGCCGAGGCGACCCGCCGCGCTGTCCGGACCTGGGGCCTTGAAGTGCTCTGCCAGTCCGCCGACGAATACAGCCCGGTTCTGACCGCCGTCGTCATGCCCGACGGTCACAATGCGGATACCTACCGGGCGACCGTGCTCGACAAGTTCGACATGTCGCTCGGTTCAGGCCTCGGCAAGGTTGCCGGCAAAGTGTTCCGTATCGGCCATCTCGGTTACTTCAACGACCTGATGCTGATGGGCACGCTCTCCGGTGTCGAGATGGGTTTTGCCGTTGCCGGTGTGCCGCACAACAAGGGCGGCGCCCAGGCCGCGATGGAATATCTGACCGGCAACGCCTGATCCGGAGGTTCACTGTTCCCGGAACCCCCGGAACATGAGCTGATAGAGAGGGCCAAGCAGATAATCGGCGGCGGTTCGTGTTTCCGTCAGAAGAGCGATATCCGCCGCCATTCCTACCTTGAGAGCGGATATCGTTCCCTTTTGGCCGCTGCCGGCGTCGAACCGCAGCCTTGCTTCGTAGTAAGGCCGGCCGGTTACCGCATCCTCCAGCAGATCCGCCGAGATCCGAACGACGCGGGCATGCAGCGGTGGCCGGTCTTTCCAGCGATAGGCTCTGATGCGGACTTCGGCCAGTTGGCCGCGATAAACCGCATCGATATCCGCCGCGCGGATGCGGGCATCGACCACCAGCTCGTCCTGCCGGGGGATGATGCTCAGGATCTCTTCTCCGGGCTGGGCGACGCCGCCGATGGTATGGAAGGCGAGGTCGACAACCTCCCCCGAGGCGGGCGCGCGTATCTCCGTGTTGCGCAGCCGGTCGCGGGCGCTTTTCAGTTGCTGGCGCAGTGCCGCGATTTCGTTTGAGGTTTGGGTCAGGGCTTCCGCGCGTTCCGTCTGGCTCTGGTTCTTGAAGGCCAGCAGGTTGAGCCTGGCCGCCGCCAGGTTTTCCTCGGCCTGGGCGATGTTGCTCCGGAGCGTATCCCGTTTTCCCAGAAGGGTTTCGCGGGCGCGCTTGAGGGCGAGCAGCCGTGGCTTGCGCTCCAGCCCCTTGTTCAACAATGTTGCAACATCCGCTGTTTCCTCTTCCAGCATCGGCAACTGCCTGTCCACGGAACGGAGCTGCCCTTCCAGGGACCGGACTTCCTCCTCTATTTCCGCGATCCGGCGGGCCAGAACCAGCTCCTTGCCATGCTGTTCCCGGCGTGCGGCCTCGAAAAGGGTCTGCTCGATTTCCATCACGCGGGTGGCCGTTGGATCCGTGGCATCCCGGGTCAGGGCCGGCGGCCAGTCCGGCTGGCTCGCACCGCGCAGGGCGGCGGACAGGCGTGCCTCCCGTCCGAGGGCCTGGATGAAGCGATTGCGGATCATGTCATGCTCGGCCCAGGCTTCCGTCGGGTCGAAACGCAGCAGCGGTTGCCCGGCGGTGACACTGTCTCCTTCCGACACCAGAAGCCGTATGATCCGCCCGCCATCCCGGCTCTGAACCGTTTTCTTATAGGATTGCACCAGGACGCGGCCCTCTGCGAGTACGGCGGCATTGAGCGGCACGAGCCAGCTCCAGAGCACAACCCCGATAATAAAAAATATGATCACGGCGAGCGCTGACAGGGCTATCGGGCCGATGTGGGGGGAGGGCGGGATGCCCTCGGTTCGATAATTGGCGAGGGCACTCATCATGCGGCTGGCTCAGGCAGGTGAGGGGGAAGGGTGGCTGACGGGGCTGGGGCGGGCACGGCGATTTTTATAACGGCGCCCTGATCGAGCAGGATTACCCGGTCCGCGCTGCGCAGCATTTCCTGGCGATGACTGGCGACAACAATCATCCGGCCCCGCTCTTTCAGCCATTTGAGCGTGGTAATCAGGGTGTTCAGCGCGGTTTTGTCCAGATTGCTGTCGGGCTCATCCAGAAGGATCAGTGCGGGATCGCCGTAAAGGGCGCGGGCAATGCCGACCTGCTGCCGCTGACCACCGGTCAGTCGCGCGCCATTGCCATCCATGGGGCTGTCATAACCGTTTGGCAGTTGCCCGATCAGATCATGAATTCCCGCAAGTTTTGCTGCCTTGACCGTGGCATACGGGTCGCAGTTCGACATCCGGGAGATGACCGTGCGGACTGTGCCGCCAATGAGCTGAACCGATTGCGGCAGATAGCCGATATGGCTGCCAAAATCCTCCCGGTTCCAGCTATGGGTATCGTGTCCGTCCAGTGTGACGAAGCCGACGGTCGGCTTCCACAGGCCGGTCATCAGTTGCAGAAGGGTGGTTTTCCCGGATGCCGCCGCTCCCGCGATACAGATGAACTCGCCGCTGCCGACATCGAAACTGACGCCTTTCACGGTCGGGCGCGGCGCGCCGGAGGGCACGAAAGAGACACGCTCGAGCCTCAGTCTGGTGGATGGGCGGGGCTGGGGCATGGAAGAGCGCTGCAGGCGTGCGGGCTCGGCAAGGATGGCCGCAATACGCCGGGCCGCCGCCGCCGCCGCGTTCCAGTGCCGCCAGCGGTCAAGCAATTGCTCCAGCGGTGCGAGGGCACGCACAAGGATGATGGAGCTGGCGAGCAGCGTGCCGAAATCCGCCGCCTGGTCCAGCACCAGCAGGGTGCCGCCACCAAACACGGCCAACTGTACGGCAAGGCGGATACCCTTCGCCGCGCTTAGAACCATGGCCTGGCGCTGCGCCCCGCGCATGTTGGCCGTGATCATTGCCGCGTTATGGGCGCGCCATCGCCGGGCAATACCGGCCAGCATTCCCATGGCATCGATGACTTCGCCACAGCGCAGGGTCTCGCCGATTTCCCGGTAGGCGACTTCCGCGCGTTCACTGCTTTGCCGGGCTGGCGTTCTGGTCAGGAGGTCGTTCGCCACAGCGAGCAGCAGCAGGACCGTCCCGGCGCCGAGACCAAGCCATCCGAAATAGGGATGCAGCAGGAAGAGCGCGGCGAAGAACATCGGCGCCCAGATCATCTCAAGGCCGGCGGTGAGCGAGCCGCCTGAAACGAAATCACGCAGCAGTCCGATATCCTTGAGCAGTTCCGCCGGTCTTTCTCCGCCACTGAGAGAAAGTGCCGAGATTGGCGCAATGACAACCTCGCCCAGCCGCTCCGCGAGCCAGCCGGAAAGGCGGTGGTAGGTCAGGCTGCGCAAATAATCGAGGATGGCATAGAGCAGGATCGCCCCGCCCGCGAGGAGCGACAGGCCGGCAATCGTCGCAACGCTGCCGCTTTCCGTCACGCCGGAGAACAATTTCAGCATGTATAGGGGAGGAATGAACATTGTGAGTGAAATGACGAAACTCAAAACAATGCAAAGCATCAGTCCAGGGATGCATTTCGTCAGGATTGATCGAAGTTGCAGAGAGCAAGAATGGTCCGCATCATTTTGCTTCGGCATCATTTTTTGATTCATCTCAATGCGACCAATAAGTTTGCATTCTTAGCCGAATTTCGCGCAATTACTGGCTCTGCGGTAATTTTTTCTTTTAAGAACATGTTTGTTCTTTAGCCGTGGGCTGCTTCTTGGTCAGCCGATACTGATGTAGGAACCGATGTCGCTGAGCAGGTCCTGGGCATTCAGACCGTCGATGGTGACGACATTGCCTCCGCCGAAATCGATCACCGCATTGCCAAGCGCATCGCTGGAGATGCGGGTGCTGAGATCGCCCGGTTCGGTAACCTGCAGACCATTGATCCCCGTTGAGACGACGATCGTGTCGGTCCCGGCGACAAAGTCATGGATGACATCGACGCCGCTGTTGCTCCGGAAGATGAATTGATCGCCGCCGAGATTGCCATGCAAGGCGTCGTCACCGCTCCCGCCATCCAGCATGTCCTCGTTCTGGCCACCATACAGAGTGTCGTTGCCGGCACCGCCGAAGATCGTGTCGTTCTGCTGATTTCCGTAGACGATATCCCAGCCCGCGTTGCCATGGACGATATCCGCGTCCCGGTTGCCCATGAGAAAATCGCCATCGGCACCGCCGGATATATGGTCTTCCCCCTGTCCGCCGAAGAGGCTGTTGGCGCCTGCGTCCGCGGCAAGCGTGTCGCTTCCCGTGTTACCGTAGATAATGTCGTTCCCGATCCCTCCAATCAGGCTGTCGGAGCCGATGCCGCCCTGCACAAGGTCGTCGCCGAGACCCGCATCGACGGTGTCCGAGCCACTGCCTGCCTGAATATTGTCGCCGCCGCCGCTGCCTGTGATCAGGGCATCTCCCGACCCCTGAATGATCAGGGTCTTTCCCGTCTCGGAGTCGGGGTTGAGGGACAGTGAGATCTGTTTGCCGTCTGGGGCCAGGGCGGTTGCCAGGGTCGTCTCGTCGGACAGGACAAATGGTGCGGGGCTATCGCCACCGGATGAGCTGTCGGATGCTTGAACCGTCACGGTCTCGACGGAGGATTCCGATAAGCCGAGCGAATCCAGAAAGTCGCGAATGAGGGTGCTCTGCTCCGCGTCTATGTTCCGGTTTTCCGCCGGATCGAACATGCCTCCTACCAGGGATGCCATCTGATCTTTCTCCCGCTCGCCTGCAGCTTGTCCCGGCGCATTCAGTCTTTCCGATAGCCCTGCGGTACGACCATGAATGTGTCCTGATAATGCAGGGCTCCCGGTTTTTCCGCCCATTTCCCGGGGTCGTAACCGACAATCCGGAGGCCGCTGTCTTCCAGCATCCGGGTCCAGGTCGCGCGGGTGTAGCCGGCGAAGAAATCCTGACCCTGATAAGCGTAGTAACTGCCCTGCTCTTCCTGCGAGACAGACCGGTGCTGGCCGGTGCGGCGGACGAAATCGAAAAAGAATTCATCAATGATGAAACAGGTCAGATACGCGCACCCGCCTCTCTTCAGTACCCGTGATAGTTCCGCGAAATAGGCGATGCAGTCCTGCTTCTGGAGATGGGTGAAAAGGGATATGGCAAAGGCGAAATCGACCTCTTCATGGTGCAGCTCGGAGAGATGATAGCGGTTGGCGGCGCCAGGGGTGCGCGGCTCGAAATAGTAATTATTGACCGCCTCTCTCTGAATGAAGTGGATGCTGCCTGTGGTGGAGGAGACATTATTCCGGCACCAGTCGAGTCCTTCCCGCCAGACGTCGATACCGTAATAGGCACCGTCATCCAGGTGGCTGGCGAACGGAATCGCCAGGCGCCCGCAACCGCAGCCAAGATCGAGGATTGTGTCCGTCCGCTCGACAGTGCCGCGCTGTACCAGTTCACCGAACAGATCGCACATCGTGGCGCGGAAATGAGCCTCGTCCGGGCTTCCGACAATATTCATCATGGCCGGTGGCGGCAGCGTGTCCGGCGCCATGGACCAGCAGCGCTCGATGGTCTGCCGGACCCGTTGCGCCTTGGCCTCGGCGGCCTCGGCTTCCGTCTGAAGGGTGCGGATATAGGCGCTGGCGGCTGGAAGCGGTTCTGTCATCGGGCCGGCGTCCGTTGCTGGCTGACCGGCTCCGCATGCGGCCGTGGCCGCCCCTGCTGCCGGCCGAACTTGGTGAAGTGGTCAAAGGCAGTCTTGAAACGGCCCTCGGCAATGGCCCGGGCGATGTCGGGATTCTCCGCCCGGTATGCAAATTCGTCGAAATCCGGTGGCGGCTGTATCACGGTTGACCGGATGTAGTGATCGGCCAGGCCGGAAAGCTGAGGGATCAGGTCGCCCGCCTCGACGGCAAGGCCGCGGGTGCGGATGATCTCGGTGACGGTCATTTGCAGCAGGACCCAGCGCCGGTCGAGCTCCTTCTCCTGTGCCGCACAGCGGGCTTTCAGCCTGTCCAGTTCGGAGTCTTCGGGCATGGAACGGGACATTCCGGCGGGAGCTGTCTCAAGACGGGATCTCAGGTCCCCCAACCCATAGGCCTGGCCCATCAGACCCGCGAGTGTGGCGAATTGCGGTTCATGCGCCGCCCGCCGCAGATAGCGGTTTCTCAAGATGGCACTGAAGGCGACATGCGGGTTTTCGCTGCCGCTGTCGGAATTCGCGTAACTGCCGCCGCTCTCCTGGCCTTCGTTTGAGCGGTGGTGATAGTTCGCCAGGGGTAGCGGCAGGACACCGATATCGGCATCCATCAGGAAGCGCAGATTGAAGTCCCAGTCCCCGAGCACCGGGAGGCTTTCGTCAAACCCGCCAAGGCGTTCCCATAAAGAGCGCCGGAACAGGAAGGATATCGGCGGAAACACATTACCGGCCGCCATTTCGGCGATTTGTACATTCTGGAGCCAGTTGTTGAAGGGGCGGCGGCCGCATTCAAGCACCCTGCCTTCGGAGAGGACCTCCTCAACATGGGTGCTGTGGCAGACGACACCGTCATACAACGGCCCATGCCGGTTCAGAAAAGCGACAGATTGTTCGAGGTAATCCGGCTCCCAGCTATCGTCGTCGTCGTGAATGACGATCAGATCGGACGCGGACGCGCGAATGCCGGCGTTGGAGGCGGCTTCCATGCCCGTGCTTTCCGGATGTGAACGGAAGATGATGCGGGTCGGATCGACGAGGGATTTTTCGATGATTTCCCGCACCGGCTCCGGGTCGCCGCCATCATTGACGATAACCCAGTACAGATTCCGATAGCTCTGCCCGGCCACGCTGCGGGCGGCCCTTTCAAGCAGCAGGGGGCGATCCTTGGTGCGGGTAATGATTGCGACGCCGGGCTCATCCTGTTTTGCCGGGCGCGTTGCTTGCGCCCGCAAGATGCGCTGCGCCCGTTGCCGCCGCTCCCCGTCGAATTCGATGGCGGCTTGTCCCGGTTGCCAGAGTGCATCGTCGATCCGCTGTTGCGGTGTGTCGCCGGGAAAACGATCTTTCGCGGGCAGGATGACGGAGACGGAACCGGCGCGTCCAAGATCCAGTGAGCGCGGCTTCAGGGTCAGCAGGTGCAGGTCATCCCTTGTCGGTGCGGTAATCATGTCCGGGAGCTGTGTCAGGGCCATTGCGCAGGAGGCTGCAATTTTCCCGGGGCTGTTCGCCGCATGCGCGTTGATATGGGCGACAACGCCCTCAAAGGCCGGATCGGGCAGACTGTGTGCGCCATGCGCGGTGTGATCCAGCGGGGCTGGCTGCTGTGCCGCCTCGATATCGTCCTGGCCGATATGCTCAACGGAAGGGAGTGCGGGCTCCAGCAGGCTCTCGATCAGATGACGGTGCAGGATGATGGCGGTAACGGGATCGTCCGGATCGTAATGCGGGCTGTTGAACATCAGGCCGGACATTTTCCGTGGCCGGTATCCAAGAATCTCGGTCCGCGCCGTGCAGCCGAAATAGAGGCCGGTCCAGTCCCGCTCGGGAAAGGCCTGTTCCAGCAAGAGCTGCTGTGTCCCGCGCCATCCTGTATCGATCAGGATAAGCCGGTCCGCACCGCCGGCGAGAGCATCGAGATACTCCGCAAAGAGACGGGATTGATGCTGCAGGTGCTGGCGCACGCTTTTTGCGATGGGCAAGTCCGTGCGCAGGAATTCGTGAAGGGGCTGTTGCGGGATTGGCGGCAGGGCTCCGTTCTTCCCGGAAGGAGGCTGTGACCTTACCAACGCGCGAACAATGCTCTCCAAGGATTCCCCCTCCATCTCCCTGCCGAGAGCTGTCAAGGCGAGATCCGGAGTGGGGCCGTAAGCCGCCTTGACGGCCATCAGGCGGGAGGCGCGAAAGAGCGCGGCATTGGCGGGAAAGGGCAAGCCCCGCTGCTTCAGCCAGATGCCGTAGAGAGCCTGAATTCGGAGGCCGGCGCGGAGGGTGAACAGGATGCGGTCACGACGCGGGTCCGTTTGCATGAGATGTGCGTGCAGCTTCAGCAAATAGAGATTGAGGAGCGGGCCAAGCAGATCCCGGCCGATCTCCCCGAGGGTTCTTGGTTCGGTTTTTTGCCGTGTCATGGCGTGAACCTGCATTCCTGCCTGAAGCCGCTCTCCAGAACGGGGATCCGCGCGAGGGTTTCGGCGAAGCAATCCCGGCGTGCGTCCAGCTCTTCGCCGGGAAGCGGCAGATAGAGAGCGTTCCAGCCAGAGCGCTTCGCGCTGCGATAATCATCTTCCAGATTGTCGCCGATATGCAGCGCGCGGCCCGGGGCGGCACGCATGGTCCGGGCAACATGGCCGAACAATGCGCCTGCCGCTTTACTGCCGTGACCATCCGCCGAGGAGAAAATCCGAGGACGCCTCTCGCCCGCCTTCAGGGCGGAAAAGATGCGTCCGATCTGACTGCTGTCCAGATACATATCCGACAGGAAGACGATTGGCAGTGACGGAAACCGCTCTTCAATCGCTGCAACAAGCGGATTGAGGGAAAGGTTCTCGATCTCGCATTCCAGCTCGGTCTGGATATAGAGCGCGGCCAGATCCGGCCGGTTGAGGAGCGTGCAAACGGCGTTGGCGATGGCGCTGAGTGATGGGTCGCCGTCAGCTAGGGAATCCCGCTGCATTCCGTAGGCGGCGCGTGCGGCGATGAGCCGGGCGAGCAGTATGTCTTCCGGGTCGATATTCGCGCTGGCGTCAGAGCCGGATATGACTTGCTGGAAGCGCTTCGAATGTGTCCGGAAACGGTCCAGTTCCGGCGTTGTCGCGCGGAGCAGGGCCGTATCGAAAACATCGATCGACAGCAGCTCAATCGATTTTGCCGAGATAACCTGGCTGATCAGATCGAGGATTTCGGAAAGATTTTCAGGATCATCGTAAAAGGTGCGCAGGTTCGCGCTCGCGATCATCCTGGCGAGAGACGGGGCCATTTCTTGGCCAATTGGCGCATAGCTATTACGCCCGGCGCCGCTATCGATTTTCCCGTGCCTGTCCATCGATCCCGGTCCTGCATCGTAGAGCGCCTTTGCTCCCGATTCTGGGGATCGTGCCAGCAATCCAATTGCAATTAAAGATTATTTTGCATGCCGGGTTATTCTCCATAAAGGTATATTCATCATGGTCCCGGCATGCGGATATTGGCGCGTTAGTTCAGGAAATCGGGCTCTTCCTTCTCCAGCATCCGGCGCAGCGCCTTGAAATGCCGGTCCGCGACCCGGGCGTTTTCGGTGGAGGCCTGCTGGCGGGTGTGGGAGCGGACCCGCTCTGAAATCGTGCGCATTTTCTGGCCGGTGGATTTCGCCAGCACCTGCACCTTGGCGGCCCGTTCCAGATAGTAAAGGTCGTTGAAAGTATCCTGCACCGTGGCGCCGGTGGTGATGACACCATGGCAGGCGAGGAACAGGATCGCGTTATTACCCATCTTGCTCGCCATCCGCGCGCCTTCATCCTCGTCCAGCGCCAGTCCTTCATATTCGTCGTCATAGGCGATGCGCCCGTCGAACATCAGCGCATTCTGTTCACACATCTCCAGCCGGCCGCCTTCCAGCAGGGTGAGGGCGGTGGCATAGGGCATATGCGTATGCATGATGCAGACCGCGCTCGGCACGTGTTTGTGCATCTGGCTGTGAATGAAGAAGGCCGTGTCCTCGACCGTCTCCGACCCTTCAAGGACAGTGCCGTCACCGTCGCAGAGCACCATCGAGGAGGCGGTGACTTCAGACCAGTGCCAGCCGAACGGATTGATCAGGAACCGGTTGCCGCGCATCACGCCGTCATCGTCGGGCAGGGCCAGCGAGAAGTGATTGTCGACGCCTTCATTGAGGCCCATGCGGGCGGACCAGCGCAGTGAACAGGCGAGATCGATGCGGGCTTGCTGAATGTCCGTGGTCATGGCTGGTCTCCCTCCAGGCGAGCTTATCAATGGGTAAGAATTTGTTGTTTTGCCGACGATAGACCGGGCGTTAGGGTCCCGTGAAGTGCCAAGCGGTGCACGGTACCGGCCCGGGCCGGCGTCAATTTCAGAAAGTAACGGGGGCGGAATGGCCGAGAAAAGCTGCGCTGACGCGATTGTCGGGCTGATGGAAAGCTACGGGATCGACACGATCTTCGGAATTCCGGGTGTGCATACCGTGGCTTTCTACCGGGCGCTGGTCTCGAGCGGTCTGCGTCATGTGACGCCCCGGCATGAGCAGGGCGCGGCGCTGATGGCTTACGGATACGGCCTTGCAACCGGTCGCCCCGCTGCCTGTTCGGTCATTACCGGGCCGGGATTGCTCAATGCCGCAACCGGGATCGGTCAGGCCTATTCGGATTCTGTGCCGATGCTGGTCGTCGCTGCCGCGAACAAGAGTAACGAGCTCGGCATGGGGCAGGGCTTCCTGCATGAAATGCCGAACCAGAATGACGCGGCGCGGACCGTCACCGCCTTCAATCACCAACTGCGGGCTCCGGAAAATCTGCCGGAAGTGTTTGCGCAGACCTTTGCCCGGTTTGACAGTGGGCGCCCCCGTCCGGTCGGGCTGGAGGTGCCGCGTGATCTGTTTGACCAGATGGCCAATGTTGATGGCGCCGCATGGCCGCGGACGCCAAAGCCCGGTCCTGATGCTCGTGCGGTAACCAAAGCGGCGGAACTTCTCTCCAGCGCGGAACAGCCGGTACTGCTGCTCGGCGGCGGGGCGAAATGGGCCGGAGCCGAAGCGTTGGCACTGGCGGAGCGGCTTGGCGCCATGGTCGTGACAACCACGGCCGCCAAGGGAGCGATCCCGGAAACCCACCCCCTCAGCGCCGGGGCGACGCTTGAGCTTGAGCCGACCCAGCGGGCGCTTGCGGCTGCCGATATCGTGCTCGCTGTCGGCTCCGAGTTGGCGGAGACCAGTTTCTGGACGAGTGCCGGGAGCATCCGGCTCGGCGACAAATTGATCCGGGTCGATATCGATCCGGCGCAGCTTGTGCGTGGTTTTCGGCCCGATCTTGCGATCCTGGGAGATGCCGCTCTGACCATGGCGGCTCTGACGGAGCAGCTTGGTGGCACGCCTGCTTCCGGTGCCGAAGAACGCGCGGCGCGGCTCTGGGCTGAGAACCGTGCGGAGCATGAAACACCCGGGACGATGAACCGGTGCCGCATGCTGAACATGCTGGCCGAATATCTGCCGGAGAATTGTTTCATCTCCCTCGATTCGACGCAGGTCGCCTATACCGGCGCGTCCTACTTCCGGATCGGCCATCCCAATGGCTGGCATTTTCCGAACGGCTTTGGAACGCTCGGCACCGGGGTACCGACGGCGATCGGCGCGAAGCTCGGCGCGCCGGAGAGGCCGGCCATGGCGATTGCCGGCGATGGCGGGCTGCTGTTCACGGCGGAGGAACTGATCGTCGCGGCGGAGCTGCGCATGCCCTTGCCGGTGGTGGTCTGGAACAATGGCGGCTATGGCGAAATCCGCGATCACATGATCAATGCGGGTGTGCAGCCGCTTGGCACGGACCTGCTGGTGCCGGATTTCTCCGCGCTCGCGGCGGCCTATCACTGCGGCTATGCCCGGCCCGAAAGCGCGGAAGGCTTCGGCACTACACTCGCCGAAGCCTTCGCGGCAGCGGGCCCGACCCTGATCGAACTCAGGTCGGACGCCGCGTTTCTTAATGCGTGAGGTTAGCTGCCGAGCAGCTCTTTAGCCTTCTCGAGAATCGGCTCCGGCAGCCGCGTCGGTTTGCGGGCGTCGAGATCGAGATGCACGCCGAACTGGCTGAGTTCGGCCAGCCGGATGTTCTTCGTCGTATCCATCAGGCGATGCACCATCCGAATCGAGGAAGAGCCGACATGGGCGACCGTGCTGTCGATATGCACGAGGTCGCCGCTATCCGGCCAGTGATCCATCTCGATCTGGAATTCGAAGGTCGAGAAGCCGCGTCGGTTCTCGCGCAGATAGGACGGGCTCATGCCGATGGTGGCGAGGGCATGGAAGCCGGAGCCGGAGAACTGGTGAATCAGCCCGCCCAGGCCGAGTTTGCCTGTCCAGTCGAGATCGCTTGGCCGGACCACGTCCATCCCGGCGCGGACCCATTTCGCTGAGGCCGCTGCGGGCGCCCGTTCTTCCTTCGCCGGGCCGTCCCAATCGACGGCGGAGCCGGTCAATGCAGCACCGTCCAGGGTCTGCTCCATCGTGGTGCAGAGTTTCCCGCTCTCGGAATTGAACAGCTTGTGGGCAATGACGGGCCGGAAGCCGGTTTCGATCAGGCCTGTCTCGATATGGAACAGGTCGCCTTTCCGGAGTTCGGCGTGATAGCGCGTGTAGCAGTCCGTCGTGCGCGCCTTGCTCGGGTCGACGCCATGGTCGCGGAGGAAGCGCCAGCCGGCCGCTTCGAATTTTTCATAGTAATAGGCGACGGTGAAATGTTCGACAACGTCGCATTCCCAGGCTTTGACGTCGCCCCGAAAGGTTTCGGAGAATCCAGAACTCATATCCACTTTCCAGCTTTGCAGAATCGGAGCCTGACTATAGGCCGTTCCACTCAATGATCGTCAATTCCCCAAATTCTGCGATGCTGTGCTTCTATTACTTGAAAAAAATGGAGAATCGGGCGATACGCCAAAGTCTTACGTTCTCGGTGATCGATAAATTTTGCGGAAAATTAAAGATAGATAGAATTGAGAGGCCGGGTAAATTTCAGTAAACGGTTAATAAAGTCATGGTTAAAATAAATTCTATTATTTTTTCATGCGGGTTCGCGGGGGGATAGTTTGGCGATTAGCTGGCGACAGAACAAAGTGGTGAAGCGCGTAAGGCGCCTCTGGTTCGCTTTTCTGCGCACGCTTTCCGTTGACGAGACAAAGCTTGAAATCGATTTCGAGATCGAGGAGGAGGAACCCGAGGAGGAAGAAGTCCTCGGTCCCTGGCATCCGAAGACCATCGAAATGATCGAGGCTATCTGGGGCAAGGGCTTCAACATGCCGGGCGGTGCGCAGCATGCCCTGACCCTGGCAAAGCCGTTTGCCCTCGACAACCAGATGAACCTGCTTGATCTGAGCAGTGGCATGGCCGGCGGCACGATCGCGGTGACCAGCCAGTTCGGCTGCTATGCCACCCTGCTTGAGAACGTGCCGGAGCTGGCGGAGATCTCCAAGCGCAATATCGACATGTCGCAGACCCGCGCAAAAATCAAACTGCAGGAATACGATCCGGCAAAGATCACGCTCAAGGCGAACAGTTTCGACTGCATTCTGACTCGGGAGTTCCTGTTCAGAACCGAGGACAAGACCCGTATGTTGCGCACCCTGAAGCGGGCGCTGCGCATGTATGGGCAATTGTCGCTCACTGATTTTGTGCTGCCGCCGGGCAAGGAGCCGTCCGCCGCCGTCCAGAAATGGATCAAGAACGATCCTTTCCCGATTCACCTCTGGCCCATGGATCGCTACGACGCGGAAATGGCGGCGCTGGAAATGGATGTCCGGGTGTCCGAGAATATCAGCAAGGATTATCACAGCTATATGACCCGGGCCTTCCAGAGCTTTATCGACCGTTATCAGGACGGCCGGATCAAGGCCACGCCGGGACAGCTTGAGATTTTGATGGGCGAGGTGGAGCGCTGGGCGCGGCTTGCGGCGCTGCTCGAAGCAGGAGAGGTTCGCCTGCATCGCTATTTTGCCCTGAAGCCCGTAAAGGCCTGATCGGGAAGCTGTTCCCGGGCTGAGCGTTTTTTCAGGCATCAAGCGTTGACAACCCCCATCCTCCACCATATGTTCCGCGCTTCTCGAAGGCAGCTAGCCTTTCCGACGGAATTATTTGGACTCGTGTCATGAAAATCGCGAATTCGATCAAAACGCTGAAGAAGCGGGACCGTAATTGTCGCGTTGTTCGCCGCAAGGGCCGGACTTACGTGATCAATAAACAGAATCCGCGCTTCAAGGCACGCCAGGGCTAATCGCTCCGGCCTGATCCGATCAAGGCGGCTGTCCGTATGGACCGTCGCCTTTTTCATGTCCGAACCAGTTGTTCCGTATCGTGGGATCTGATCTTGTGATCCGGAATGATGACGTCAGATTGCTCCCAATGTCCGACGGTCCTATTGTGGCCGGAAAAGAACATGGGAGAGCGCTATGCAGATGCCGGAGCCGGATCAGGCCATTATCGGCCGCCGCGAGAAAATCGCGGCCGCGCTCAGGGCAATCGTTCCCGGTGAGGGTGTGATCACCGAGACCGATTCCATGCGTGTCTACGAGACCGACGGTCTCTCCGCCTACAGGCAGTTGCCGATGATCGTCGTGCTGCCGGAAACCACGCAGCAGGTGGCGGATATCCTGCGCTACTGCAAGGAAGAGGGCGTGAAGGTCGTGCCGCGCGGGGCGGGGACCGGTCTGTCCGGTGGCGCCTTGCCGCTGGCCGATGGTGTCCTGCTCGGCCTTGGCAAGTTCAACCGGATTCTCGAGATCGATTACGATAACCGCGCCGTGGTGACCCAGCCGGGCGTGACCAATCTCGGTATCACCCACGCGGTGCAGGATGACGGCTTCTATTATGCGCCGGACCCGTCCAGCCAGATCGCCTGTTCGATCGGCGGCAATATCGCGGAGAATTCCGGTGGCGTGCACAGCCTGAAATACGGCCTGACCACCAATAATGTGCTCGGCGTCGAGTTCGTCACCATCGATGGTGAAATTCTGCGTTTCGGCGGCAAGCATCTGGAAGCGGACGGGTATGATTTCCTCGGCCTGATCACCGGCTCGGAAGGGCTGCTGGGGGTGGTAACGGAAATCACCGTGCGCATTCTGCGCAAGCCCTCGATGGCACGCGCCGTGCTGGTCGGCTTCCCGACCCCGGAAGAGGCGGGCGCCTGCGTCGCGGCGGTGATCGGCGCCGGGATCATTCCGGGCGGCATGGAGATGATGGACAATCCGGCGATCAACGCGGCGGAGGATTTCGTCCATGCCGGCTATCCGCGCGATGTCGGCGCGCTTCTGATCGTGGAGCTGGACGGGCCGGAGGTCGAAGTCGATTACCTGATCGGCCGGGTGCGGGAGATCGCGGAAGCGAACGGCGCGACCGAGGTCCGGATCAGCGAGAGCGAGGACGAGCGCAACACCTTCTGGGCCGGGCGCAAGGCCGCGTTCCCGGCGGTGGGCCGGATCTCCCCCGATTATATCTGCATGGACGGCACCATCCCGCGCAAACAGCTTCCGGAAATTCTCACCCGGATGAGCGCGATGTCGAAGAAGCACAATCTGCGGGTCGCCAATGTCTTTCATGCCGGTGACGGCAATTTGCATCCGCTGATCCTGTTCGATGCGAACAAGGAGGGAGAGCTGGAACGGGCGGAGGCTTTCGGCGCCGACATCCTGACAGCCTGTGTCGAGCTTGGTGGGGTGTTGACGGGCGAGCACGGGGTCGGCATCGAGAAGCGCGATCTGATGGGCGCGATGTTCACGGAGACGGACCTTAATCAGCAGCAACGGGTCAAATGCGCTTTCGATCCGGATGGCTTGCTGAACCCGGGCAAGGTCTTCCCGCAACTGCATCGCTGCGCCGAACTTGGCCGGATGCATGTCAGCGCGGGCCAGCTGCCCTTTCCTGATATTCCCCGTTTCTGATGCCGTTACGGCCAATTATTTAAGTTCTCTGGAGTAGGCATGGCCTCCACTTTCAAACCGGACGACGCCAATCAGGTCGAAGAGGCGATCGCATGGGCGGTTGCCAATGGCGAGCCGCTGGAGCTGTCCGGGCGCGGCAGCAAGAAGGCGCTCGGCCGCCCGTTCCAGGCGGAAACGGCGCTCGATCTTTCCGCCCTCAGCGGTGTGATCGATTACGAGCCGGAAGAGCTTGTACTGACGGCGTATCCTTCAACGCCGATGGTCGAGATAGAGGCGCTGCTTGCCGCTAACAACCAGATGCTCGCTTTCGAGCCGATGGATATGACGGGGCTGCTTGGTGGTGCATCCAGCGAAGGCAGCCTCGCCGGTGCGTTGATGATCAACAGTGGCGGGCCGCGCCGGATCAAGGCGGGATCCGCCCGGGATCATCTGCTCGGGTTCGAGGCGGTGAGCGGCCGGGCCGAACAGTTCAAGTCCGGTGCGCGCGTGGTGAAGAACGTGACCGGTTATGATCTGCCGAAGATTATCTGCGGCTCATACGGCACGCTGGCGGCGGTAACGAAAATCGATGTGAAGGTCCTGCCCTCGCCGGAGAAGGTCTACACCGTCTTGGTGCTTGGCCTTGATGGCCCGACCGCCGTGAAGGCGATGAGTGCGGCCATGAACAGCGCCCATGAAGTGTCCGCCGCGGCTCATATACCTGCGGACCTCACCGGGAAGTCCGGCGTGTCCTATATCAAGGGCGCCGGTGCGTCTGTCACGGCGCTGCGGATCGAGGGTTTTGGGCCGTCCGTCGAGCGCCGTTGTGCCGATCTGCGCGAGGAGTTGTCCGCGTTCGGCGCTGTCGAGGAATTGCACACGATGAACAGCCAAAGTTTCTGGCGTGAGGTTCGGGACGTGCAATATCTGGTGGCACCGTTGCCCGCCCCGGTCTGGCGCATATCCGTGCCGCCATCCGCCGGAGCTGACGTCGCGGGGAGGCTGTCCGCGATGGATGGTGCTGCCTGGTTCTCGGACTGGGCAGGCGGCCTGATCTGGTTGCAGCTCCCGGTCTCGGACGATGCTGGTGCCGAGGTGGTGCGCGCGACTGTCGGCGTTGCCGGTGGACATGCGACGCTGGTACGTGCGGGGCAGGAAGTGCGGGCGGCTGTTCCGGTTTTTCATCCGCAACCGGACGCGATTGCAGCGCTCAGCCTGCGCCTTAAGGAAAGTTTCGATCCGAAACACATCCTCAACCCCGGCCGCATGTATGCGGGCGTCTGAGAGGACGAGATATCATGCAGACGAACTTTAGCCTCGCCCAGCTCGCCGAGCCGGCGGTCAGGGAATCCGAAAGCATCCTGCGCAAATGCGTGCATTGCGGCTTCTGTACCGCGACCTGCCCGACATTCGTGCTGCTCGGTGACGAGCTGGACAGCCCGCGCGGCCGGATCTACCTGATTAAGGACATGCTGGAGAACGGTAAACCGGCCAATGACGAGGTGGTCCGGCATGTCGACCGCTGTCTCTCCTGCCTCTCCTGCATGACGACATGCCCCTCCGGCGTGAACTACATGCATCTGGTCGATCATGCCCGCGCCCATATCGAGGAAACCTACAGCCGCCCCCTGATGGACCGCGCCTTGCGCGGGCTGCTGGCCTGGCTGCTGCCGCACCCGAACCGGTTCCGCTTCGCCCTGCTCGGGGCGGCAATGGCGCGGCCGTTCGCCGGTCTCTTTGGCGATGCGCTTGGCGGCCGGGTGAAGGCGATGCTGTCCCTCGCACCGAAACAGCTTCCCGCGCGCAGCCCGCTTGAAAAGCCGGGCACCCATGATGCGGCGGGGCCGCGCAAGCTCCGGGTGGCGATGCTGGCCGGGTGCGCGCAGAAGGCGCTGGCGCCGTCGATCAACGATGCGACTATCCGTCTGCTGACCCGCCACAATGTCGAAGTGGTGGTGCCGAAAGAGGCCGGCTGTTGCGGCGCGCTCACCCATCACATGGGCAAGGAAGAGGCGGCCATGGAATCGGCCCGCGCGAATATCGATGCCTGGGCGGCGCTTGAGGAGCAGGAAGGCGGTCTTGATGCCGTCGTCATCAATGCGTCCGGCTGCGGGACAACGGTGAAGGATTACGGCTTCCTGTTGCGCGAAGACAAGGCATACGCGGAGAAGGCGGCGCGGATCGCTGCCAAGGCGAAGGACATCACCGAGCTGCTGACGGATCTCGATCTGCCGGAGAGCAGCGCCGGGGACGGGCTGCGGGTGACCTATCATTCCGCCTGTTCCATGCAGCACGGCCAGAAGATCAAGAGCCTGCCGCAAGCGCTGTTGAGGAAGGCCGGTTTCGCGGTGAAGGACGTGCCGGAAGGGCATCTCTGCTGCGGCTCGGCCGGCACCTACAACATGCTGCAACCGAAGATCGCCACCCGCCTGCGGGACCGCAAGCTGGCCAATATCGCAAAGACCGCGCCGGAAGTGATCGCGGCGGGTAATCTCGGCTGTATCACGCAGATCGCATCGGGCAGTGGCGTGCCGGTGGTGCATACGGTGGAGCTTCTGGACTGGGCGACCGGTGGGCCGAAACCGGAAGCGCTCGAGACCGTGTGATCGGGGGGCTTGGCGGGGCCGGATCGGGATCTATCTCAGAATTATGCAGAGACAGATCTTCGCGGCCCTGTTCGCCATCCTCCTCTCAGCACCGGTCGCGGCGGACCAGACGGACACGCGGCTTGAGCCCTTGTTCGCGGAGCTGAAGGCGGCGGCCTCGATCACGGATGCCCGCTATATCGAGCGCGAGATCTGGGCTATCTGGTCGCATCACGGCTCGAATGCGGAAATCGACCTGCGTTTTCAGCGCGGCGTGTTGCTGATGAATGCCGGACGTCTGGAAGAGGCGACCCGGATCTTCAGCAAGATTGTCGAGATAGATCCCGACTTCGCCGAAGCCTGGAACAAACGCGCGACACTGCTCTATCTCACGGGAGATCTGGCGGGATCTGTGCGCGATATCGAGCGCACGCTGTCGCTTGAGCCGCGCCATTTCGGTGCGCTCTCCGGTCTTGGTCTGATCTATGAGCAGATCGAAAGCGCCGACGGCGCCATCAAGGCTTTCACCGCCGCGCTCGAAATCAACCCGCACATGCCCTGGATTGTCGAACGGCTGGAAGCGCTGGAAGAAGAGCAGGAAGGCGAGCCGCTTTAGACGCCCGGCCGCCATGCGGTTTTCAGGAACAAACTTCCCTGCCGATGCGTTTTCTCCTCGCGGACCGGATGCTGTCTGGCCGGGGCATGGGGCCGCTTGCCCACGCATTCGAATGGTCTCGAATGCGTGCAGAGCCTGTCAGCAACAATTCGGCTGGAGGATTTGACGGCATGCAAAACCTGCAAGTCATTTTGAACCACTGGTGGATCGTCGGTGTCTGGGCGCTCATAGCGCTTGCATGCGTCACTGTCCTGCTGCGTGACCTGAAACATGAAAACCCTGAAATCCCCGGCCTGATGAAGCTCGTGTGGATATTGACGGTTCTCTATTCGGGGCCGCTGGGGCTCGGCCTTTACTGGAAAACCGGGCGCAAGCAGATCGAACGCGACAGTATCTGGCGGCGTGGCGCGCGCTCGGTGGCGCATTGCTATTCCGGGTGCGGTATTGGCGAGATTACGGGGGTCTTCATTACTGTCGGGCTTTTATCGCTCAACAACTGGTGGGTGGCTGGCGTGACATTCTGCCTGGCCTATGTCGCGGGCTTTGCCCTGACCGTCGGGCCGTTGATGCAGGAAGGCGTCGGCTTCAACCGGGCCATGCTGGACGCCCTCTCGTCGGAGACGCCGTCCATCACCGTCATGGAGATCGTCGCCATAACGACGGACCTCTTGCTGGCCGGCTCGGCAACCATGTCCGATCCGATATTCTGGGTTTCCCTGGTGGTCTCGTTATCGGCCGGTCTGGCCGCCGCATACCCCGTCAACGTATTGCTGATCCGGATGGGCGTGAAAGAGGGAATGCATGACCCGCGCGAGATGGCGCGGTATGCATGAGTGAGACTATCCGTTCTTGATGCAGATCTGTTTCAGGATGAGCCAGTCCGCCGGAGAAAGTGCCTGTTTTGTCCCGGTTCCGTGCTCCCGGAAATACCCGGCGCGGCCGTCGCTTTCGGGATGCGTGCTGAGATAGCCGGGCAGGACCCCGCCAAGCCCGCCCGATTTCGACAGCCGCTCGAAGAAAGCCGCCCCGCCGCTCGGGTCGAGATCGAGTTGGTTCAGCAGGTCCACGGAATAACGATCTGCCGCCGCCTCGTCCGAGCGTGAGAAGGAGAGGGAGAGGCCCGTCTGAAACAGCGTATCGCTGAGTGTGCCGGTATTGCCGCCAAAGACCAGCGCGGTAATCGCTCCGAGTGCGTTGTTCCGTATTGAGCGTTCAGTCAGATCCCGGTTCACCACATGGCCGATTTCGTGTGCGAGCACGGCGGAAAGCTCGTTTGGGCTGTGCGCTTCGCGGATCATGCCGCGCATCACAATGATTCGCCCGCCCGGCAGGGCGAAGGCGTTGTTCATCTTGTTATCCAGGACATCAACCCGAATGGGATGCGGGAAGCCGGAGGCGGAGAGGAGTTGGTCCGTCAGGTCTTTGAGGATCTCATTCGGGCGGCCGGCGGTGCAGCGCTTGCCGAAGATTTTCTCCAGCGTAGCAAGCTTCGATTGCTCTTCCACTTCGAAGGACCAGGGCACGATGCGCGCAAGAGTGTCCGTGACCGGGGGGACGAGGAAATAAATCGCCGCGACCACCACGGTTACGCCAACCGCAAGAATCCCGGCAATGCGGGCGGAACGGAACCCTTCCTTCTTGCGGTCGAGCAAATCGGGCGCATATCGCCCGATCGCCGCGACAAGAGCCGGCTCTTCGATGATCAGGCGCGAGTCCTGATGCTTGCGGTGGGTGAAGGCCAAATGGTCGGACGGGCGATAATCCCAGAGCCGGATCAAGTCCTCATAGCGCCAGGCAAGATCGCCCCGTTCGGTAGAGAAGGAGACGCCCTCCTGCCACGCTTCCGGGGTGATGTCGTAACGCTTGGCGGAGCTCCCGTCGAAGAAATGCGAACTCATGATCTACGCAATGTCAAAGTCACCGAGAAGTCCTTCGCCCCTTGAGTCGGTATCGAATTCCGCCTGTACGAGATTATCTGTATCCAAGGCGCCGTTGATCGTCAGATGGCGCGCGAGGAAGGAGCCTTTGCGAAGCCATGCTATGGGGGCAAGCAGTCCCAGCGTCAGGATGATGATAAGCCAGTTGCCGAAAAAGAGACCGATGATCTGTCGTCGGGTTGGATGGAAGCTGAACCGGATTGTCCCGAAGGACGTCTTGCCCACGGCCTGCCGCCAGAAGATAACAAGATAGTTCAGGTAAGCCAGCGCGCAGGCAACCATGCCTATTAGGATAAAGGAGACGATTCCCCAATGCATGGCCGCCTCATCGCCTGGCTGCAGTTCGGAGCCGAGCGCCGCTTTTTCCATGGCAATATTAAGCCCAAGTATCGTTGCTCCAACGGTGATGACGAGGTAAATGGCGAAAATGAGCAGGTAAGGTTTCCAAAGCCCGGTCGTGGTTGCCTCAAAGGACAAAGAACGGCCGCCGAACTTCGTGTTTTCGAGCTTGTACTGCAGCAGTTTGACATCTGCCCAGGGTTTCATGATGCCAAACGTGATGGCGGCCAGGAAGTAATATCCGATCCATTTCAGCGCATAGATATAGGCGGCCCCGCCGACCGAGCCGCGGATGCCACGCCATTGGGTGCGGTTCACCCTGTAGCGATATGCGAGATAACGGGCGGCGGTATAGAGGAAGAAGATCCCTAGGCTGCTTACGAGTGAGAGTGCGACGAACAGCGGGCTGAGACCCAGCTCGGGATTGATGATGCGAGACTGCACCCAGTTCGAAAAAATGCCGTAAGGCAGCAGGATCAGCAGGAAGACTTTCAGGAAGCCGAGGAATATCTCCAGTCCGGTGCCGGTATATTCGAGCGGGGTTCCGTCCAGGCTCATGCGGGGCCAGATCGCGCGGCGGACGCGTGTCAGGGCCCAGAAGCGATAGATGAAGAGGGTCAGCACCATGAAAATGATGTTCATGATGTGAAGGCCGATGAGGCCGCCAATTCCGTCCCGGTCGAATTTCAACTTGTGGGTTTCCGGATCCATCTGACCCACCGAGCCGATAGTGCCGCTTCCGCTGCTTTCGAACGTCATCTATTCCCCTGCCTCAATTGAGCTAACCCCAGAGAAATGTGTCGTAACCTTTTGTGCGGCTCTTGTCATGTTTCGCTGGTGCAAAACCCTGAATGCCAGGGCGGGTCACTGACGGTCCGTCCCGTATTCATGCCCGCGACTTGTCTCCGGCGCGCTTCGACGGTATCGCTATCTTTCCAGCTATCGATCCTCCCGAAAGGCCCGCCCATGTCCGCTTACGATCTGATCATCAAGAACGGCACCGTTGCCACGCCCGGCGCGATCGAGGCGATGGATGTCGCGGTGAAGGACGGCAAGATTGCCGGGCTTGGCAGTTTCGATGCGGGATCGGCGGCGGAAGTGTTCGATGCCTCGGGTCTGCATGTGCTGCCCGGTGTGATCGACACCCAGGTGCATTTCCGCGAGCCGGGTGCGGAGCATAAGGAAGACATCGCGCACGGCACAATGGCGGCGGCCATGGGCGGGGTGACGGCGATTTTCGAGATGCCGAACACTAACCCGCTGACACTCACGCCGGAAACCCACGCCGACAAGATCGCCCGGGGCGAGGCGGGCGGCTGGGTCGATTTCGCCTTCTTTGTCGGCGGTTCGGCGGAGAATGTCGGCAAGCTGCATGAATATGAAAACCTGCCGGGCTGCCCCGGCATCAAGATCTTCATGGGTTCCTCGACCGGCTCCCTGCTGGCCAAGGATGACGAGACGCTGGCGAAGATCCTGGCCGACGGGCGTCGCCGCTTCGCCGTGCATGCCGAGGACGAATACCGGCTGGAAGAGCGCAAGCATATCGCCGAGAAAGAAGGCCATCCCCGCGTCCACAATATCTGGCGCGATGAGGAAACCGCCATCCTCGCGACCAACCGCATCCTGAAGCTCGCCCGCGATGCGGGGCGGCCTGTGCATATCCTGCATGTGACGACGGCGGAGGAGATGGACATCCTCGCGGCCAACAAGGATATCGCCACCGTAGAGGTGACGCCGAACCATCTGACCCTGACCGCACCGGATTGTTACGAGGAACTGGGGTCGCTCGCCCAGATGAACCCTCCAGTGCGCGAGAAACATCATCAGGATGCGCTCTGGCGCGCCATCGAGCAGGGCGTGGTTGATGTGATCGGCTCCGACCACGCGCCGCACACGCAGGAAGAAAAGGCGAAGCCATATCCGCAGACGCCGAGTGGCATGACCGGGGTGCAGACCCTGCTGGTCAACATGCTGAACCATGTGCATGAGGGGCGGCTGTCCCTGCGCCGTCTGGTCGAGCTGACCTCCGCCGGCCCGCAGCGGGTCTACAACATTGCGTCCAAGGGCCGGATCGTGAAGGGCTACGATGCCGACTTCGCCATCGTCGACCTGAAGGCAAAGCGCACCATCACGAATGACTGGATCGCCAGCAAATGCGGCTGGACGCCTTATGACGGCAAGCAGGTCACGGGCTGGGTGATGGCGACGCTGGTGCGCGGCAATATCGTGATGCGCGATGATGAGCTTGTCGGCAAGGCATCGGGTGCGCCGGTCAAGTTCGTCGAAACGCTCTGAGCTTTCGGAAGGGCTGTGTCTCGCCTTGACTGACGGGCCGGACTGGCGGGCCGGTCTTTCCGGATTGGCACCGCTTACATCTCGCAGTGCAGCATTGAAGTGTGGGACTCGTCCCCCGATTTCTGCTAGGGAAAATCAAAGCCGTGTCCGCACGGCGCAGAAAATCAGGGAGTAAAGTCTCATGACCGGATGTATCGTTGGATGGTCTCATCTGCCTTTCGGCAAGCATGAGGACGAAGATGTCGAGAGCATGATCGTCAAGGTCGCGGCGGAAGCCGTGGCGGATGCGGGTTTCGAGCCGAAGGACGTCGATGCCGTCTATCTCGGCCATTTCAATGGCGGCTTCTCGCCCCAGGACTTCACTGCCAGCCTGGTATTCCAGAGCTCCGACGATTTCCGCTTCAAGCCGGCGACCCGTGTCGAGAACGCCTGCGCGACCGGCAGTGCCGCCGTGCATCAGGGGCTGAACCTGATTGCCGCCAAGAAAGCCCGTGTCGTGCTCTGTGTCGGTGTCGAGCAGATGACCCGCCTGCCGGGCAAGCAGATCGGCGAGACGCTGCTGAAGGCGAGCTATCTGAAGGAAGAGGCCGGCATCGAGGGCGGTTTCGCCGGTGTCTTCGGTCAGATAGCCCAGGCCTATTACCAGCGCCATGGCGACCAGTCCGATGCGCTCGCGATGATCGCGGCGAAGAACCATGCGAACGGCGTGCACAATCCCTATGCCCAGATGCGCAAGGATCTCGGTTACGAATTCTGCCGGAACGAGTCCGAGAAGAACCCGTTCGTTGCCGGTCCGCTGAAGCGCACTGATTGCTCGTTGGTCTCCGACGGCGCGGCGGCGCTGGTGCTGACCGATGTCGAGACCGCGCTCGGCCGGGACAAGGCCATTGCCTTCCGGGCGGCGGCGCAGGTGAACGACTTCCTGCCCATGTCCAAGCGCGACATCATCCAGTTCGAAGGCTGCGGCGAGGCCTGGAGGCAGGCGCTCGGTGTTGCCGGGGTCGGGCTGGACGATCTCAGCTTCGTCGAGACGCACGACTGTTTCACCATCGCCGAGCTGATCGAATACGAGGCTATGGGCTTGACCGCTCCGGGCCAGGGTGCCCGCGCCGTCAAGGAAGGCTGGACCCATAAGGACGGCAAGCTGCCTGTCAATCCGTCCGGTGGCCTGAAGGCCAAGGGGCATCCGATCGGCGCCACCGGTGTCTCCATGCACGTCCTGACGTCCATGCAATTGCGTGGCGAAGCCGGTGACATGCAGATCAAGGGAGCCAAGATGGGCGGCATCTTCAACATGGGCGGGGCAGCCGTGGCGAACTACGTCTCGATCCTCGAGCCGCTGCGCTAAAAGGTTTGCGATGACTGACGGTACCGGCGGCCCGTGCCGGCTGGCGCGCCCGGACGAGATCGAAATCGTCCGGGACATCCAGCGCAAGACGGGCCGCATGTTTCTCGACACGCCCTATCCCGAAATCGCGACGCATGAGCCGGATAGCGCGGAAGACCTGGCCGACGCGCAGGATAAGTGGCGGCTCTGGGTATCCGTGACCGGGGAAGACCGGCCGGCCGGAGCGATGTGGGTCTTGCCGCGTGATGGCGATCTGCATATTCGCCAGCTTGATGTGCATCCGGATTTCAGTGGCGAGAGGCGCACCGTGGGGCTGGTCCGCGCGGTGAAGCGGTTCTTCGGCGGGCGGGGACTCAGCCGCCTGACATTGACGACTTTCTCGGATGTACCCTGGAATGCGCCTTATTATGAGCGCATCGGTTTCTCGCGTCTGGCGCCTGATAATCTTTCCGCCGCTCTCGCCGAGGCGCTGACGGAAGAAGCCACGCGATATCCGGTGGAACGCCGGGTGGCCATGGAGATGCCGTTCTGAAAGTCACCCCGTTCAGGGTTTGAACACCTGGTAGGCGTGTTCGACCGTCGGGTCCCAGCGGGAGAGGGCAGGCCTGTTCTCGGTAATGTCGCCGGCTCCCCAGAGAATGCGGCGGCGGTCTTCTTCCTCGCTGACTTCATCGTCGGGGCAGACGATGTAGAAGGATCCGGCCTCGATCCCCTCCAGCATCCGTTCGACAACCTGATCCGGCAGCCAGGCACCCGGCCGGTGTGCGTTCTTGCCGGTGGTCGTCCAGCCCGGTATCAGCAGATGCGCCGTCACGTTGTTCGCGCCGGTGCTGCGCAACTCGTGCGCCAGGCTTTCCGTATAGGATTTCACCGCCGCCTTGCTGAGATTATAGACCGGGTGGCCCGGCGGGTTGGTGATGCCCTGCTTTGAGCCGGTATTGACGATCACGGCGGGCGTTCCGCGCTCCCGCATGCCCGGCAGGAAGGCACGGGTGCCGTAGATCACGCCCCAGAGATTGACTTCGACCAGCTGGCGCCATTCCTCGATATCGGCGTCGAACCCGCGTCCTGCGCGGGAGGCGGCATTGTTCAGCAGAATGTCCGCGCCGCCGAATTTCTCTCGCACGGTGGCCGCGAGTGCCTGAATTGCTGCCGGATCGGAAACGTCCGTCGGTACGGCGATCACCGAGCCGGGCACGCTTGATTTTGCTCTGACGCTCTCTTCGGCTTCGTCAAGGTCCGCCGATGGCAGGTCGACCAGGCAGACCTTCAGACCCATCCCGGCGAGACGGAGTGCAGCAGCGCGGCCAATGCCGAGAGCAGAGCCGGTGATTACCGCTGTTCTTCCTGCTTGGAAGGCTTGATGTTGCATGTTGCCTCTCCTTTGGTTGTTCCCAGAGCAAGATGAATAGCCTAGCGCTGGTCTTCGCGAGCAACCGGAACGGCCTTCTTAATCTGAGCCAATGCCCGAACGGCAGACACACCATTCGCTTGCAAAGCGCCTGAACGATCTGCGCACGGCTGAAGTAGGTCGGCGTGTCTAAGCTTATTATGCACGCCCAAATCGAACGCCATGGCCGCAGTAAGCCGACTGTCAACTATCCGCTCTCTCTGATGGCTATCTGTCGAATAATCCATTTTTACCAGCGCGTTTGCGATCCCAGGCATCTAGGAGCGTCTGGACTGTCTTCAGGTCGTCTTGTTTCAGCTTTCCATCTGCCGCGATTTCTTCCAGTCGAGCGCGAAATGCCTCGGAGTCAATAATCTCGGTATCGTCGCTGATCTGTGCCACTATGGTGGCCTTAGAAACACGATCACCGAGGCTTCCAAGCCCGCTCATTCCCATAGACCATGAGCGTCCTGTGAAATCCCGAGCAAATGCGACAAGGCTGGAATCCTCGAGGATACGCGCGCCCGTCCACTCGCGCACTTCGGTCGGATCGCCGCCGAGCAGATCGCGCCAACGATAAAGGACGTAGACGAGATCCCGGTGGCCAATCAGCGAGCCGTTCGCAGCGGCAGTACGGATTGTATCCAATGCCAGTTTGCGCACAGGCTCAATGGCGGAGGCTTGCACAAGGCAATCCTCGTCCCGCTTTGGACCTTGCTCCCGTTCCTCCTCGTGATCGCCAATGGCTGACGAAGCAAAATCGACTAGCCAACCGAGGGGCGCATTCTGGACCGCTGCAACGAGAACATTGCTACGTTCCTCTGGTGTTAAGCGTTCGGCTGTGACTCGACGCAACAGCCAGTGATAGCGCAGGCTCGTATTTGCTATTCCGCCAAACCCGCGTTCAGCATCGGCCTCAAGATCGATCTCGTCATGAATCTCGAATAGCGCACCGAGAAAAGCAGGTACCTTCTCTACGTCGATGCGAGCAGCATGTGTGGTTAGTTCATCCAGATAGACAGGCACCATCGATTTGCTATTGCGACGGATAATTTTAGCGGCCGCTCTCATCGTCGTCTTGATCAAATCGACATCATCTGCCCGTTTTGTCATTTCCTCGATAAACTTTGTCGGGAGTGTTTCGTCACTTAGGGTGAGGCGGAAATAGGTATCGAAATGAGCCTCGATGCAGACACGACGTTCGACATCCCAACGTGAAATCCAATCGCCGCCGTAGCCCATGTTTTCGAGCCTTGGGAACAGGCGCTGCAATGCTCCCTTAGCGAGAGCGTGGCGTGACAGAGGAACGTCATCCAGGAAGGGCTTCAGGCGATCGTCGTGGTTCTGGTTGCCGTTATGCTGATTGGAGATACCACACGCCTCCTCCTTTCGGGAGCGTATCGCCCGAAACAGGCCGGGTTCGTACAAACGTAGCGCTTCCAGAGCGATGAAATCGGCCAAGCTTACCTCGCCTTCAACCGCCGGCCACGTCACGCTGATTGCATTCTGATATCTTGCCACATGTCGAGGGGTTGCCATGTATGGAGCCACGATATCGTAGAACAGGTTCATGATACGGACGATCTGAGCCTCTTCTGGGTCGCCGCAAATTTCCTGGATTGCGGTAAGCACCGCTTGGTTCAAGTCTGTTTGGAGGGGGCGAGGCAATTCAAATCCCGCCTGAACGATTTTTTCCAGAAAGTGAGGACCTTCCGAAGGGAACCGCTCTTGAACCGCCTTTTCGGCCAAATCGCGGTCGAACACCAGCAGATACATGACATTTGGCAAGCTGCCGATGGACTTCACCAGCCGGAATATCGCTATGGCTTCCTCGGGCGTGAGACGATCGATGTCGTCGATCACAACCAGGAAACGACGGTCTTCATTAGCAAGGATATTGGCTAGCTTTTGAAATGTCTTCTCAAGGGTATCGCCCTGCGGAAAGAAGGTACTCACAAATTTCGAACCGCCAGTGAACAGCGCTGTTAATGGCGCTCCGCTTGCTAGCGTTACTGCCGCTCCGATGGTTGGCCCAGCTTGTAGCAAGCGTTGAGTGATACTGGGGATTAGGTCTTTTACCTTATCGCCCAGGCTGGTCCGCAACGTTCCATTCAGGCTTTGGAGGAAGGCAAGTGCCAGCGCTTCTTCACCTCGATACCACCAGCATTTGAAGTCCGAGACCACCAGCTTGTCGTTGCCGGATTGTGTGAGGGAAGCACGGATGAGATTGACGACGCTGCTTTTGCCCGACCCCCACGGCCCATTGAGTGCAATGGTCGTTCCCACTGGCTTCGGCATTCGCGTGATGCTCTTGGCGATTGATTCTGCAAATCCGGTCACGCCGTAGCGGTCATCGTCCGTTGCCTCGATTGGACTATCATTGAAATAATTTCGTTTGGACTCGCTCATTGTGTGTCCATCCTTCACAAATGCTTGCCCTACAATTAATGAGCGTAGCATCGGTGTAATTGAGCGTCATTGCCGACTCATACTTGATTCAAACTGACCAATAATTACTCACTCTGATCAGGAAGCGGTATCATGTTTGGCTTCACGCTCTTCGAACGAAACTTTGATGGGCTAGGCGCAGATCGTCGTGCGTGCGGCCTCTGCGATTTGAATCTCAGCTTTGCTTAGTCGAACGCCGTAAGGTGTTCGTCGGGTGTGAGCCCCTTATAAGAAATCGGCCTGATAACCGATTGCCAGAAACGACACATATGCCTCCAAACGCAGCCGCAACTCAAACGCCCGTGGCTCTCTCTCGAAAATTGACAACCTCAATAGGCAAGAGAGAATACACGGAAACGTTTGGCTAAGGCTTGAACACCTGTTGTGCCAGTCTTTCCAGGCGGGCCTGCCATTCGGCTTCGGTCCCGGTCTCGAACGGCCGTTCCAAACGTTCCGCAACCTGCTTTGCAAAGGGCAGAATGGCTGGATCAAAGCTTTTGTTCATCCAGCTTTCCTTATAGCGGGCCATTTTTTCAAAATGGAAGGTGTCTGAGTCGGCGCGCGGGCGCGCCAGCTTGCGGGTGAACTCGGCCCCGGATCTGGACCAATAGTGATTTATCCGGAGCGGGCCGCCCAGCGGCTCTTGAGTGAAGGCATTGTAAGGGGTGTCCCGGATCGGCCGTCCCAGCACGTCGATTGCGAAAGCGCCGTTCCTGTATTCAAAGCTGTGTGGGGAGAGGTAGCGTTCGACTTCCGCCGGATTGATGATGCTCTTGATATGCGTGCCGAGATGCCGGTAACTCGCCGTTTCCTCCGGCGGCCTCCCGGGTATGAGCATACCTCTGTCCATGATCCGGACATTGATCGGCGCGCGCAGTTGGTATGACGTCATCGTCAGGCTTGTCGGCTGTTCCTCGAAACCTGACGTTCCGTAAAGGGTCCAGTTGAGGCCGAGTCCCGGCACCTGCTCGTAATCCTGCAGAATCTCCCGCAACGGTTTGCCATCAAGAGAGAAGGCGAATTCATCGAGATCGAAAAAACCGATCCAGCGCGCGGATTTTCCGTGTTTTTCCAGGCAGTGCCTGTAAGCACCGCCTTGACGCTTCGTGCCGCCTGAAATGCGAAGATATGTCACCAGCCCGCGGTTGATCCACGGCTGCAGCAGCGCTTTGGCATTGTCCACGCTCTGATCGTCATACAGGAAGAAATGCTCCACTCCCTGCAGCTCATAGAAAGTCAGCCATTCCTCGAGATGGCGGGCTTCGTCTCTGAAGATGGCGCAGACGGTAAAATAGTGGCGTGTCATGACGGGGCGTTCGAGGCTCTGGTTCGACGTTACTTTTGAGCGATACCTCTAAAGGTTTAGATGGGGGGCTGATAGCCTCAAATTTCCAGGAAGCAGCGCTCTGTTCAACTGCCCGCCGCGCTTGCTAGGGTTCTCTTCGTGCAAGTCAAACCAGACCGAAGAGCTGGTGTGCGCACGGGAGGAAATACATGCTGCCAGGCAATATGATGGACCGTCCCCTGACGGTGCCGAGCATCCTTGATTTTGCCGCCGAGATTCATGGCGATGCGCGGGTGATCTCCGCCCGGGTCGAGGGGGACGTGCATCGCTACAGCTACAAGGATGCGCACAAGCGCGTCTCCCGGCTTGCGCACGCGCTGCGTGCCCTCGGCATCGGGGACGGTGACCGGGTGGCAACGCTGGCATGGAACGGCTACCGGCATTTCGAGCTGTATTACGCGATCTCCGGGATCGGGGCTGTCTGCCACACCATCAATCCCCGGCTGTTCGAGGACCAGATCCTCTATATCGTCCACCATGCTGAAGACCGGGTTCTGTTTCTGGAGACCAGCTTTCTGCCGCTGGTGGAGAAACTGGCGGACCGGCTGCCGCCTGATCTGCGCTTTGTGGTGATGTGCGCGGCCGGGGACTTGCCGGAAACCGGGCTCAATGTTCTGGCCTATGAGGATCTGCTCGCCGGGCAGCCGGATACCATTATATGGCCTGATCTGGATGAGAGGCAGGCGTCGGGGCTTTGCTATACATCCGGGACGACCGGAAACCCGAAGGGCGTGCTCTATTCCCATCGTTCGACTCTCATCCACACCATGGGCTTGCTGGCGGTCGGGCAGAGCATCGGCCTCAGTCCCGAGCGCTCTCTGTTGCCGGTGGTGCCGCTGTTCCATGTGAACGCCTGGGGCCTGCCATTTGCCGCTCCGCTGGTTGGCACGGACTTCGTATTGCCAGGCACAAGACTCGACGGTCCGGGGCTTTTCGCCTTCATGGATCAGGAGAAGGTCAATACCAGCTGGGGCGTGCCGACAGTCTGGTTCGGCCTGCTGGCCGAGATGCGCAAGCACGGCCGCAAGCCCAATGGGTTCGATTGCGTGCTGATTGGCGGTTCCGCCGCGCCGAAACCGATGATCGAGGAATTCGAGCGGGATTTCGGCGTCACCGTCGTACATGGCTGGGGCATGAGCGAGATGAGCCCGGTCGGCTCGGTCGGCGTTTTCTATGCCCGGCAGCGCGCCTTGCCGGAGGAAGAGCGCATGCATCTGAAGACGGCGCAAGGCCGCCGGATGTTCGGGGTTGAGTTCAAGATTGCTGACGGGGAGGGCACGCGCCTGCCCCATGACGGCGTCGCTTTCGGGGAGCTGCATGTGCGCGGCCCCGCCATCATGAGCGCCTATTTCAATGACGAGGCGGCGACGGACGGGGCGTTCGACGATGAAGGATGGTTGAAAACCGGCGATGTGGCCCGGATCGACCCGAATGGTTTCCTTTTCCTGGTGGACCGGACCAAGGATGTCATCAAGTCCGGCGGAGAGTGGATCAGCTCGATCGATCTGGAGAGCGCGGCGCTGGCGCATCCGGATGTGGCGGAATGCGCGGTGATCGCGGTGCCGCATCCGAAATGGGTGGAACGTCCGCTGCTGATCACGGTACTGGAGGACGGATCGCGGCTGACTGCCGGAGAGATGCAGGATTTTCTCGGTGGCAAGGTGGCGAAATGGTGGCTGCCGGACGATGTGGTGTTCGTCGACGAACTTCCCCACACGGCAACCGGCAAGCTGTCCAAGATGACCTTGCGCGAGAAGTTCAGGGACTACCGGCTGCCCGGCGTGTGACGGCGCGTGGTCTTGGCTTGAGGCGGTAAGCCTCTATTCAGGGCCGTCGGCTTTCCAGCAGTCCGTGCATGCGTGTGGCGGCGCCGCTGCCGGCCTCGTCATAGATGTTGAAAACCTCGTCGATGCCGTTTTCCAGGAGTTCCTGTTCCTGGTCCGGGAAAAGCGATGTGGAGACGATGGGGCCTTTATACCCGCGCTCACGCATCTGCCGTGCGGCATCGATATTGGATTGGTGTTTCGACATCGAGAGCAGGATCATTTCAATGTCCGCATGAGGGGTCACGAGACGAGACCAGAATTCGGAATTTGTGGCGTCGCCTAGGACAACGTTGCGCCCCTCATCGCAGTTTCGCTCAACCTGCGTTTCATCCAGATCGATCCCGACGATTTTGTCTTCCGCATGGATGCGCATTTCATCATATGCGGCTCGTCCGACACGCCCCATTCCGAAGATCAGAATGCGGTGTCCGCCTAGATCGATATCCTCGTCACCGATTAAGCGTTCTCGAGTTTCCCATCTTGCCACGGCATCGCTGAAGCGGCTGTAAATCTCCAGCGCGTAAACATTCATGGCTGAGGAGATAATCAAGGAAATGGACAATGCCAGAGCGATGACTGTCAACCAGTCGGCTGCTAGCCAGTCCGCGCCAATGGCGATGACGATAACGATCAGGCCGAATTCGGAATAGTTGCCCAGAACCAGCCCGCCAAACGTCGATCCCCGGGCGCGCATCCGAAACCTAGTCAAAAGCCAGGTGAACAAGAGTGTTTTAACCGGAATGAGAATCAGCAAAACCATTGCCGTTGCTGCGGTTTCCCACGTCGGCAAACTGGTGAGCCCGATGGACAGGAAGAAACACACCAAAAACACATCTTTGAAGTTCATCAATATATTGGCGAGGTGTTTGGCCTTGGTGTGACTTGCCAACAGCGCTCCCAGCGCGAGAGCGCCAAGATCGCCCTTCATGCCCACCAACTCGAACAATGCTGCGCCGCCGAGCGCCATGCTGAACCCGAAAACGGCCAGCAGTTCGCCATAACCGCTCCGCTCCATCAGATAGCCCAGCATATGACGCGCGGGAATAAGGGCGAGAAGGGATACCGCCCAGATTGAAGGCAATTTTCCTGCGGAGAAGGCTAAGAAAACCACGGCGGCAATATCTTGCATGACCAGGATGCCGATCGCGGCTTGACCATAGCGCGACATCAGTGAGCCACGATCTTCCAGAGTCTTGACGGCGAAGACTGTGCTCGAAAAAGACAGGGCGAACGCGATGATCAGCGCGGTCTGATAGTCCATACCGTCGAAAAGAAGGAAACCGGCCCAGCCGAGTGCTGCGATAAAGGCGGCGGCGAGAACAACCGTAGCGCCCATGTGCAGGCTCGTGGTCGCCCAGATCTCCGGGCGCAGCAAAGTGCTTAACCTCAATTTCAAGCCAATGGTGAACAGCAGCAGTGTGATGCCCATATCGGCTATGGAGGCAAGGAACTGATCGCTCTCAGCGCCAAACAGATGCAGAATGAAACCGGCGACCAGGAAGCCGATCATTGGTGGCAGGTTGATTTGGCGAAACAGCAATCCGGACAGAAACGCTATGGCGATCCATGCCGGGTCTCTGTAATCGATTGCGATATTATAAGAGTCCAACGGTCTGGGCTCACCTACAAGACATCGGATAAGTGCTGAACAGTCAGTCGCGCAAACGACGGATTTCCACGTTGTTCCAAAGGAGTGTAAGAGATTGCGAGCCTGACGCCCCGCTAAATCTCACAAAGATATTTTGAATGGCCGCACTGGATGGCGCGTGCTCCGAACCTGACAGGTGGGAGGTAGCTCCCTTATCGCGGTGCCAGCCAAGGCACCGCGATTATGGCGAGCTGGCTCGGCTTAACCGATATGCGCGCCGAACAGTTCCAGCGTGCGCTCCTTGGCGACCTTCGCGCTGGTGGCATCGAAGCTGCCCCGGTGGTCGCAATTGAAGCCGTGTCCGGCCGGGTACATGTTGACTGTCAGCTCCGGATGCGCGGCTTTCACCTTGGCGACATCCTCTTTCGGGATGGCATGGTCCTGCTCGCCGAAATGGAAGATCACCGGGCATTTCGGCTTCTCTTCGGCGACCGCGCCGATACCGCCGCCATAATAGCTCGCACCGGCGGCAAAGCCGTCGATCCGGGTCGCCGCTACCCAGGCCAGGAACCCGCCCCAGCAATAGCCGACCACGCCGACCTTGCCGGCTGCCGCCACGGTATCCCGTGCGGCGGCGATATCCAGCAGCGCCGGATCGGTTTCGCTGCGGGTTTTGTAGTCGCGGCCTTTTTCGATGTCGTCGGCTTCATAGCCCAGCTCGATCTTCGGCTCGATCCGGTCGAACAGGGCTGGCGCGATGGCCAGATATCCTTCGGCCGCATAATCGTCCACCACGCTCTGGATGTGCGCGTTGATGCCAAAAATCTCCTGCACCACAACCACGCCGCCGCGGGGCTTTCCGCTCGGCTGTGCCAGATATGCGTCGAATTTGTGCCCGTCCGACGCCGTCAATTGCATGAACTCGCCCATCAGTCCCTCCGCTGGCTTGCTCCGAGCGGCGGACTCTAGAACCTGCGGATGCGGATAGCAAAGCGGTTTCCGCGTGACGGGCCGTGCATGTTGCGCTAATCAAAAGGCATGAACGCGCTTCTGAACAAGGCGGCGACCCTCGTGGTGCGCCGAGTTATTACCGACCCGGTCTGACCAACAGGCCGGGTCATCGTATACCCTTGTTCCAAAACCCGCGGGTAATGCCCGCAGCCGGGCTCCTAGACCCGGATACGGTAAAGCGCCATGTCCACCATATTGCATCTGTTCTGCGGCAAGATCGCCGCCGGTAAATCCACTTTCGCCAAACGCCTTTCCTGTCAGTCCGACGCCCTGCTGATCAGCGAGGATGACTGGATGAGCGCATTGTACGGGCCGGAGCTGAAGAGCTTCGACGATTATGTCCGCTATTCGGCGCGGCTGCGGTCGGTCATGGAGCCGCATTTGGTCTCCCTGCTGCGTGGCGGCACGACGGTAGCGCTGGATTTTCCGGCCAATACGCGGGGGCTGCGGGCCTGGATGCGGGAGCTTGCCGAGGCGGCGGAGGTTTTGCCGATCCTGCATTATCTCGATCTCTCCGAAGCGCAATGCCGCGATCGTCTCCGCAAGCGCAATGCGAGCGGAACACATGCCTTCGCGCCGAGCGATGCGGATTTCGATCTGATCTCCCGATATTTCGAGGCGCCGGACCCGGATGAAGGACTCGCCATCATTGTGCATGGCGGGCTCTGAACGGATACCGGATCTGGCCCGTCGTCACCGCGACCCCAAGCAGGATCAGAACAAAGCCGAGCATCTGCGCGCTTGAGAGCGCTTCTCCGAGGAGGAGTGCCCCGAGCAGCATGCTGAAGCCAGCCCTGAGATAGCTGCCTGTCGTGACGCCGAGCGGTCCAAGCGTGCGGACCAGCCGGAAATAGATCGCCATGGCGATGGCGGTCGAGAAGCACCCGAGGCCAAGGATTGCGGCGATGCCCTCAATGCTGGGAGAGAGGGTGTGGGGCTGATCGGTCAGGAATGCCGCGGGGATCATGATTGCCGCTGCCATGCTCATGGAACAGGCCGCGGTCAGGATGGGAGGCTGGCCGGAGAAGCGCCGGGCGAAGAGGGCGGCCAGGGCGTAGCTGAGGCTGGCGCCGGTGATTGCAAGCTGTCCGAGGACGGAGCCCCGATCGTCGGCGAAGGCGGCGGGGCCAAGCGTTGCCGCAACGCCCGCGAAGCCGATTACTGTGCCGGTAAACCGTCTGCCGAGATTGGCGCGGTCACCGAGCAATATCAGGCTGATCAGAAAGACGAAGAGCGGCGGTGTGATGTTCAGCAAGCCCGCCAGACCGCTGTCGATCCGGGTCTGCCCCCAGCTGATCAGCGTGAAGGGTAGGGCGCTTTGCAGGATACCCTGCACCAGCAAGGCGGACCAGGCGGCTATCGTGCTCGGGAATTTCAGCCGCATCCAAAGTGCGGTCAGGATAAGAAGGCCCGCGCCGATGATGAGGCGCGCGGCGACGATGCTGGCGGGCGGCACAGTATCGAGCGCCACTTCGGTCAGGGTGAATGAGCCACCCCAGAGAAAAGACAGCAGGACGAGCAGGCCGGTTTCGACAGCGATATTCGGGGTTTTGTGCGACATGGGAGACCTCCGGTTAACCTTTTGTCGCACCCGTGTTGTGGTCTTGCTGGCTGTATTCGGCTGTCATCCCGGGATTGAGTCCGATTCCAGCTAGCGTTGCGAGAACCGCTAGAGGATCATGCTGTTATGCAATCCGACGAGACCGACTTCCCCGATCCCGAAACCTGCGACAGGGCGCGACTGGCGCGGGACCCGGCATTTGACGGCCTGTTTTTCAGCGGCGTGCGATCCACGAAGATCTATTGCAGGCCGGTCTGCCCGGTTCGTCCGGCAAAGTCCGCCAATGTCAGCTTTTACCCGACCGCCGCCGCTGCGGAGAATGCGGGGTTCAGGCCATGTCTGCGATGCCGGCCGGAGACGGCGCCCGGCAGTCCCGCCTGGCGCGGAACGGCTGCAACGGTGGGCCGGGCAATGCGGATGATCGAGGCGGGATATCTGGATGACAAGCCGGTCACGGCACTGGCGGACAGTCTCGGGATTGGCGCACGGCACCTGTCCCGGCTTTTCGCCCGGCATGCCGGGGCCAGTCCGGCTCAGGTCGCGGCGACCGCACGGGTGCAGCGGGCGAAACGTCTGATCGATCTTGGCGAGATGCCGATGGCGGAGATTGCCTTCGCCGCCGGATTTCAGAGTATCCGGCGGTTCAATGACGTGTTCCGGGCGCTCTATGGCAGAGCGCCGTCCTCGCTGCGGAAGACGCCCCGACGTTGACGTTGACGTGAAAGATATCGCCGTTCTTCACCAACACTCCACGTCCATAACCGCTTATGGCGTTTATCCTTGTTGAAGCCTTCACGAACCCTTTGTGATATTGGGGATTCCCGGCACGCCGAAGGGTGGTCAAATTGAATAACGAGGTTCGAAATGGGGATCGTCACTGACATCGTCCTGCCTTTGGTCCTGGCTTTCATGATGTTCACCCTGGGACTGGGGCTCCGGATTTCCGATTTCGGCCGGTTGCTGACGCAGCCGCGGGATATGGTGACCGGGCTGGTCTTCCAGATGCTGCTTTTGCCGCTCGTTGGTTTTCTGCTGGTTTCCAGTTGGCCTTTGGCACCGGAAATCGCGATGGGCGTGATGCTGATCGCCGTGGCGCCGGGCGGCGTGACATCGAATTTCCTGACCTCTCTGGCGAGAGGGGATGTCGCGCTTTCGGTGTCGCTGACCGCTGTCGCCAGTTTGCTCAGCGTGGTAACCATCCCGCTGGTTCTCGGCATGGCCTATCAACAGATTGCCGGTGAGGCACTGGCCGGGGAAGTCTCGATCGGCAAAACCGCGATCAGCATCTTCCTGATCGTGACCGTGCCGGTCCTGCTCGGCATGGCAGTGCGTCACTTTGTGCCCGGTTTGACGGACCGGTGCGCGCCCTATGCCATCAAGCTCTCGACCCTGTTCTTCGTGCTCGTCCTCGCGGGTGCAATTCTGCAGGAGCGGGAAAATGTGGTGGCGTATTTCGCCGAAGCCGGACTGGTCACGCTTGCGCTGAACGTCGTCATGATGGCGCTCGCCTTCCTCGGCGCCCAGGCGCTTGGCAGCGGGCCGGAGCAGCGTATTTCGATCTGCATCGAATGCGGCCTTCAGAACGGTACCCTCGCCATCGCGGTGGGCGTGCTGATCTTTGGCGGCGGCGCCTACGTCATTCCGGCGGCAACATACAGCCTGATCATGTTCGCGACCGGGCTGCTGTTTCTCGCACTGGCCCGGCGGAAGCTGATGCCCGCCGTCAATGCCGGCTGAAGGCTGTCGAGGTCAGACGTTGAAGCGGAAGTGGAAGACGTCACCGTCCTTCACCAGATATTCCGAACCTTCGACCCGCATCTTGCCGGCTTCCTTGGCGCCGCTCTCGCCGCCGCAGGCGACGAAATCGTCATAGGCGATGGTTTCCGCCCGGATGAAGCCGCGCTCGAAATCGGTATGGATGACGCCTGCCGCGTTCGGTGCCTTGGCACCGCGCCCGACGGTCCATGCCCGGGCTTCCTTCGGGCCGACCGTGAAGAAGGTCAGCAGATCCAGAAGGCTGTAACCGGCACGGATCAGGCGGGCGAGACCGGCTTCTTCCAGACCAAGAGTCTCCAGGAATTCGGCCTTTTCTTCGGTGGTGCCGAGCTGGGCGATTTCGGACTCGATGGCGGCTGAAATCACAACCGCGACGGCGCCTTCGGCTTTCGCCATCTCGAACACCTTGGCGGAATATTCATTGCCCTCGGCGGAGCTTTCCTCGTCCACATTGCAGACATAGAGCACCGGCTTGGTGGTCAGCAGCTGCAGGGTGGCGACGATCTTCTGTTCTTCCGGGCTCCAGTCATCGATGGAGCGGCCCGGTTTGCCGTCGCGCAGGGCTTCCAGAAGTCTGGTCATGATGGCGACCTGGATCTTCGCGTCCTTGTCGCCGGACTTGGCTTTCTTCTCCAGCGGGGAGACCCGGCGCTCCAGGCTGTCGAGATCGCAAAGCATTAGCTCTGTCTCGATGGTCTCGGCATCGCGCAGCGGATCGACGGAGCCTTCGACATGGGTGATGTCGTCGGAGGCAAAGCAGCGCAGCACGTGCACGATAGCGTCGACCTCACGGATATTGGCGAGGAACTGGTTGCCCAGACCTTCGCCCTTGCTGGCACCGCGTACCAGACCGGCAATGTCGACGAATTCAAGCTGCGTCGGCAGGATGGTCTTCGAGCTGGCGAGTTCGGCGAGCTTTTCGAGGCGCGGGTCCGGCACGGCCACGCGGCCGGTATTCGGCTCGATGGTGCAGAACGGATAGTTCGCCGCTTCCGCCGCCGCCGTTTCGGTCAGCGCGTTGAAGAGGGTGGATTTGCCGACATTCGGCAGGCCAACGATGCCGCACTTGAAGCCCATGACTTAATTTTCCTGACTGTTATCGCTGGCGCCGACAGCCTTGGCTGTATCCGGCTTGTTGTTCGGTTTTGGCGGTTTCGGGCGCTGCGGGAAGACGGCCTGGCTGACCCGGCTCATGAAGCCGCTATCCTCGCCCTTGACCAGCAGGTCAGCCTCGTCGGCGACTGCGGGCACGAGCTTCGAGAGCCAGCCGGCGCGTTCCGCCTTGGCGAAATCCTGCAGCACGTAATCCTTCACCCGGTTCTTGTCGCCCGGATGGCCGACGCCGAGACGGACCCGCCAGTATTCCTTGCCGATATGGGCATCGAGACTGCGGATACCATTGTGACCGCCGCTTCCGCCGCCGCGCTTCACGCGCAGCTTGCCGGGGGCAAGGTCGATCTCGTCATAGAAGACGATGATGTTTTCGAGAGGGATCTTGAAGAACCGGACAGCTTCGCCGACCGCGCGGCCGGAATCGTTCATGAAGGTGGTCGGTTTCATCAGCAGGACCTTCTCACCGCCGACTGTACCGTCGGCGGTGAGGGCCTGAAAGCGTGCCCGGAAAGGACCGAAACCATAGCTTGAGGCAATTTCGTCAGCGACGAGAAAGCCGATATTATGGCGCGTCAGCTCGTATTTCGCCCCGGGATTTCCAAGGCCAACGAACAGAAACATCGCTCGGTCCCCTCCCGCCGGACCGCCTCACGAGGAGGCGGGCACGGCGCGGCAGATTAGTCTTCGGACTCGGTTTCGGCGTCTTCAGCCGTATCTTCGGCCTCGTCTTCGGATTCGCTGGCTTCGCTCTTCATCGAGGACGGAGCAGCGATGGTTGCGACGGTGAAATCCCGATCGGTAATGGTCGGGGTGACACCTTCCGGAAGGACGATGGCGCTGATGTGAATGCTGTCGCCGACATTCCAGCCCTCGAGGTCGAGGGTCAGGGAAGACGGCATCTGGTCCGGACGGCAGCTCACTTCGACTTCGTGACGCACGACGTTCAGAACGCCGCCGACCTTGAGGCCCGGGCACTTGTCTTCGTTGATGAACTCAACCGGCACTTCGACGGTGATGGTCGAAGAGGCGCTGACCCGAAGGAAATCAACATGCTCCGGACGATCGGTGACCGGGTGCAGCTGCACGTCACGGGCAAGCACGCTGTGCTTCTTGCCGTCGACTTCGAGATCGATCAGGGTCGAAAAGAAACCGGACTGATGAAGCAGCTTCGTCAGCGCACGCTCATTGAGCGTCACGGAAACCGGGTCTTTCTTGTCGCCGTAAATTACGGCCGGGATGAGCCCCGCGCGACGGGCGGCACGGGCGGACCCCTTACCGACCCGGTCACGCGTCTGGGCGCTCAGTGCGATCACATCAGACATTTTATTCTCCAATAAAGATGTTCCGCGTGCGGCTGACCTCCAGGGGTGCCAGCCCGCAAGGCGGAACGGATGAGCGGGGCGTTTTAGTGGCTTTCGCCGGAAAAAGCTAGCCCAAAGCGGCCCGGACCGGCATGCCGGTCCGGCGCGGCAGGTCTAGAAGTTGAAGAGGCTGGAAACCGAGCGCTCTTCGGCGATGCGCCGGATCGACTCGCCGAGAAGCGGCGCGACCGAAATCTGGCGGATATTGCGTGCGACACGAACGGCTTCCGTGGTCGCGATACTGTCCGTGGTGACCAGGGATTGCAGCGGCGAGGATGTCACGCGCGCAACAGCGCCGCCGGAGAGCACGCCATGCGTGATATAGGCATCGACGGAAACCGCGCCGGAGGCCATCAGGGCTTCGGCGGCATTGCAGAGGGTGCCGCCGCTGTCGACGATATCGTCGACCAGAATGCAGCGCTTGTCCTTCACGTCACCGATGATGTTCATGACCTCGGACACACCGGCACGTTCGCGGCGCTTGTCGATGATCGCGAGGTCGGCGTTCAGCGGCTTGGCCAGCGCGCGAGCACGCACAACACCGCCGACATCGGGCGAAACGATGGTGATTTGCTCGTCGCCGTAGCGGTCCGTGATGTCCTTGTGGAAGACGGGGGCGGCGAACAGATTGTCCGTCGGGATATCGAAGAACCCCTGTATCTGGCCGGCATGGAGATCCATGGTCAGCACCCGGTCAGCGCCGGCCGTGGTGATCAGATTGGCGACCAGCTTGGCGGATATCGGTGTTCGGGACCCTGATTTCCGGTCCTGACGGGCATAGCCGTAATAGGGAATGACAGCCGTGATGCGCCGTGCCGAGGCCCGCTTCAGTGCGTCGAGCGTGACCAGCAGTTCCATCAGGTTGTCATTCGCCGGATAGGAGGTTGGCTGGATGACGAAAACGTCTTCCCCGCGCACATTCTCCTGGATCTCGACGAACACTTCCATGTCCGAGAACCGGCGGACGTCGGCCTTCGTCAATGGCATGTTGAGGTAGGCGGCGATTGTTTCCGCCAGTGGCCTGTTACTGTTACAGGCCAGGATCTTCATACGAACGTCTGACATTCGTGCCCTGTGATCTCGGTTGGGGAAGGAGCGGTGAAATCCTTATCTTGCTGTGCCGGATCTTCAAGAAATCAGCATCAGTAGAAGCGGGCGGAACATATCAGCGCGTGTTGAAAGCGCGCAAGGGTTATTGCCGCTTTGTGACAGGTTTCTCGCCTATTCTCTGGCGTCCATACGCACGCAGCAGGGGCAGAAGGCCTTGCATGGTGCCGTCCGCGATGAGTGGCGAGGCGGAAACCCAATTCTCTTCCATGCTGCCGGCGGACACCGCGTTCTGCTGGTCGATGACACCGATTTCCCGGGCGGCAGGATCGATAAGGCGCCAGGAAATGGCGACGATATCGGTGTCTGCATTGATAGGCTTGATGTCGATCCTGCCTTTCAGGGACAGTGCGCCCTCCGGGATCGTGCCGCTGTTTTCTATGGCCACGCCGCGGGCGCGGAGCTTGCGCAGCAGGGCCTGGCGCAGGATGGCATTCCCGCTGCCGGCCTTGCCTTCGATCAGATCGACATAAAGTCCGGGAAGATCGGCTGTGGCGAGGGTTTCTATCTGCGGGAGCAGCCAGGCCGCGATATCCGGCGCATTCTGGTTGGAGATGTCTTTGAAATGGGCGGCGTCGGGCGCTTCCCAGAATGCGGCGGGCGGAACCGAGGCGACGCGTTTCTCGCCGATGACCTTGCCGGACGGGTCGCTCAACTCCCAATCGAGAATAAGTTCGGAAGGCTGTCCGACATGGAGTTGCTGATAGCCCTGGCCCTTGAGAACATAGCTGCGCTTGTTCCGGGCGCTGGCGCTGGCGATGACATTGTGTTTGACCAGTGATTTCGAGAGCGCCGCCGCCATGGCTTCCCCAACCCAGCCCACAGGTCCCTCGATAGGCTCGACATAGATGCCGGCGGCTTCGGGGGCGAGAAGAAATTCGACGTCTGATTTCTGGTAAGGCTCCCGGCTGAACGGGCGCGGTATTTCTCCGCAGCCGGTCAGGAAGAGTACCAGCAGGACCGGCAGGATGAGGCGGCGTGCGGAGAAGTCCCGGCACGGGGGGCTGTCTTTCATGGTGCGGGACTTAAATCACCAGGACGCAACTGACAAGCAGCCCGAGGACGGCCGCTGCGAACAGGATATGGAGATGAGGCATGTTTCGGCGTCTTCCCCGGAGTGCTATTTGCGAACAAGGTCGAGCGGCAGCCTGGAAAGCCGTTCGTTTCCATCGTCGGTGACAATGAAGGTCTCGCCGAGGGTCATGGCAAGATCCTTGTTGCTGTCCATCAGGATCATGTGTGCGAAGAACACCATGCCGGGACGGATTTCAACCGGGTTGCCGTGGTAGAGCATCGGGAAGTCCATCCACATCGGAGCGAAGACGGCGCCGAGAGAGTAGCCGCAGGCATTCATCCGGGCATGGCTGTAACCGCGCCGGTCCATGACGGAGGCATGCGCGTCGAACACCGAACCGGCGATATTGCCGGGACGTAGTGCCGCGCGGCAGGCTTCCAGTGCTTCCACGCAGGCGCTGTGCATGTCGACATGCCCGGGCTTCGCCGGTCCGATGGGGAGCGTGCGCATCATGCAGGCATGGTAGTGCCGGTATGCCCCGGCAAACTCCAATGTCAGTTGATCCTCGGCCTCCAGTGTGCGGCGGCCGGTGAAGTAGCGGCACAGCAGCGCGTCGGAGCCGGAGCCGATAATGAACTCGTTGCCGGGATAATCACCGCCACCCTTGAAGACGGCTCCCTGCATGGCGGCGAGTATGTCTCCCTCGAAGGCACCCGGGCCGGTCAGCTCCTGCCCGGCTATGAGGGCATCGTCCGCCAGCTCGGCGGCGCGCCGGACATAGGCCAGCTCTGTCGGGGACTTCACCACGCGCAGTTCGGAAACCAGCTCGGAGCTGTCGATCAGTGTGCAAAAGCCGTCGAGTTCGGCGTTGATCGCCATGCCGTTCCGTGCGGTCAGACCATAGGCCTCGTATTCGATGCCGAAGGTTTTTCCGGCGCCGCCAAACTCGCCCAGCATGGCTTTCAGCTCGCTCGCCGGTGTGGCGCCGTCCCGATCGACCCAGATCCGGATATCCTGGATCATGCTGGTGTTCTGCGCCTGCCGGAGATCCGGCGCCCGCGTCATCAGGGCAAGACGCCCGTCCGCGCCGAGATAGAGGCACTGGAAGAAGCAGAAACCGAACGTGTCATACCCCGTGAGGTAGAACATGCTTTCCTGGCGGAACATCAGCAGGCCGTCGAGGCCGCGCCGCTGCATCAGGTCTATGGTCCGCGCGCGGCGGTCCGCGAGCTCCTGCTCGGTGAAATGCAGCACAAGCTACTCCGATATGACGATGGTTGAGAGCTGCCGTCCGTAATCCGGCTCATTGCGCAGGCGCGAGCGCCGGTAGCTGAAAAAGTTCGGCTCGTCCCTGCAGGTATCACAATCGAGCCGGTAGAGCTCGCCCAGCCCGAGACGGGACAGGCGGGAGGCGCAGTAGTTCGAGAGGTCGAACTGGAAGTGCCCCTCGCGATTGCCGGCACTGAAGAAGGCGGCGTTGTTCTTGTCCTGCTCGAGGAACGGCTGCGGGAATTCCGGACCGACCTCGTAGGAGGCCTGGCCGATGCAGGGACCGACGGCGACCTGGATGTTGTCCGCACGGGCGCCGAGTTCGATCATCGCGTCGACCGTTGCTTCCATGACGCCGTTCAGCGCGCCGCGCCAGCCTGCGTGGCAGGCGCCGATGATGCCATCTCCCGGGTCGGAGAACAGGATCGGTGTGCAATCCGCCGAGAGGACGCCGAGGGCGATGTTCTTGCGTGCCGTCACCATGCCGTCGGCGCGCGGGGGCTCGTCTGGCCGCTCGTCGCTGTCGATGACATGGACGATTGCGGAATGGATCTGGTTGCAGGTGAAGAGCGCCCCGGCATCGCAATCGAGTGCGGCCATGGTTCGTGCCCGGTTGGCGACGACGGCTTTTCGCGTGTCCCCGGATCCGAGCCCGCAATTGAGCGAGCGATAGATGCCCTGACTGACCCCGCCGCGCCTTGTATAGAAAGCGTGGCGGATCTTGTCCGTATTCATCTCGTCAAGTTGGATCACCCTGAAAAGGCTCCCGTTTCACGCATCGACCTGTTCCGTGGCGGGCCGAAACCGGGAAGCGCATCCACTCCCGGCGCGGCAATCGCCACAGCCTTGAACAGCGTGCCCATTTCGGTGGGTTCGATCAAGCGCCGCGCGCCGCTACGGATTGTCGCCGCCTGGGCGGGGGAGGCTTTTCCGACAAGGGCCTGGACCCGGGGTTCGATGCCAAGCGCGGTGAGGAATTGCCCCTGTGTCACGGTGCCGAAGCAGGTGCAGCCGCCGGACGCGGCGCTTTCCAGCAAGGCATCGAAATCGACATGGGCGGTCAGATCCGCGGTCCCGGGCTTCTCCAGCACGTCCACATATTGATGGCCGCGCAGTGCCTGGAAGGTGTCGCCGAAAGCGCTTTTGCCGTGGCCGTAATCAAGGAACAGTCCGGCGCCGCCACAATGGGCAATGTGCCGTGCGATCTGTTCGGCGACCGTGCGGCCGTCCTCGCAGATCTCGAATATGTCACCCTCTGCGGGTATCAGGGCGGAAGGCGCCAGCCTGACCAGGTCGGCCGGTGCCGGCATCTCCGACCAGCCAAGGGCGTCATTTCCGGCATCCTGGACGATGCAGCGCTCCCGCCACATGCCATCGCGATGGATTAGTTGCCGGATCGGCAGGGCGTCGAAAAATTCGTTGCCGAGAATGAGGGAGGGGGCGTTCGGGAGTGTTTCCACCGTGTCATGCCAGGTGACATCCGTGCCGGACAATGTCTCGCGCTGGAGGGCGCGGAGCCGGGGGCTGGCTTCGACGAGATGGACCTCAATGGCATCGCGGAAGCCCGGCACGATGCGGGCGGCGCGCAGTGCGTCGGCCATCAATGTGCCGCGGCCGGGGCCGCATTCGACCAACGCGATCTTCGTCGGGCTGCCGGTCTGCTGCCAGACAGCGGCGCACCAGAGGCCGATCAACTCGCCGAAGGTCTGGCTGATCTCCGGCGCGGTGATGAAGTCGCCCGCCACGCCGAACGGCTCACGCGTCGTGTAATAGCCGTGCTCCGGATGCAGCAGGGCTTCCCGCATATAGCGCGCCACGGTGAGCGGACCGTCCGTCTCGATCAGGGCCTTCAGATGTGCCGATAGCGGGCTTGCCGTCATGAATTATCCGGGAGCGGAGGACGGCGGAGAGCCCAGATCATCACCCCGGTCCCGACCAGGATCATCGGCAGCGAAAGAAGCTGTCCCATGGTCGCGCCCGCGAACAGGAAGCCGAGTTGCGCATCGGGTTCCCGGAAGAACTCGACGATGAAGCGGGCGATACCGTATCCGGCAAAGAACAGGCCACCGATTGCACCGGGATAGCGCCTGATATCGATACGGGCGATCAGCAGGGCAATAAGGATGAACAGCACAAGGCCTTCCAGCGCGGCTTCATAAAGCTGGCTTGGGTGTCTCGGCATCGGGCCGCCATTCGGAAACACCATCGACCAGGGAACATCGGTGGCGCGGCCATAGAGCTCGCCATTGATGAAGTTCGCGATGCGTCCGAAGAACAGCCCGATCGGCGCCGCCGCCGCCACGATATCGCCAACCAGGAGCGGATTGATGCCGCGCCGCCGGGCGAAGAGGAACAACCCGGCGAGCGTACCGAGCATGCCGCCATGGAAGGCCATGCCGCCATGCCAGACCATCAGGATCTGTGCCGGGTTTTCGAGATAGTAGGGGAGATTGTAGAACAGCACGTAGCCGATGCGGCCGCCGAGCACCACGCCAAGCGTGGCATAGATCAGCAGATCATCCAGCGAGGACGGGTCCATGAAATGCGGTGTGCGGCGGCACAGATGCACACAATAGCGCCAGCCGAGGATCAGCCCGGCGATGTAGGCGAGTGCGTACCAGCGGACGGCGAACGGTCCGACGGAGAAGATCACCGGATCGATATTCGGGAAAGGCAGGCCTGCCTGCTCCATAAGGGTCGCTCCCGCGTTCAGCGATAAGGGTCTTCGGTGTCGAGATAGTCCTGGACGTAGCGCCGCACGCCTTCTTCAAGCGGGGTGAATTGACCCGGATACCCGGCATCCCGCAGCTTCTCCATGCGCGCTTCGGTGAAGTACTGGTAGCGGTCCCGGATCTCCACCGGCGTATCGACGAAATCGATTCGCGGGTCCTTCTCAAGCGCGACATACACCGCGCGGGCGAGATCGGCGAAGGAGCGGGCCTGGCCGGTGCCGAGATTGAACAGGCCGGAGACGTCCGGCGTATCGTGCAGCCAGATCATCACCTCGACGCAATCGCCAACCCAGACGAAATCGCGAAGCTGGCCGCCATCCTCGTAATCGGGGTTGTGGGAGCGGAACAGCGTCGCCGGCAGGTTGGCTGCGGCGCGCGGATATATCTGTGCCACCACGCTCTGCTGGTTGCCCTTATGGGATTCGTTCGGGCCGTAGACATTGAAGAACTTGAGTCCGGCCCATTGTTTCGGCGTCTTGCGCCCCTCGGCAACCAGGCGGGCGATTCGGCGGTCGAACAGATGCTTGCTCCAGCCATAGGGATTGAGCGGCTGCAGTCCGGCGAGGCCGTCGATGCTGGCGTCGTCCTCGAAACCCTCGCTGCCGTCGCCATAGGTGGCGGCGGACGAGGCGTAGATCAGTCTTGCGTCATTCTCGGCGCACCATGTCCACAGATCGACGGAGGTGCGGAAATTCTGTTTAACGATGAAATCGGCATCGCGTTCGGTGGTGGAGGAACTGGCACCAAGATGAAACACGGTCTCGACCACGTTCTTGTGCCTGTCGAGAAAGTCGAACAGATCCTCGGGCGGGATGATGTCGGCCAACTCGCGCTTTGCGATGTTGCGCCACTTCTCTCCGGCGCCGAGCGTGTCGCAGACCACGATGTCCCGCGCCAGATCCTCGCGCTCGCTGAGGGCGGCGACCAGGTTGGATCCGATAAATCCGGCGCCGCCTGTAACGACAATCATGCTCGTTCCTCCGATCCTAACTCTATATGGATGTTTCTCGCCCGACGCGGATTGCTTTCGCAAGCTCGAAAGTAGTAGGTCTGGGAACGGACGCTGCTTGTGCCCCGAGGATTTGCCCAATATCCGGCAGCCGGGCCAGACCAGGAGGAGCCGCCGATGCAGACGAATAACAGATTTTTCGATGACATCGCCAAGATGGCGAACGGCGCCATGTCCGCCGCCGCCGGTGTCCGCGAGGAGATGGAGCAGCTGATTCGTCAGCAGTTCGAGCGCTATCTCGGTGAGCACGATCTTGTGACATACGAGGAATTCGCGGCCGTGCGCGAACAGGCGAGCAAGGCGCGCTCCGAGCAGGAAGCGCTTGCGGAACGTGTTGCAATGCTTGAAAAGGAGCTCGCAAGCCTCAAGGAGGCCAAGGCGAAGACCACACGCCGGGCGCCAAAGCAGGCAAAAACAACGACTTCCGCCAAATCCGCTGCGCCGGATGCGGCACAGAATAAATAAGCCGCTGTTTTGTAAAGAAAACTAAATAGACCAATATTTCGGACGCGACCCACGAAATATAGGTTGATCGCGGGTTTCGCATTTGAGAGGCTACTTCTCGTGGTACTTGGCGATTGGTATCACGCTAGATCTAGTCGGGCTGTTAATCGCGGTCTGACGGACCAAGCTTCCCTGTCTACGATCGTCCCGGAGCGCCGGACAGCGCACCTCTCAGAGGGGGTTTGATAGTATGTCTCTGACTTACGTCGAAACGGTTGAAGTTCCCCGTAATCCGTTAGACCTGATGGAGGAAATTGTCGGAGCCAATGATTGGGCTCACGAGCGTGCGAGCACAGATGAGCTTGCCGTCGAAATCCAAGGCCGCTGGGCTGACTACCGGCTCTTTTTCCTCTGGCAGGAGGATATGGGAGCGCTTCACTTCTCGTGCATTTTCGAAAGCCGGGTTCCGGTCGAGAAACGGCGCGAGGTCCATTCCCTGCTTGCAATGATCAACGAGAAACTCTGGCTCGGTCATTTCGACCTCTCCACCGAAGACGGAACACCGATGTTTCGTCAGACCTGTCTGCTGCGTGGCGCGCATTCCGCGAGCGTCGAGCAGCTCGAGGATCTGGTGGATGTCGCCCTGACCGAATGCGAGCGCTTCTTCCCTGCGTTCCAGTTCGTCATCTGGGGCGGAAAATCGGCGGAAGAGGCGATGCAAGCCTCCCTGCTGGATGTTGTCGGAGAAGCTTGACCTTCCAATGAACAAATCTCTCCTGCTGCTTGGATGCGGCAAAATGGGCGGCGCCCTTCTTCAAGGCTGGCTTGAAAAAGGCTACGCCGCTCATGGCATCTGCGTGATCGAACATTCTGAAGCCGCGACGGCTCAGTTTGATGGCATCGACGGTGTGACTATTGTCCGGGATATCTCGGACGTTCCGGAGGATTTCCATCCGGGAATGGTCATGCTGGCGCTCAAGCCGCAAATGATGGATGCGGCGGCACCGCTGGCCCGCTATGCCGGTCCGGAAACGGCTTTCCTGTCGATCGCGGCGGGCAAGACCATCCAGTATTTCGAAAGCCTGCTCGGCTCCGATGCGGCGATTATCCGCTCCATGCCGAATACCCCGGCCGCGGTCGGGCGCGGGATCACGGCCTATGTCGGCAACAAGGCCGCCAGTCAGGCGCAGATGAATCTGGCTGGTGACCTGTTGTCCGCTGTCGGCGAAGCGCTGGAGGTCCCGGAAGAGGGGATGCTCGACGCGGTGACAGCGGTTTCCGGCAGTGGCCCCGCCTACGTCTTTTATGTCATCGAGGTGATGGCGGCGGCTGGCGAGAAGCTTGGCCTGCCGGCCGATCTCGCCATGCGCCTTGCATCGGCCACGGTGTCCGGCGCGGGGGAGCTTGCACGGCAATCCTCCGAGCCGGCGGCGCAGCTCCGGCAGAACGTCACCAGTCCCGGCGGGACCACAGCCGAAGCACTCAAGGTGCTGATGGCGGATGACGGTATTGGTCCGGTTTTCGAAAAAGCGCTGAAAGCGGCGGCGGACCGGTCGCGGGAGCTTGCCGGGTAGGCTGTTCCCTTGCTCCCCGTTCTTGAAGACCCATATCGTGGAGGCACACACGATATGGATGAGCCATGGCACCGGCGGACAGCGAGACGATCCTCGATAAAGTCCTGGAGATAGCAGGCGATAAAGGCTGGACCGGCTTGACCATGGAGATGGTTGCCGAGGGCGCCGGAGTGCCGCTTGCCGACCTGACCCGGGCCTACCCCCGTAAATCCGC
>TARA_R110002051_G_scaffold325547_1_pt1 | contig 60853 bp, 47 predicted proteins | sample TARA_R110002051 | Tara Oceans TARA_R110002051 (sample SAMEA4397023) | marine metagenome | biome: Polar Biome; feature: [MES] marine water layer (ENVO:01000295) within the mesopelagic zone...; material: water (ENVO:00002006), including particulate matter (ENVO:01000060) such...
CCCTATTCCTATGTCCTGCACCAGAACACTGTCAGCCCGACAATGGGGTTCTTCTAGATACTGTTCTAAGAACCTAAAGACATAAAAACCCTCCCGGATAATCCGGGAGGGTTTTCCTTCTTAAGGCACGCTTTTGGCTTACGATCACGCCTGACTGCTCATCGCGTAGACGGTTCGAGTGCTTAAATGCCGAACGCTCCCGTTTGGGAGCACGACGAATTGTTTGTCAATCGGATGCGTGCCCATCTCGGGCCGGTGAATCGGGGCTTGAGAGCCCAGCTAGGTTCGCAGCGGTGGCTCGCTAAGCGGCAGAACGATGGGGATTACCACGTTCGGAGTCGTTGCTGTGTAGGCATTCGTCCAGTGGGCGTCGCGACTGCGTAGCGCGGGGACGGTCTGACGTACAAGAATTTGCGCGTGCTCTTCGAACTCTTTCTTGAGGAAGCTGGCGATGCGCGTCAGATTGTGCTGAACAAGCAGGAACGCCGAAAAGATTGATGCAGCGGCAATTCCGCGGGTGCGTCGTCGAGAAGCGGTCTGAATGTCAGAAGTGCCACCCGTCTTGATCTGGGCATTGAGTGATTCGATCCCATTGCGGGCGTACTGGTGGAAGGTTTCCCACTTTTCAGTGCCGTAGACGAGCCCCTGGGCTCGTTTTTGAATCTCGGCATGCTCGAACGAGACCGAGTGTTGCTTGCAAATGCGATCAAGCTCGGCGGGGATGTCGTCGTGCTCGATTTCGGGGCGCGACTTCTTCGCGGCCGTTTTCATCATCTCGCGAATTGGGCACACCACGGTGGGGCTGGCGCCGAGTGCCGGACACATCATGGGGACTTTGCCCCGAGCATCCGGTTTCTCTTTCTGAATGAGTCGGTACGGCAGGCGGGCGTTGATACGCGCCCGGAAGGTTTCCTTGTCAATGCGGTTGTTGAGGTAGTCCGGGGTTGCGGTCAACATCGGTTCCGGTGTGGCTGGGCAGAAGAGGCCATCGTTGACATAGAGCGCGCCTCCAGAAGCGGCCTCACGGTACTCGCGGTCTTTCCTGTAGTCAGTCGACGGGACGTAGCCAAGGGCTACCGCAGGGGTGTGCAGACGCTCGTGGATCGCATTGGCGAAGTATTCTTTGTCCGTATCTGCGAGGCCGGGCTTCAATCCAGTTTTTATGGCTGAAGTGAGAACCTTGATTGCTTCTTCCGAAGCGCCGACGTTCGGGATGGCGAGGGTGGCAGCTACGGCCAAGTGCGGAAAGCGCTCGGAGCCTGGTTTCTCGTGGTCTACCCGAACGGCGATGGTGAGTGCGTAGCCCCGTTGGTAGACGACGCTCGATGTCTTACGGTTGGCGTTTTTTGCATCGAAGGGGATCACGCTTCCGGGCCGGTCATCTCCGCGTATTCCGCCGCTCTTGACGTAGAAACCGTTCGAAAGGTCGACGGCGCCTGGCGTCAATTTGGCCTGGTCGTTGATGATGGCTTCTTCGGCGGCCTGAGCGTCCAACGTCTTGCGACTGTAAACCTTGGTGGTGGGAGAGGCAATGAAGGTCTGGTCGATGGACAAGCTCATCTTGTCGTCGACTCGGCGTAGTCGGCGCGGCTGCTCGTTGAAGGACATCAACAGAAAGCGTTCTGTGAATTCGTCGAGGCGAGCTTTGAAGAAGCTCGCGCGTTCGGTGTCGTGATTGTCGACAATGTGTTTGATTGCGACGTGCGTCTTGGCGAAGCGCATGTCGTAGGGGTACGGATTCATACATTCGACGATGCGGTGGAATGCGTTGTAGGTGTTGTTGTACCAGCGCTTCTCCTCAGCTAGGTGACCGGCGAATGTAGTGGCAGGCGCTGGCAGCTCTAGCAGCGTCCGCGACTCGGCGCCCAGACGGTGCTGGAAGAGCTCTCGGAGTTCAGTGATGAGAAGCGGTTTCTTCTCGCCGGCAAGAATCATGAGGCCCGTGAGAATCGCGAGGTCGTGCACGAGGATGGGACGGCCACCCACGCTGTTGTCCATGCCATCGTCCAACCGCCACTGCGCGAGACGTTCCAAGATGCCCGTTTTGCGAACGCGTACAACGGCTGCAATCACGGCGGGGTGATGCATTTCAGTGAGGACTTTGGCTTTCGTCATGACCTCATGCGGGTGAAGCCCACCGAAGTCGATATCTTTGCTCCCGCCGTCGAGTACGACGGCACCGTTAGTGATCATCGGGATACCGCCGAACCGGCAACCTGCTCGAAGAAGTCACTAGTGGACCGAGCGGCGATGAGATGCATGTAGCGGTCGACCGATGCAAAGTTTTTGAATCCGCAGACCTCTTTGAGCACTGCCAGTGGGAGGTCATTCTCGAACTGCTGAATAATCCAAGTGAGACGAAGGCGAGCCGCAGAAACGCGCAGGTCCCACTTCTGCTCGCTCAGGTACCCCTGCACCAATCGAGGTGGGTATTCTTCTCCTCGGTTGCCGTGAAAGAGGTAACCATCCAGACGACCGTCGACCGCTTTTGCAAGCGCTGGAAGCCATGCGCTGGCTATAGGGATTATGCGAGGACGTTTGCCTTGAACTGACACCGTCGTGTGGACACCATCGTTCGTCAAGTGCTCAACTCGCGTGTCGATCAGTTCTGCCGCGGAGAGGCCTGCTCCACCGCACAGAGCGAGGATCGAATAGGCGTTGTGGCGGCGGCGGTCGGAATTCTGACCAAGTGCCCACGATTGGAAACGTGCAATCTCTCCTGCCGTGTAGGGCACCATCTTGTCGCTAGGTTCGGGCTCAGGAATTCGCTTCAGTCGTGAGTCAGTCTGTTTTTCGATCAGAACAGCAATTCGTCGGTATACGTCGAAACGGTACGCCGGGCTACGGTCCGCGATACCAATCTCAACAAAGGCATCCAGGAAGCGCTGGGTGAAGATCCTTTCGAAGCGAAGCTCAGCTCCCGTTGTGGCCCACACCCAGGCGATGTATCGGGTGAGAATCGTCATCGAAGTGCGGACCGGGTTGAAGTCTCGGGGTTGAGTCATGAGCACGACAGAAATCACGAAGGGTCGAATCGCTTGCCATTGGGCGGGCGTCTCCAGCCGCGGGCGAAACTTGGAGACGATGGCCCAATCTAGGTCGGGCATGTTGGGGTCAAGTTGGCGTAGGTCGGCGACTGCCATTTGGTAGTCAGAAATATCGTTGGCTCGTAGTTTTTTGCGCATGCCTCGGATGAGTGCGGCAAATTTCGCCGACCCCTCAAGAATCTTCGAAGTATTTTGAACAGCCAGAACCCGAAAAGTAAAGAAGAGCAGGTCAGGGATCATTTGGTGTGACCTCGCTTCGCGCTATTGTGCCCATTTCTGGGGACAAAGTCCAGCGAGTTTTGCAGACCAGCGAGCGTTCGGATCCCGGATATCTGCATCAGTTCGATGGGGGACATTCCGTCGGCCAGGTGCCGGCGGAGCCAGGTGGCACGCATCCGAACTGCTCGGATATCTATGTCGGAACGAGCGCGTGACAGAAATTCGGATACCTGATCGGAAGCGACGCTCTTGCGGCCGGGGGCAAAAACCCACGCTTGACTTCGTGCGGCGTCGGCGAAGGGCTGAAGGTTAGTCGCCCACTCCGGGAAAACGGGCACCGTCCGCGGGCGTGATGACCACACGGAAACGAATATCTCCTGAGAGCGGACCGATATATCCGAGACGGTCACTTCGAGAATTTCACGGGTCGCCAGACCAGCGCCCAGCCCGAGCGCAAGAAGGATGCCTGCGTCACGCCTGCGGGATGCAGTTGCTTGCGCGACTGACCAGCTTCGTAGCTCGGCGATTTCGGAGTCGTTGTAAGGAATCGTGGGTGCGGAGCGAGGGAGCGTCGTCCCGGACACGGAGGTATCTTGTGGGTTCAGTATCGCGATTGCTCGCCAGAGTGCTCCGCGGTGGGTCGCCTTCGACGCTGAACTGAGAGTCGGTGTAGCCAAATGGATGAATTGGTCCGCGAGGTTACGCCTGAATATTCGATCGTCACGCAGATCGATCCCGCGAGACTGCCAGCACCACAGCACGAACGGTGTGATGGCCGAGTACAGGCCCGGGAGGTCCCGCCCGCTTTCGGAGACCGTCGAGACCGCGCCAGTGATGAACGGACCGAGGTCGTCCCAGTAGGGCAGCGCCATGATCGGCAGGTAGGTCGACGACGCACTAGGTGGATTTTCTGAGGCGCTGCGTGACCTTGAAGTACTGCTTTCGTCCATGTGGTTGTCACCGCCTTTCATCCTCGGAGTTTCGAACTTACGGATGTCGGCGTTGGGATTTCTCCCTACTCGTCGCAAAGTTCCGCGCATCCCGTCAAGTGCCGCGCACAGAGTTCCTGACGTCGGCACCGTGCCGTCGTCGGAACGGAGCGAATGACAACCATCGGTCTTCTTGACCTTCACGAGCGAGCTGTGTTCGAGTACGAACTTGGAGAATCGGATCCAACTGGGATGCCGTTTCTCGAAGCGGAGCGCCTCTTTTTAGCGACGACAGGGCAAGCGTCAAGCGGCGTCAGCAAACGAGCGCTGAACTGGACGAGCAAGCTCTACCACTACGAGCTATTCACCGCCGAAAACGGTCACACACCGCGCGAGAATACGCGTAATCGCATTTCGCTCCCGCCAGAGGAACGTCGGCTGGGGGAGTGGGCTGGATACCAGCGACGGATGCAGGATCGTCTCACACGCTTTCAGCGGATCCGCTTGGACATATCGACCGCGTTCGAATGGGCCCCGCTCGACGCTAGTTGGCAAGCGCGGTTAGCGGCGTATCGAACGCACGTAGACGCCACAGGACGGCAGCCGTACTTCAACTCGGCAGACCCTTGCGAGTTTCGACTGGCGACATGGGCAGCGCGTCAGCTTCACCTGATGCGGTCAGGGTCGCTGCCGGCAGAACGCTTGATGGACTTCAATTCCGTGATGGCGAGCACGAAATCGTAGGTTCGTTAGTTCGCGAAATCGAACAGTACTTCTGCTTCGTTTTGCTCTAGCTGTACGCGGGTGGCACCTGTCCTGCCGTTTGAACTTTCGCGATGCGTTGTTCCAGCCCTGGAATGAAGTCGTTGGGATTCGATCCTATGGTGTCCAGGTGCGCGCCGATGATTGAGGTCAGCCTGCGAATCGTATCGTCGAAAAGGCTTCTCATTCGGTTAGCATCTTGGATCATTCGGACGTCAGTTTCCGGGCCGTTCCAGACGTCTGCCCATTCGCCGAAGAACTGATGGGCAAGGCGATTGCGTTCGGCGACAGCGCGAGTAAGTTTCGTCTCCAACTCCGGATCATGAACCAGCGAGCGAAGCGCTGCGACTACCGTTCCCATCGTCGATGTGGAAAGTGTTTCCACTGCGCGATCGAGCTCATCCTCGGATGCGAATGACTTAGATACCGTCCGGTTGACGGCGGCCAAGTTTCGAAGCCAAAACTCCAATGCTTGGGCGCCATGCATAGCCCTGCCGTAGGCAGCGAAGACCTCATTGGATGTGGGGTCATCTGAGACAGCATCAGGCATGCGGAGAGACTATCAATGGGAATAGATTCGACCCGCGATTTTTGGAACACGGCTCTCCGTTTAGATCCCGACCTCCAGCGCTCCGATAGGCTCCACAAGGGCAGCATTTGCAACTCAGGATTTCTCGCATTTGAAGGATTGGTGGGCGGCGTGAGAATTATCGACAACGTCAATGAGTTGCTCGGTGACGATCTGAAGTCGGAGATTACTCCTGGTTCGAAAGTGCGCATCGCTGCTTCCACGTTCTCGATTTTTGCTTTCGAGGCGCTTCGTAAGGAACTGGAGAACGTCGGTGAACTGGAGTTCATTTTTACGTCCCCTTCCTTTGTGACCGCAAAGGTCACAGACAAGCTTTACAAAGAACGACGCGAGTTCTTCATTCCCCCAGCGCCGGGGTCAGAGTCGAGTCTGTATGGCTCGGAGTTCGAGGTAAGGCTGCGCAACAAACTGACTCAGCGGGCTATAGCTAAAGAGTGCGCTGAGTGGGTCCGACGGAAGGTGACCTTCCGGTCCAATTCAACCGGCAAGCCTATGCAACAGTTCGCCGCAGTCGACGATAAAGCTGCCTACATGCCGTTGCAGGGTTTCACGACGGCTGACCTTGGATACGAGCGTGGTGACGCAGTATCAAACATGGTGCACCGTATCGATGACAGCCCGATGACATCACAGTATGTGCAGCTGTTTGATCAAATCTGGAATAACGCTAACCAGCTTGACGACGTGACGGACGCTGTTCAGGAACACATCGCGAGTGCCTATGTAGAAAACTCTCCGGCGAGGATTTACTTCCTCATCCTCTACAACCTCTTTGCCGAATTTCTTGAAGAAATTAGTGAAGATGTCCTTCCGAACGACCGCACTGGCTACCTTGAAACCAAGGTATGGAAGAGTCTTTATAACTTCCAGCGAGATGCCGCTATTGGCATCATCAACAAGTTGGAGACGTACAACGGCTGCATTCTTGCGGACAGCGTCGGACTCGGAAAGACGTTTACCGCTCTTGCCGTAATCAAGTATTACGAGCTTCGCAACAAGTCAGTGCTGGTGCTCGCCCCGAAGAAACTGTCTGAGAACTGGACAAACTACAACGCCAATCTCACAACCAACATTTTCGCAAGTGACCGGTTCAACTACGACGTACTCGCCCACACAGACCTGACCCGCACAAAGGGAGAGTCGCTGGGTTTGCGTCTCGATCGCGTGAATTGGGGCAACTACGACTTAGTCGTCATCGACGAGTCGCACAACTTTCGCAACGCGGATTACGCGGAGGAGAAAGAGAGCCGCTATCAGCGGCTCATGCGGCAGGTGATTCAGGAGGGGGTAAAGACAAAGGTCCTCATGCTTTCCGCTACACCGGTGAACAACCGATTCAATGATCTGAAGAACCAGCTTCAACTAGCCTACGAGGGCGAATCAGATAACCTCGCGAGCAAACTCAACTTGTCCACGACGGTCGAGCGAGTTTTTAGCGATTCGCAGAAAGTGTTCAACGAGTGGTCGAAGTTGCCGCCGGAGCGCCGCACTGCGGACACAATTCTGAAGATGCTCGATTTTGACTTTTTTGAGCTCCTCGACTCTGTAACCATTGCTCGTTCGCGCAGACATATTCAGGCGTTTTACGACATGACTGAGATCGGAGCGTTTCCGACAAGGCTTCCTCCTCAGTCAATTCGGGTGCCATTGAGTGACCTCCCGACAGCCCCGTCGTTCAACGAAATCTTTGAACAGCTTCAGCAGCTCAATCTGGCCGTCTACACCCCATTGGCCTACGTGTTTCCGAGCAGGATCAGCAAGTATGAGGACCTGTACAACGTTGGGGCAAGCGGCAGCCGCGCAAACCTTGGACAAAAGGGCCGCGAGCAGGGTCTGAAGAAGTTAATGACGGTTAACCTCTTGAAGCGGCTGGAAAGTTCAGTTGAGGCGTTCCGGCTGACGCTAGCCAAAATCGAAGGCACAGTGGATAAGGCCCTGACGCGCCTCGACGGTCACGAGGACGCCATCGTCGATATGGAGGTCGACCTCTCCGCAGATGACGTCGATGACGACGATGTAGCCAATGTCGAGGCGCTTTCCTTCGGGGACAAAATCAAGATTGATCTTCGAGATCTGGATGTCGAGTCCTGGAAACGCGACCTATGGCACGATCGGGAAACGCTGCGTGAACTTCTCGATGAGATGCGTATGGTGACTCCCGATCGGGACTTGAAGTTGCAAAAGCTAAAGGCTCTAATTACGGCGAAGGCCGCGCAACCAATCAACGAGGGCAACCGGAAGGTATTGGTCTTTTCCGCCTTCGCCGACACCGCGGAGTACCTGTATCGAGAGCTCGCTCCGAGCCTGATTAGTCAAGGTCTGGAAGCCGCAATGATTACGGGCGGTGCGCATTCATCGAAGACCACACTCGGCACCGGCTACGACTTTCAGCAGGTGCTCACCATGTTTTCACCGCGGTCAAAGCAGAGGCATCTGGCGATGCCGAAAGAGGCTGGCGAGATAGATGTGCTCATTGGAACGGATGTGATCAGTGAGGGACAGAACCTTCAGGACTGTGACTACTTGGTCAACTACGACATCCACTGGAATCCCGTCCGCATCATCCAGCGCTTCGGACGAATCGATCGTATTGGTTCTATCAATTCGCAGATTCAGCTCGTAAATTTCTGGCCGGATATTTCGCTAGATGAATACATCAACCTCAAGGAGCGGGTTGAGAACCGTATGGTCATTGCGGACCTTGCTGGCACAGCTGACGACAACGTTCTCACCCCCGAGACGAACGATGCAGCGTTCCGAAAAGAGCAGCTTCGTAAGCTTCAGGATGAGGTCATTGAACTTGAAGACGTGCGGACTGGCATTTCGATCACGGACCTTGGGCTCAACGACTTTCGCATGGATCTGCTCGGCTATGTCAAGGAGCAAGGCGATCTGGCCACGTCACCGAAAGGCCTTCACGCTGTTGTGCCGGCCGATCCTGCTAATGGGCTACGGCCCGGCGCGATTTTCGCCTTGCGGAACTTGGAAGCTGAGAGCGATGTGAACCGAGGCAATCGCCTTCACCCTTACTACCTTGTCTATGTCGACAACGACGGGAACGTCATTTCCGACCACACGGAGGTAAAGAGCTTGCTCGATCTCATACGCGCCGGATGCAAACCGTACGACCAGCCTGTCGCAGAGGTCACTCGTTTCTTTAACGCTGCCACTCTTGATGGGGCTGATATGGCCCAATATTCGGGACTGCTCACTGACGCAATAGGCTCAATGATCGATGTGACTGACGAACGCGATATCGACAGCCTCTTCACTGGCGGACAAACCAGCGCCCTGACCCAGACAATCGCAGGCCTAGACGATTTCGAACTGATCGCATTCCTCGCCATTGTGGATCCCTCGACGAGTATTGAGACCAATGGCTGACGTGCTGTACAAGTGGCCTATCGCAGCGACGCTTGGGAGCCGTGTGCCCAAAGAGAAGTTCTACGAGTACGGCAGTGTGAGCACCGCTGTGCGTGAGAAGTTTGTCTCCGAGGTCCAGCGCATTACCTGGGCCTACAAGCTCGCCGAGTCCACCATTAACCTCTCGGGCAGTTTGAGTGTGCCCGAAGTCCAGGTGTTTCAGATCGATAGCAAGACGGGCGATGTCAGCGATCAGGTGCTCTCGGCGATCGACAAGGCCATCCAGTCGCAGATCATCTTCGAGATCACGCGAGCAGGTAGTGATGGAGCTCAGGTCCGAATGGCGGCAGCGCCCAAGCAGCTTGGCTCGGGTCAGTTGAAACTAGGCCCCTACTACTCGACCGAGTGGCTTCCTGCCGACACACAACGAAATTCCCTCCCTACTGCGCTTAGTTTGCCCACGCTATACGCAGCGATCTTCGAGACGCTGACGTCGGTGACCGTGCGGCGTGGTGAAGAGATCTCTGAAATTGCTGACAGGCTGGCAACCGTGCGGAAACTCGAACGCGAGATCACCGCTTTGGAGCGCAAGCTCCGCACCGAGCCGCAGCTTAACCGCAAGATCGAGCTACGCCGCACCCTCAAAACTAGACAACAAGAACTCGAACAGCAGAGGTAACCCGTGGAGAAACTACGAATGACGTCGCCAGACTTGACCGTCGCCAACATTGAGAAGCTCGCCGACCTGTTCCCGACCGTCATGACCGAGTCTGTCGATGCTGACGGCAACGTCAAAATGGCCGTCGACTTCGATCTGCTGCGCCAGGAACTCTCCGACCATGTCGTCGAAGGGCCGCAGGAGCGCTATCAGCTCGACTGGCCCGGTAAGCGTGCCGCTGCCTTCGCGGCCAACGCACCTGTTGCCAAGACCTTGCGCCCGGTGCGTGAAGAGTCAGTCGATTTTGACACAACCAAAAATCTATTCGTTGAGGGCGACAACCTGGATGTGCTCAAGCTTCTCCAAGAGTCCTACCTTGGCAAGGTCAAGCTGATCTACATCGACCCGCCGTACAACACCGGAAATGACTTCATCTACGATGACGACTTTGCCGAGTCGGTGGAATCGTACCTGAGTGCATCAGGACAATCAGACTCCGATGGGGTGCGGCTTGTTGCAAATACGGAATCCAACGGTCGTTTCCACTCCTCGTGGCTGTCAATGATGTACCCCAGACTCCGTCTTGCTCGAACTCTGATGTCGGAAGACGGTGCGATTTTTGTAAGCATCGGAGACAGTGAACAGCCGAGCCTTCGTCGTATGTTGGATGAAGTCTTTGGTGAGCAAAATTTTCTGGCAAGCATTGCCCGTGTCACAAAGCGCTCAAGTAATAACGGAACTCACTACGCATCGGGGAAAGATTATGTCCTAGTCTATGCGCGCAATGCTGAGACGCTGCCAGGCTTTTCAACGCCCTTGTCAGAAGAGCAAATCAAGGGCTTCAATCGGACGGATGAAGCAGGCGCATACAAAGAAATTGGCCTATATCAGGCTGCGTTAAAGCACGGTGGATCTATCTATCCGATCACGTGTCCTGATGGCTCCCATGTCCTCCCGCCTGGCACAGTGCCTTGGCGTTGGAGTGAAGCGACGCTCAAAGCGGGGCTTGATAAGAACTTGATTGTTTTCAAGCAAACAACTACTTCTCCACTTGTTGACGCAGATAGTGGAAAGCAGTCGACATGGAACATCTATACGAAGCTTTATCTGAAGGACCGTCTCGCGGATGGAATGGTGCCCAAGGACTTCATCGAGGATGCGCAAAACAACATTGCCTCTCGTGAGCTAAAAGCTCTGGACATCCCGTTTGACTTCCCCAAGCCAGTAGCCCTTATCGAGCGGCTACTGGGGCAGACCAGAAGCAAGGATGCCATCATTCTCGACTTCTTTGCCGGATCGGGCTCAACAGCCGAGGCTGTATTTCGTCTTAACGCGAGTGATGAAGGAACTCGAAGCTTCATTCTCGTGCAACTCCCAGAACGCTGTGCCCCCAAGAGCGATGCAGCCATCGCAGGTTTCGGGACAATTGCGGACCTTTGCGCAGAGCGAATTCGTCGTGCTGGGCGATCCACAAGGGAAAAGGCAGGTCTTGTAGCCTCGCAACTTGACTTGGGATTCAGGAAGCTAAACCTGGACACCAGCAATATGGCCGACGTCCTGCGGGCCCCCGAAGCTACAGACCAACTCACGTTAGACCAGCTTGAGGGAAGTGTGAAGTCTGGTCGTTCTGGGGAAGACCTGCTGTTTCAAGTGCTTCTCGACTGGGGGCTCGAACTGTCGATGCCCATCAGCGTTGAGATGATCGAAGGCAAAGAAGTCTTCGTCGTTGAAGATGGTGCACTGATCGCCTGCTTCGGCGAGAGCCTCAGTCCCAATGTTGTGCATTCGATCGCGAAGCGTCAGCCATTGCGTGCTGTGTTCCGTGACTCCAGCTTTGCGTCGGACGATGCGCGGATCAATGCGGAACAGGTCTTCCGTGAGGTGTCTCCGGCGACCGACGTGAAGGCGATCTGATCGTGATGAAATTACAGTTCAAGGTCCAGCAGTATCAGACCGATGCTGTCGACTCGGTTGTGGAGGTCTTCGAGGGTCAGCCTAAGCACGGTGGCATCCCCTATCGAATTGACCCTGGCGCGGTGACTCCTGCCTCGAACCCGACGCTGTTCGAAGCGAATGAGACTCCCGACTCTGGTCTTCGAAACGCTGAGATTGTGCTCTCGGGCGTGCAGGTTCTGGAGAACGTGCACAAAGTTCAGAGATCTCGTAATCTGCCGCTGTCCACGACACTGTTAGACAGCAAGGCTGCTCCGGGGGCTCCGAACCTGGACATCGAAATGGAGACGGGGACCGGTAAAACCTACGTCTACATCAAGACGATCTTGGAACTTCACAAGCGGTATGGCTGGTCGAAGTACATCATTGTGGTGCCTTCAATAGCGATCCGTGAGGGTGTCAAGAAAACTCTAGATGTGACCGCGGGGCACTTTCAGCAACACTACGGAACGAAGCCGCGATCGTTCATCTACAACTCCGCCCAACTGCACGAGATTGAGCGTTTCAGCTCCGATGCCGGGGTGCAGGTGATGATCATCAACATCCAGGCATTCAACGCGACCGGTAAAGACAACCGTCGCATCTACGACGTACTCGATGACTTCCAATCGCGGCGTCCGATCGATGTGATCGCGGCGAACCGACCTATCGTGATCATTGACGAGCCGCAAAAGATCGGTGCTGCGAAGTCCCTCGATGCGCTCTCGCGCTTCCACGGCCTGATGATGTTGCGCTACTCGGCAACGCACAAGGTGGAGCACACGAAAGTGCACCGCCTTGACGCTTTGGACGCATACAACCAGAGGCTGGTCAAGAAGATCGCGGTGCGCGGCATCACTGTGAAGGGTCTGGCCGGATCCACCGCGTACCTATATCTGGACGCTATCGAGATCACCCAAGGCGCGAAGCCACGTGCTCGGATCGAAATCGAAGTGCAGACCCAGACTGGCATCAAACGTCAGGTCAAGCGCCTCGACGTCGGCGCAAACTTACACGACGTATCGAACGGAATCGAGGCTTACAAGGGCTTGTACATTGCCGAGATCGACGCGAACCGTGACTTGATCGAGCTGCGCAACGGCGACATCGTCATCGCCGGGCAGCTCGCTGACCGTGACGTTACTGAGGAGACAAAGCGGCGCATCCAGATTCGCGAAGTCATTCGCGCCCACCTGAATAAGGAGCGAGCGCTGTTCAGCCAGGGCATCAAGGTGCTCTCGCTGTTCTTCATTGACGAGGTTGCAAAGTACCGCGACTACGACCGTGAAGACACTCTCGGTGACTACGCCCGAACATTCGAGGAGGAGTTCGTTGCAATTCGCGACGAGGTTCTCGGTGAACTGGCGATCGACGATATGACTGAGGGATTCCAGCAGTACTTGCGGAGGGATGAGGTCCGACGGGTGCACGAGGGATACTTCTCGATCGACAAGAAGTCCAAGCGTCAGGTTGACGGCGCGGTTTCCGGCCGTGGCGACGACAAGGGGCAGTCGAATGATATCGACGCATATGACTTGATCCTGAAGGACAAAGAGCGACTTCTCTCTTTCGCAGAACCAGTGCGATTCATCTTCTCCCACTCCGCGCTGCGCGAGGGCTGGGACAACCCCAACGTGTTCGTCATGGGCATGCTCAAGAAGAGCGACAACACTGTATCGCGTCGCCAAGAGATCGGCCGCGGCCTGCGCCTCGCCGTCGACCAGCACGGCGAGCGTATGGACAACCCCGCCACCGTGCACGACATCAACGAACTGACGGTCGTCACCGACGAGTCGTACACCGACTTTGTTGCCGGGCTCCAGAAGGAGATTTCGGAGTCTTTAGCAGCCCGACCGCGCAAGGCTACCCCGGAATATTTTGCCGGCAAGACCGTCGAGGATGTCATAACCGGGACTATTCACACGATCTCGTCAGATGAGGCAAAGCAGCTCCAGTATTGGCTGACTGTTAACTCCTTTATCGACTACGAGCAGCACCTCACCGATAAGTGGTTCGGTCGGGCCGATTTGCCAGAGATTCCTGAGCTGCCAGCGTCGCTGCAGCCCTACTCTTACCAAGTTGCGGAACTGGTTGACGCTCTACATGTCGCGGCGCCAGAGATCACCAACGACCGCAAGCCCAAGAGGATCCCGCTCAACGAGGCGAACTTCGCCAAGAAGGAGTTCCAAGCCCTCTGGGGCCGGATCAACCACAAGGCGGTTTACCAGGTCGAGTTCGACTCGGCCGAGCTAGTTCGCAAGTCAGCAGGCCACCTCGATAAGCACCTGAACGTCGCCGCGATGCAGTATGTCGTCCAGGCGGGGCAACAGCGCGATCAACTTGAGGCTGAAGATCTGACGACAGGCACCGGGTTCGCGGTGTCGACTACGCAGACCCACACCGAGACTATGAGTGCAGGCTCACAGGTGAAATATGACTTGCTTGGTGAGATTACCGAAAAGACCCAGCTCACCCGCCGCACGGTTGCCAGCATTCTGCGCAGTATTGCACCGGGTACGTTCGGAAAGTTTCGCCTCAATCCTGAGCAATTCATTACTGAAGCGGCGCGGTTGATCAACGAGCAAAAGGCGACGGTCATCGTTGAGCATTTGACCTACGACACGCTGGAGGATCGGTTCGACTCAGCGATCTTCACAGAGAGTCAAACAGCCCAAGACTTTAGTAAGGCGGGTGACAAGCTCAAGAAGCACGTGTACGACTTCGTGGTGACGGACTCGAAGATTGAACGGGCGTTCGTCACTGAGTTAGACACAAGTGCTGAGGTCGCTGTCTACGCAAAGCTTCCGCGCGGGTTCTTCATACCCACTCCGGTTGGTGACTACAACCCCGACTGGGCGATCGCGTTCACCGAGGACAGCGTCAAGCACGTCTACTTCGTCGCTGAAACCAAGGGCTCTCTTTCGACCCTTCAGCTCAAGGGCATGGAGGACGCCAAGATCGAGTGCGCCCGCAAATTCTTCGCATCGCTTAGTGAGAAGAACGGACAGGGCGTCGTCTACGACGTCGTTACCGACTACACCGAGCTGATGCAGCTCGTCACCTCGTAGGCGGCGGCCGGTGGTCTTGTCTTCATCCGGGTTCGAGCGGCCATCCTCTTCGCTCGGGTTTGAACCACGAGTTGACTGGGGACGCGAAAGAACTGTCGCGGTTTTAGAGCGAGGCGCTGTGCCGAATCCTGCGCTGCGCGCTAATGTCGTCGCGAATTCGAACATGGGAGATATTGGATGACGCAATTCGACCTTCCTATCAGCGCGGCTAGAGCTCTCGCTCGTGAGCTCACCGCTGCTAAGGATCGAACAAGACAAGCGCGGTCTAGCCCGGATAAGACACACGGCTCGCTCGTGAGCGCCGAGCAGGCGGAAGCAGAAGTGCTCGCCCGAGTTCAGGCATACAACGAGGAACGGAGAGCAGAAAAGGCCGAGCGTGAGGCCGTCAAGGCACTAGCGGGGCGCAAAAGCAAGAAACAGCCAAAGCCTCCGCGTCCACTTGTGCCTTGTCCGATCTGCGGTGCAGAAGTAGCGCCGTCTAAGTCTGGATCAGTGCCTGCCCACATTGAGAAGGGAGCGTGGTGCCGAGGCGGATCACGGCGAAAGAAGCCTCGATCTTCGAGTCCGTATCTGTCGAGGAGCGTCAGCGTGCGAACGGTGTCCGGAGGCTCGCCCGGTCTGGGAAAGCGCGCTTAGGTGACGGGGCGCAATACGCGAGCGGGCTGCGTCGAAAATGCTCTGCGACGTCCCCAGCGTGAGGGGTGAATGCTTGCACGGGTCGCCCAGAGTGACGCGAGAACCGAGCGACAAGATGCGAGGTAAAACTAGCCCAGGAGCAGTAGATGGTGGTTGAATCGGCAGGCAATGACTGGCACTGGCTGGCTCGTACGAAGCAAAGGGTAAAGCGAATCTGAAGAGTGCTGCTCCAGTGAGTACCGATAAAGCTGCCCGTTGGCAACCTTCCAGTCTCACCAGGGCCCCGTTCACCGGGCTCTTAGCCGGACCAGTCTGTTGAGACACCACTCGCCCGTCATTTACGGCTCGCGTTTTGAACGAACTTCGTGTCCGGGCGAGGTTCGGCTGCCGAACAGACGAAGCGAGCCCTCACGTCGAGTCTTTAGAGGAACGGACCGCGCTCATCAAGAATCCACGGGTCGGCTTCGTACTCTTCCGGAGTGTCAGCGGAGAACTCTCCATCTTTGAGAACCGCATACGAATCAATCGGGATTGTCACCGTGGAATTGGCTGACGGATTGGTCAACACAACGGAAAAGAAGCTGCCAGACCCGTCATCGACCGTCTCAGCGGACCACCCATTCTGCTCTGCCCACTCAGAGAGGCTTTCGGCGTCGGCCGCACCGCCTGAAAACTTCATGGCCTGTCGGCCGCGGGCCGACGTGACAAACGTCGGACCATCGTCATCGTTGTCGTCGATCGGCTCGAATTGGCGCGATGCTCTGACCATTGTTCCCCCAAGTGTGTGTTGCGCAGGACGACCGCCCCAAGAATGGTCAGTCTACCCGGCTATGAGGAGACACCCTGTCCACGATCGCGTGATCGCTTGCGTTGCAAATTTGTCGGTGGTGGCTGGTTTACTTTTAGATTATTGGAGGGGTAGCCGTGATCGACTGGACTGAGTTCGTAGAGCTTCGAGCTGAAGGATTCTGGGTGGGAATTCGCGTGCTCATCGACGGCTTTTACGTCGCAGCAGGGCAGCACCCGTGGACGTGGCTTGTTCTTGTATTGATCGTGCTGATGGCTACAAAGCGGGCTTGGGCGCGCTTGTTTCGATTCATGGGTGGTGCGTTCCTGCGTCAGGTGTCGGACTCGTGAGCGTGCGGTTTCGCGAATCAGCATGTTCTTGCCCGTTGTAACTCGGGCATCGCCATTTTCAGTGGCTAGCGATTCCATCGGGACCGTTAGAAAGCTAATCAGTAGTTTTCCTGTATATGCGAGTGAGGTGCACGTTGACTGAGGAACCCGCGTCGAATGACGCAGAATTCGTTGCAGAAAGTGCGACCCTCGCGGCAGGCGGCCTAGTTGCCCTGTCTAATGGCATTCTGACGAATGTGCACCGCCCTCGATTATGCAAAGGCACGAATTGCTGGGTTCATAATCCCTCGAACCATCACATGGTCACATGGCCCATCCGATGGCGATCGGACCAGGGCTCGGCCGACCGGCTGTGCGAGCACGATGTAGGGCATCCCGACCCAGATGATGTCAGTTTCAACTTGCGGCGGGGGAGAGACGTCAGCGTCCATGCCTGCGACGGGTGTTGTGTAGCTCTGTCATTGTGAGGTTGACCGAATGCTCGCGTGTACTTGTGCTGGCGAACACACTGCCGCACTCTCTGAAATTCCTTGGGCAGAGGGACGCTGAGTTTTTGCTGGCCAGTATCGGACACTGGCTCAGACCTTTCCGGCTCGTTGACTCGCGAAGGCATTCGCCCCTTGCACATTGTGATCGGCGAAGTAATTCGCATGATGTGTACGTGGGGAAGTCGGCTTAAACACGGCATACTCTTGTCATGGTCAGGACCGGAAGAAGAGTCGATGCGCTTCGCGCGATCATGCGACACCTTGGTCACGTTGAGGTGCTCAAGAAGCCGGCGGCACCGCGGCTCACGACATTGCCTGGGCCCACAGCGAGCCAGGTCATGGATTTGTACCGTGAGCTCGGCGGAATTCTGGCCGCCCCTAAGCTGGCCCCTGGAAGTTGGGATATTGCCTATTCGAACGGCTCGGTAGTCGAGCTCGACGAAGATATGCACTTCAACCGATATCGGCTCACGACCCTCGATGCGCCTTGGGCGCCACAGTTACCATGGGCCAAGGACTATCGGGGATATAGCGTCCGAGGCGAAGGTCGTTCTGGGGCGGGCGGAAAGCGTTGGACGAATCCATCGGCTGAAAAAATGTTCGGATCCGCCGATCCGGACGGAGTTTTCGGCCAACACGGTGCGCCCCGCTGGAAACAGCGCGCACTCTACGATTCGATGAAGGATGCGGCGGCGGCTGCGGGCAACGTGAGGCTGGCGAGAGTCTCGATCTACGATGTCGTTGAGGGGCGGCCGCTCAATGAAGTGCTTTATGGTCGTGCGAAAGTCGCCCCAGAAGCAGTCGCAGAGTTAGTTATTCGAAGAATGGTTTCGATGTCGCCGATTACGCGCTACGAATCTTAGGCAGAGCAATAGCTCATAGTGTTTTAGCTGGCCCCCGAAGTGTGGTGGGCAGCGCTCGTCGTTGGACAAACGAGCGACCAGAGATCGCTCATTGCCAGCACTGGAGCACGCTGTTGGCATCGCGCTTCGGACCTCGTGAGGTGTGCCTGTCGACGCAGGGCCACGTTGGGGTCGGGCTTCGGGCGCTTAGACCTGGATCTGAATCGAAAAACCAGCTCGATACGGGCCTGGCGGGCGGAGAGCCTGAATGGATTTGTAACCGATTCTCGAAGGTTGCGACGGCAGTTCGTGCCGCAAACGGCAGCTTCCCTCAGCGATGCAGGTAACCAAGTGCGACTCGGGTTAGGGCGATGCCGTTAGCTAGAAAAGCGCATTAGAATGCAACTTATATCGATAAAACTAATTCTATTGCTAGAAAGTGTGAAGCTGATGTCGCAACGAAAGCATCCCCTTTCCGCTCCTGCCAATGATGCACTGATCGTGCTTGGTGCCCAAATTGCCGCAGGCCGGCGCAACCGACGGTGGACAGCTCGTGAGCTTGCCGGTCGTGCTGCAATCTCACCGCGAACGCTCCGAAACGTCGAACAAGGTATGCCCTCGGCGTCGATCGGCATAGTTTTCGAACTTGCGGTACTTGTCGGGGTACCGCTTTATGGCGCTACCAATGCTCAATTGCGTGACGTGCGGGTGCGAGCGACAGACCGTCTAGCGCTTCTGCCGGAAAGAGTGCGAGAGCCGATGGCAGATCTGGATGATGACTTCTAAGGCGTCGCGGTGGTTGATGCCCTGCGGCTGAGCTGCGGCTTCTGACAGCACGCTTGCGCCGCGGTTGGAACTAGATCGAATCGCTCAGGAATCGTCGGGTAAAAAGAAGCGAGACACTGCTGGCATAAGAGGTGTTATCAGCCGCAGATTCTCCTCTGCGGTGGTGTCTGGGTTGTGATGTGAGCTCTCGAATAAACCTTGGACGGAGTTGCTCCCTTGCTTCGCTTGGGTGGCGATCATTCCACTCTCGTGCACATCATTCGCGGCGTTGTTCGCCTTTCGTTCGCTCAGGTAGATAGCGACTTTCTGGTACGCCTCAGTTGACAGTTCTGAGGCGCCCAAACTGGGGCTCTTCCACCGGCCCACAATTTTTGTGTCCACTTGTTGCTGGTCCTTCGAGTACTCAGGAGCGCGTGCCTTCCCCGACCTCAAGCGCGAACTCGCGGACCCAATCGCTCTGATCGTGGTTCATGGCGTTGCTTGCGGGCTCTGGTGATCTGAGGTTAGTGCTGGGGCTGATCTCGGCCTCTCAGGAGCGGCAGCCAAGCTCGCTGCGAAGGCGTTGTTAATCACAACACACCCAATCCAGGGTTTACTCTGCCCACCGGCGCCTCAGGGCCCGAGTTGAGTGAACTGTGGCAGGTGTCTCGGACACCGCGCGTCGATTGATGCTCCGTCCGCCCGATGCAGTATTACTAAGTCATGCCCGGATACGACTGGCCACTTCTCGCAGATCACGGTGGCGAGAGCATCGAGAGCCTTATCGCCACTTTCCTGCGCCGGCTCTATGCGAACGCCCGCCAGACGAACCCTTCGCAGGGCGACGGCGGCATAGACATTATCTTGGAGACCGACGAAGGCGTGATCGTCTGGCAGATCAAGAAATACACTTCGCCTGTCACCTCAGGGCAGTGGACGAACATCAAAAGGTCATGGAGTCGGTTCGAGCGTGAGCACGTGGGCAATGACAAGCCGCCAATCCGGCGCTACCACCTTGTGACTCCGTGGACTCCGACCGACGAGAAGTTGGAGGACTTTCGAGAACTAACGAACGGAGCGGGTTTTTCAGCACAATGGGATGGTGAGGCGTTCATCAACGGCTTGGCGGACCAGTTCCCAGACACGATGGACCGCTTCCTGAATGGCCCGAACAACTTTGAGCGATTCGTTTCACAGCGCGCTTTAATCGCAGGCAGCCCGATCGAGCGGGCCGACGAGATGACAATGTTGCGTGCAGTCGAGCTGCGGCAGAATGCCCTTGACGACTTCCGCGCAACAATGAGTGACAACTGGCGAATCGAGCATGGTACGCGGACTGTTCGTGCCGGGGAAGAGCCGCCCATGCCGCCCGCGGATGACGCTGCGGTTTTCCATCGCTTCACGTACTTGGGCGAAAACCGCTGGTCTACGGATTCGGTAGTTCCGACTTCTGCCGAGTCGATGGCGATGGACCCGATCAACGTTGAAGTGACCTTTCTCGCCCCGCCCGGAACATCCGAATACGACGCTGTTCGGGATTGGCGGGAGTGGGGGATTCCGTTTCAAGACGTGCCAGCGCGCACCCTCCAGACAGGTGGGCCGTTCAGCGGAGAGACCCACGAAGACTCTCTCTTGTCGTTCGTGGCCGTTTCCACTCGCAGCTATCCCTCGCTGTTCCTGAAGGTGACGAAGGAGGACGGTACCCTTCGGTTTCACAAATCGATGCGAACCGTGGAAGTTACGCATGGTTCTTCTACGGGCTGGCTTCGACTCGTTATTGAGAGCACCCACAAGACACTGCGCATGGATTTTCGCTCAAAGTCGGAAGGCACGCCTGAGGTGGGCTTCGAAGTCGGAGATGTGGAGGGACTTGTTCCTGCCGATGTACTTCGAGAGGTGGACGACTTTCAATCCATCGGGCAGTCCGACACGTTTGTCATCGAGATAGAAGGTGGGGCGGTCCTACTTAGTGGCACTGGGATGGTGGCGGCGACCGTCATTGAAGATTTCTACCGTCCAGTTGCCGCGAGCCTCACATCCTTGCAATCGAGCACGGTCGACTCGTTGTTGATGCCCAGGGTACTTGACATTCAGATGGGTCAATTCGAAACGCTAAAGCGTTACGTGTCCGTCTATGGCGGAGAGGCCCGAGTGTGGACCTGGGAGGAATCAACAGCGCAGGTGCCCGAAGATCCCGCACAGGCGGAGAACTTCAAGATCCAACTCCGACGCCTGATAGAGGGCGAAGTTGTATCGACGAAGATCGAGCGACCTCTGCTGAAGCTCGCCGATTCAGAGTATCGAATCCAACGACCGATAGTCACGACCCAACATTCGCTCAGAGTCCTGCCTGAACTCGACATCGATTCCCTTCTACCGGGCCAAACGGTGCAAGTCTTTCCCGGGGAGGATAATCGAGTGACGATCGCCGCGGTAGTTGATTGGTCGCCTGACAACGACGTGAACATGTAAACGCTCTACATCTGGCTGTACATTTCGGTGCGTTTACCACCTGGAATCACGAACACTTCTCCGGCGACCAGAGACGTTCCCGCGTACTTGGATCCGGACGGCGCAGTGCCGCTTCCGTGGTTGAGACCCACGCAAGAGCACTCGCACAGCATGATTGCATCCTCCGAGTCGCTTCCGTCGAAGCACATCGATACGCACCGGCCACCGGTCCCGTACCAAGTCATCTCAACATCAATGATCCCAGGCTGGCGCGCTAGGCCGGCGACGACATCTGCGAATCGCTCACGCCCGACAAGCCAGATGCCACCATTCCCACGCGTAACGTGCGATCCCGGCCCAAGCACGTCAACGATTACTTGGCGGTTTCCCTTGCCGCGATACTCCCAGGGCAGCACTACTTCGACCTTGCCGATTTTGCGGGGCTTGGTCACCTTCGCGATCATTGAGTCTCCTTCGGGTTGGCTAATTCTAGAGAGAATCGGGCTGCAATGGAAGCAGAGCCGCCCCGCTGCACTACTGAGTTCAGCACTTGGCGAAGTGTTCCGGTCCGGGGTTTCGGAACCGCTCCTTCGATTCAGCGTGCAAGGCGCCCAACCCGAGGCGGCAAAGTTTATGGGATCACTCTCGGCAGAGCGCTTTCGGAAAGTTTGATCACGACGTGGCCGCATTGATGTGGCCGATGAAGTTAGACATGCTGCGCCTCGTGGTCACCGGCCACAACAAATGTGAGGTGCGGGCTGCGCATTTCTTCCGGGCACCACGCGGCAAGAGGAAAATTCGGAAGGGCGTGGAGGAAATTCTATTTCGGGTGGAGAGTAGGAGGCTTGTGTTTCCGTTCATAATTGAGTTCTTAGAACAGCCCACAATGTGCCCCGGATTTCTCACGAAGTCCGGGGCTTTTTCTATGGGGTTTCGGGATACTGGTACGCAATCCAACATAAAACCAACACTTTGGACGCACGGCCTGCTAGATGGCCTTCGTTAGTTAGAAGTCTGCAGGGCGGCCGTCGTGATGCTTGCCGTGCTCGCCACAGGTTGGCGTGAAAACTGTATGGCGTTTGAGGACCGAGGATAGAGCCGCAAACGCATATCGATGACGAAACCTTGTCGCCGCGATTCGGCCTCACGTTTTGAAACCGTAAGCGCGATACTCTAACCGCGAATTAACAAGGCACAAATGTCTCCGCACATCGCTATGGTGTCGGTTATGAGCGACGAGCCGAACATCGACCCTTACTTTGACTCCCGCGATGACGCCGGACGAGGAGACCCTGACTCGACAAGTAAAAAGCTTCGTCAATACCACCAGCTCCTATGGAGCAAGCCGCTGCCGAATGGCGACTCATTTGACCTAGTGACGACACGCAAGCGCTGCTATCTCTTTCACGAATCAGAGAGGGGCAAGTTCTTTCTGGCTAGCGATACCGTCGTGCCAACATTTCGGTCATGGTTGCGCATGAAGCCAATCACGAACCAGCTAGACAGCGCAGAGCTCGACGAGTTTCAGGTCCACAATCATTCAATGGCTGGCGCGCTCGTATTCCCCGGTGAGCGACGTAAAGGCACACTCACTATCAACGGTGCTCGCGGCATGAACTCTAGGATTGCCGATCGCTTGGACTTTACAGTGGAAGCGATCCGACGTCACTATTCGGGTGAGCAAAGCCCTCTGAGTAAGACGTTCAATAATTACCGTGACTTCTTCGATCTGTTTGAGAATTTCGGCGGTTACTTAGAGCACTTTTTGCTTCAAGATCTATGGGATGCACACCAACAGAGAGTCAAGTTCTTCACACCGTTCGTGGAGTTTGGCACTACTCCCGCGCTTCCACGCGATGTAGAGCAGTACCGGGAGTATCGAGACAACGCAACGGCTTTTCTTCGGGAACGAAATAATCGAATTGATGCCTGGGCCAAATCGAATTTGAGCTGACGCGAGGCGACATGGTTGAAGCGCTCACGAGATGAACCTTCGGCAGGCGCGTCGTCGAACCCCTCACCACCAGCGTGGGTGAAGGTCGATCCGGTCGCCGTCGCGGTTGGCGTACCAGTGCGCGACTGGAGCCCCGTACCGGTCGTGGTCAATTTGGACTTCGCCAGCGGCCTCGCAGTCGTCGCGCCAGTCGTGGTTCGCTCGGGTGAGCGCGGCTTCAAGGTGCTCGCGCTTGCCTGCCTGATTCATTGCCAATTGGGACGGATGCCAAGTGTCGATAGTTCGAAGTGCGATGCCGATGTTTGGGCGTCCAAACCTTGTCCAACCTTTGCGAGCGAAGAGACCAAGTGTGACGACAGTGTGTAGCTCAGGGAGCAACGTAATCAGCTCGCGTAGGTGGTGAGCTCCTTGACGAACGTCAGCAATAGCGGGCTTCTTCTTCGCCGGACCGAGATACCACGGGACGAGGTTCCATAAGAGGGCGCCGTGGTAAAGCCCTGCGCGTTGTCGCGCATTCCAGAGGTTTTGAGCAGTCGCGTCGTCGTTATCGGACGATACGAATCCTGAGCCCGGGCGCGCGTTCGACGTATTCGTCATCGGACCGGGCGCTTCCATCAACAAAAGCACTCGTGCTTCGATGCCAGCCTCCGCCGGATCCATCAGCGGAACTTCTGCCATTAGTCCGGAACGCGCCCGGACGTCTCTGAGCTGTTCAATCCACGCTGCCAGCGGTGCGAATTCCCGAGCAGAGCGCGCCAATTCGAGACGCTGACTGAGCACGTCAGGTTTGCCCAGAGCGCGCGGAGAGGATGAGATCACAGCGGCGAGCCTATATCGCCAAGGCGATAGAGCACATGCGTCGAATTGCGCCACACATGACCCAGTTTCGAGGTGAGCCGAATTCGGGCCCACTTCACGAAGACGTTGACCACGGGCGGCGAGATCTGCGAGGTTCATGAATCATGGGGATTCGAGGCGGAGCCTTTCCGAAGCTGGCCGCGACCGTAGCAATGCTCGTGCTGCTCTCTGGGTGCACGAGCTACGAGTCGAGTCAGGTCCGAACTGAGCCCGCAGTTAGCTGCACCGACGTTCTAACGACAGTGTTGCATCGTGTGAAGACTGACGACACTGCTGGTGCGATAAACGCGGAACTAGATTGGTTGAGTAGTAATTGTTCGAGCCAGTACGACGTTTTCGTGGACTATGTTTCCGGGAAAAGCTCGGCAGAGCAGTTCGGAACCGACACCTGCGATTCGCTTTCGGACCACTTCGGGTCGCGAGCCATTGAACTTCTTCGTGCTGATGGTCTCTGCGAGACAGCCGTTACGCCCGTGGAAACAGTGCAGCAGCCTGGCGGCGGCATCGCGTGGAATGAAGCTGCCGCCCACGCCGGGACCACACAACGCGTTTGCGGACCGTTCGCCGGTGGCGGCAATTCCTATGACGACGTATTCCTGAATCTCGGTCGTGATTATCCCGACCCTGCCCGTTTCCAAATTGTGGTGTGGGACATCGGTGCATTGGAACCAATCGCGGGCGGAGTGACGCTGTGCACCTCGGGCCGCATCACACTTTACGAAGGCGTGGCCCAGATCGAACTCTACGACCCCAGTTCTATTGAGATTTACGAGTAGCAACTGGCATCGGCCAAGGGGTTTCGTTGGGCTAAAAGGCGGAGGCTGCTGGGCCTGAACAGCTCGACCAGACAAGGTGGGCAGGATGGGTGCTCGGGGCATGTTTCTAGTGCCCTCCACCTTGGATCTGCTCAGCAACCGCGCCTCCGTCGCGCAGGACTCGGCACAGGCTATGTTCGATGAAAGAAAGCCGTGGATGCCGATTGCTCTAGGCCTCGATGGCGCTCATCTCAACTTGCAGGGAAGAACTCGAAATATGGTTGTTGACGGACCCGAACCGCTGACGCCTGGCACCGTAGTGCGGCTAGTAGCTCGACGCGAGGTCAGCGGTGCAGTAGTGGGCTCAGACCAGGTTGGAGGTGAACTCCGCTATAGTGTCTTCCACGACGGAGCCATTCATCAATATCTTGCGGCGCAGGTCGAACGGATCGAAAACACACAAAACGGTCGCGCAGTCTCTGCCAGAGAACTCCATGCGGCGCTCTCGGCGGTATTGCTGCTCGACCAGAACAGCGACTATCTTCGTTCCCGCAACGCGGGTCGCGTCGACTTTGAGCCCTACCAGTATCGACCGGTGCTCAAGCTCGTGCAGTCTGATCGGCCGCGCATTCTTATCGCGGACGACGTTGGTGTGGGAAAAACAATTGAAGCGTGCCTCATCCTCAAGGAGCTCGAAGCGCGCAAGCGCGCTGAATCCGTTCTCGTGATTTGCCCTAGACCCCTCGTGGTCGATGAAAAATGGCGCAATGAACTGAAGCGATTCGACGAGGACTTCGTGCATCTCGACAGCAAAACATTGCGATGGTGCATGGAAGAGACCCTCCGCGATGGCGTCTGGCCGAACCGTTACCGGAAGGCGATCCTTTCCTACTCGCTGCTCGACGAGACGCTTCTGACAGGTCATCGCAACGGCAAAAAGCTGCATACAGCATCCCTCGATGATCTCGCGGGCGAACTTAATTTCGACTTCCTAATCGTTGACGAGGCCCATCACATAAGGAACAGGGAGACCAAGGCGTACCAATGCGTCCAGCGCTTCGTTGACGCGTCAGACGCCGTGGTGATGATGTCGGCAACTCCGATCCAGACGCACAGCCAAGACCTTTTCACGATCGTAAATTTGTTGCGCGATGATCTCGTGACGGATCAGGATGACTTCCTTGTCATGCTTGAGCCAAATGGACACCTCTACAAGGCGTCAGTTTCTGCACGTAGCGCCAACACAGATTGGGCCGTGCAGGCCACCCGGCATCTGGGCCTCGCCATCAAAACCAGATGGGGTCAAGACGTGTTGACCGTTGATCCGCGCGTCGCGGAGTTGCTGGACCTACTAAATGATCCATCGCCCGACGACAAGGATCGCGTTCGCGCAATACGGCTCATCGAGGCGCTCAATACCTTCTCGGAGATAGTGACACGAACGCGACGTAGAGACATTGGAGAGTTCACAACGCGAAAGCCCTCGGCGCCCGTCGTAGAGTTCACGCCCGAGCAGGATCGAGTGTATTCCGCAGTACTGGCTCTCGGTGAGCGTATTGCGGCGGTTCGTTCTCCCGAGATCTCGGTCAAGTTCTTGTTGTCGACGCTTTATCGTCAGGCTGCGAGTTCGATCTCGGGGCTTGCGCCCCTCATTCAGGACATCTTCGAGAATCGACTTCGCAGCTCGGAGATGTCTGCTGAATACGAGGAATATGCGCTAAGTTCCGAGCAAATTGCCGAGTTCCGCGCTGAAGCTCGCGAAATTCAATACCTAGCGGAGGGCCTTATTGGACAGGCCGATCCCAAAGTTGAGCTGCTCCGACAGGTTATTCAAGACAAGTCCGTCGATTCGAACAATAAGGTGCTCGTTTTCTCAACATTTCGCCACACCATCCAATACCTCGAAGCACAGTGCCACCGATTGGGTGTCCGAGTGGGGGTTATGCATGGAGGGGTCGCTGACGAGGATAGAAGATCGATTCGACACCGATTCAAGCTCGATCGTTCTTCGCCGGAGGCCGTGGATGTGATGCTGTGCTCGGAAGTGGGTACAGAAGGCCTCGACTATCAGTTCTGCAACACCATCGTGAATTACGACATCCCGTGGAACCCGATGCGGATTGAACAACGAATTGGGCGTATTGATCGTCGCGGCCAGAAGAGCGATACGGTCGCGATTGTAAACATCCTCACCCAGGGCACGATCGAGGCCGAGATTTACGACCGTTGCCTCTCTCGAATTGGCGTGTTCAACCATGCGCTCGGCGGCAGCGAACAAATTTTGGGAGAGATAACTGCGGCGATTGTCGATATTGCGACAGACCTTCAGCTAACCCACGCTGAGCGTGCTGCCGCCCTCCGGCAACTGGCTGACAATGAAATATCCCGCGTTGAGGAAGAACAGGGGCTTGAAGACCAGCAGCCAGATTTGCTCGGCTACTCGGGCAAGACCTTCGAGCAGGACGTGGCAGAAGCATCAAGCGAGTGGCTTAGCGACACCAAAATTGCCGCGCTCGTCCGACAGTACTTCGAAGGCATCCAGCCCGGGCGTTCGATCGCAATTCGCCCCGGACGGGTCGCGCGAGTTCCAGTCTCGGCAGATGTAGCTGCTCAGATTTTAGAGGACCTTGATGATCAAGGAATCGAAGCTCACCGGCTCAAGCGCCGACTCCGGGGGGAGCGAATTGTTCTTCGCTTGACGACTGATTTTGATCTGGCTGAAGACGAAGAGGAGGACGAGATCGAGCTTCTGGGGCCGGCCCATCCATTGGTGCTGCTTGCTGCGAAGCGCAGTGCGGCCGATGAGTCCCTTTCCTGTTCGCTAAGAGTAGTGTCAGATCGAGTCGCGCCCGGCACGTATCCAATTGGAATTTATGCGTGGACCCGACGTAGCAGCACCGATTCGCTCACCTTCCGAATGGTCTCCGTCGATGCGGCGGTGGAAGACTGCGCCGCTGAGCTCCTGTCGTCCTCCGGTTCTGCTGAAATCAGAGCGGTGACCGAACAAGAGCGGCTCGCTTTGGATGAGCGACACGCAAATCTGTGGGTTGAGGCGCGGAACACTCACCAGCAACGGCAAGTGGCTTCGGCAGAACGTCGGCTGGCGGCGCTTCGATCTCAGAAGGCTCGTCGTCTGTCTGCTATTCAGAGACAATTGGACTCGGCTGCCCACTCTGATATTCAGACTATGAAGGTGGGCGAAATGCGCGGGGCAGAGGCGTCATTTGATCGACTGCTCGCTGCGCAGGAAAGTGGTGTCGCCAGAACTGACCTGACGACAAGGCACATCGCGAACGTGATGTTACAGGTCGTGGCACCATGAGCGGACTTGATGCGCTTGCAAAGAGACGGCGCGACTACGTCGACGCTGCGCGTGAAAACGGCTTCGAAGAGGGACTGCGCAAACTGCTCGCCGACCTCTATCCCGACAACGCTCACTTCATCTACGAATTGCTGCAAAATGCGGAAGATGCCGGCGCTCAGGAGGTCTCCTTCGAACTCCGTCCCGATGGGCTTCGCTTTGAACACAATGGCAAACGATCATTCAACGTGAGCGATATCGAGTCGATTACGGGCATCGGCCAGTCGACCAAATCAAACGATGCCACGAGTATTGGTAAGTTCGGCGTCGGCTTCAAGGCAGTATTTGCCTATACCGAAACGCCGCACGTTCAATCTGGAGAGCACTCCTTCACCATTCATGATCTGTTCGTGCCCACGCCGGCAGAGCGGGTGGATCGACCCGAAGGTTTAACCTCGTTCTGGTTCCCCTTCAACCGCCCGGGGAAGCCGTCGGAACAAGCTTTCACCGAAGTCCGTCGCGCGCTCCGCGAGCTCTCTCGAACTACGTTGCTTTTTCTCAGCAATATTTGTTCGATTGCATGCACTTTCCCGGACTCCGAAGTGCGACTAATTGAGCGCACTAGTTCGGCCAATGGTGTAATCGAAATCGACAGTGTCCACGAAGACACCGGTCCCACATTTTGGTACCGCATTTCGGGCGATGTCGAGCTTGGTGAAGCTCGGTTCCCTGTAGCGGCCGCGTTCTCGCTGGTGGAGGTGGGAGACGGGCCTAAGAGCACGGAGAGCCCGGGCGCACCCAGCAGCGAGAAGCATGTCAAGTATGCGGTAGCACCCATCGACGGCGAAGTCTTTATTTATTTCCCGGCGGTTAGGGAGACCTCTCGCTTGAAGTTCCACATCCACGCACCGTTCGCATCTACAGTCGCTCGCGACAGTGTCCGCGATGACGGCGGTAACGACCTGCTGATCGGAGGCATAGCGGAACTCATCGCGGCAGCTCTTCCAGGGATGCGCGATGCAGGCCTCGTTACTAATGGCCTCCTCAGTGCGTTGCCTAATGAGTCGGATGATTTACCGGAGCGCTACGAGCCAATTCGCCAGCAACTCATCGAGGCATTTGACGAGCATTCGGTCACTCCGATTCGAGGTGGCGGACACGCAGAGTCCTCCAGACTAATTCGGTCGGAGGGAACTATTCGAGCCGCAGTGACATTGGCGGACGTAGATCTCTTCCGGGAAATTTCTGGTACCGAACTGATTGATCCAGCCCTCGGATGGGTACCGCGTGGTGAAGGTCGGGCACGTGAGTTTCTTTCCACGTTGCCGGCGATTGAGTTCGGTTCTGCCGAACTGGCTACCGCGCTCGAACGCCTCGGTGATACCCATGAGGGGCTCGAACGATGGGGCGATGAGGCCGATCAGTACCTGGATTCGATCGAAATCGAAGGGTTTAGACGGTGGATGGATTGGCTCTCTGGCAAGAGCGACGACTGGCTTCGAACTTTTTACGCCGCGCTCGGACGACTGGCTAAGCAGAATCGTAATCCGTTCGCGCGTTCCGATCACCGCTTCTATCGTTACAGTGACCCTTATTCTGCAAGTCTCTCGGCGGTGCCCCTCGTTCGTATCCAGACTCAAACTGGAGTCGAACACGTTTGTGGGGTAGACGCGTTCCTCCCGGCAGCTCCCGGGTTGAGGGCCGATAGCCTTGTTTTGGACGCGCTAGTTGCATTTGACGTGAGCGGGACGGAAGCGCCTGACGCCGACAAAGACGCCCTTTCAGAGTTCTTTAGTAATGCTCACGTGAAATCCTGGGACGCCGCTGCCCAGCTAACGGCTAGGTTTCGCTCGTACTCCTCCGCCATTTGCATGGCTAGTCCTGCGCATGTCGACGATCTGATCACGCTGAATGCGCTCCTCGAAGAAAAAACTGTGGCTGCACGAAGCTTTGGTCAACTCGCGATCTTTCTTGCCGACGACGGTTCTAGCCTGCGCTGGGCATCAGCCACTGAATTATTTCTCGACGAACCTTACGTACCGTCAGGGCTAGGAGCGCTGTACGAATCGGATGCTTTCAGCGGCAAAGTGTTGCTCCCACTCTCCAACGTGTATAGCGGGGGCGAATTCGATGTCGCCCAGCTGGCGATTCGCCTCGGGGCAACCCAGAGCCTCGTAGTTATGGAGACTGCGATCTGGGGAAACTCGTTGTTTGAGCGCCGGTGGCGCTTTGAAGGTCGGGAGAATCAAAATCTGATTGCGAAGGATTGGACGATACAGCAGTTCCCGGCGATCGTCGCGACTGAAAACGAGAATCTTCTCCGGGGGCTATGGGCATTACTCTCGTGTGCTGACGGCTCAGTTGGCGAAGCCGTCTATACAGCGAACGCATCCAGCAAAGTGCACCGGATCGACTCTCAACTCGTACAGATGCTCAGAGAGACGCCGTGGATCCTCGACCGAGATGGGAATCTCCGAATCCCCGCTGACACGACAGGAAGTGACCTGGGGGAGGGCATGACGGTTCCGTCAAGGGCGCCGCTCCTTGATCAAGTGCATTTCGGTCAGGTCGCCTCCACAGCCGCAATGCAAGAGCACGGCGATGCTGAACACGCAGCGGCGTGGGGATTTAGCTCTGTCGAACAGGCCATGGAAGTTGCTCGAACGATCAATGAGGATCCTGACGCGTACCGAGAGTGGGCACGTTCACGAAAGACTCTGAAACTTCCTGAAGGTTCCTCTCCAGCGCCAGAGCGTCGAGCGAGTCGTGTCCGCGACCGAGCCATCGAGTCGCCGGGGCGCCGATATGCAATACGACGACGAAGCGTGCGTGTCGAGGAACCGGGGCTCCGCAGCCAAGCCAAGGCATACCTGTCAGAGTTGTACTCGAACGACGACGGAATCTTAGTGTGCCAGATTTGTGACGAGGAAATGCCATTCAAAGTGGGCGATCAGTACTACTTTGTGGCCGTCCAATTCGACAGCGATGCTCGCCGAGACCTCCAAGAGAATCGCCTCGCGCTGTGCCCCAACTGCGCCGCAAAATATCGACATGCACGCCTGACTCCAATAGAAACCCTGCGCGAGGACTTGCTCACCCAAACCATCGGTATGCGCGGGAGTGCATCTGTCAAAGTGCAACTTGCCGGTAACGATGACCGAATCCGTTTCGTGGGGAAGCACGCAATCGACCTTCAATCCGCGCTGGGCAGTCTTGAGCTGTACAGCGAAACTGATGATGCCGACGGCGGTGACGACTCCGATGACGACGGCTAGGCGATGCAAGGGTTTAAGAATTGCCCACATACGCGCGCGGCCAGAACCACACTTCGCTCTGACGTCGAACCGGATGCGACCCGACCGAGAGACGTCTCTTCTCGCGACAAGACCCAACCGATGTTTGAGGGGCCACTGGCCGGGAAGCCTTACAGTATCCGTTTCTGCGGCGATGTCCGTGATTCCCGATAGCATTCGAAATACGTGTTACTGAGGGGTACTAAGTTTTGAGCAATAACCACGCCACTTTCATTTGGTCAATCGCCGATCTACTGCGGGGCAGTTTCAAAGCCCACCAGTACGGCGACATCATCCTTCCCTTCACGGTGCTGCGCCGTTTGGATGCTGTACTCGCGCCGACCAAGCAAGCCGTGTTCGCGGCGGTGGAAGAGGCGAAGAAGCAGGAGATCCCGGTGCGCGCGTCACTGCTTCGCAACAAGGCGGGCCACGAGTACTCGTTCTGGAACGAGTCGCGCTTCGACATGTCCTCGGTGCTCGGGGATTCGGAGAACATCGCCGCGAACCTTCTCGACTACGTCAATGGCTTTTCAGAGAACGTCAAGGATATTTTCGACAAGTACAAGATCGCCGAACGTCTAGTCGAGCTGGAAGAACACGAGCTGCTCTTCCTCGTAACTCAGAAGTTTGCTGAGGTCGATCTGTCGCCGGCGACAGTGCCGAACGAGGAGATGGGTCACATCTTCGAGGAGCTGATCCGCAAGTTCGCGGAGGCTTCGAACGAGACTGCTGGTGAGCACTTCACTCCGCGTGACGTTGTTGAGTTGATGGTCGACGTCTTGTTGGCACCGGAGTCTGACACGTTGGCGAAGCAAAATGTGGTGCGGTCGGTGTACGACCCCACAGCAGGCACGGGGGGAATGTTGTCCGTGGCGGAGGACCACATCCGTCGGGCCAACCCGAGTGCTACGCTCACGTTGGCAGGCCAGGAAATCAACCCGCAGTCGTACGCGATCTGCAAGGCCGACATGACGGTTAAGGGCCAGTCGGTGGATGCGATCGTCTTCGGCGACACCCTTCTGAACGACGGCCACACGAACAGCACGTTCTCGTATTGCCTCTCGAATCCACCGTTTGGTGTCGATTGGAAGAAGCAGCAGAAGGCTGTAACCGAGGAACACAAAGAACGCGGTTTCGCGGGCCGCTTCGGTCCAGGCTTGCCTCGGGTGTCGGATGGTTCGATGCTGTTCTTGTTGCATCTGATTTCGAAGATGCGTCCGGCCCAGGATGGTGGCGGTCGTGCGGCGATTGTGTTGAACGGTAGCCCGCTGTTTACGGGTGGTGCGGGTTCGGGGGAGTCGAACATCCGCAAGTGGGTTCTTGAGCGTGACTTGCTGGAGGCGATTATTGCGTTGCCGTCGGACATGTTCTACAACACGGGTATCGCTACCTACATTTGGGTGTTGTCGACGAAGAAGAGTCCGGAGCGTGTGGGCAAGGTTCAACTGATTGATGGGTCGAAACTGGACGGCAGGCCGATCAAGACTCTCGGGTCCAAACGAAAGGTCCTTCGCGAGAAAGACGTCGCCGAGTTGGTGAAGCTGTATGACAGCACTGCTGAGGATGACCGTTCGAAGTGGTTTGCGACGGAAGACTTCTTCTACCGCACTATCACTGTCGAGCGGCCGCTGCGCCTGAACTGGGCGTTGAACTCCGAGCGTTTCGCGGTTGCCCGCGAGCTGAAGGCGTTGGAGAAGGCGAACGCGGAATGGTCGGCGTTCGCCGAACAGGTTGAGGCGGCTCCGATCGAGTCGATGACGGATGCTGCGGCGTTTCGTAAGCAGATTGAGTCGCGATTGAAAGCGGCTGGTGTTGTGCTCAGCGCGGCTCAGTTGAAGGCGTTTGTTGCGGGCTTATCGGAGCGGGATGATTCAGCGCCGATCATTGTCGATTCCAAGAAGCGCCCTGAAACGGACCCGACACTGAGAGATACCGAGAACGTCCCGTGGGTTGAGGATATCCACGAGTACTTCGAGCGTGAGGTGAAACCGTTCGCTCCGGAAGCCTGGATCGATATGTCCAAGACGAAGGAAGGTTGCGAGATTCCCTTTACACGTCACTTCTACAAGTACGTGCCTCCGCGCTCCCTCGAAGAGATCGACGCTGATCTGGATGCGGTGCTTGGACGCATTCGCGCACGACTCGAAGCGGTGAAGTCATGAGGGAACTCAGGCCGTATCCGGAGTACAGAGACGTCAACGCAGACTTCTTAGCTCAAATTCCGCGTGATTGGTCATTGCGCCCCGCGGTCACACTTGCGAGGGTTCTCACGAGCACGGTTGATAAACATTCGGTGGACGATCAGGTTCCCGTCCAGCTCTGTAATTACACCGACGTGTACTACAACGACGTTATTCGGGCGAGCAATTCCTATATGAAGGCAACTGCATCGCGTGATCAGGTCGCTGCATTCTCAGTCATTCGCGGCGACGTTGTTTTCACCAAAGATTCGGAAACCGCTGATGACATTGGGATCCCCGCGTACGTTGTCGATACGCTTCCAGGCGTGGTTTACGGATATCACCTGACTACATACCGGCCATCTGACCTACGCTACGGAAAGTTTCTCAAGTGGCTCCTTGATTCGCGGTACGCCAAGGCGACCTTCGAAACTCGGACCCTAGGTGTTACAAGGGTTGGATTAGGGCAAAACACGGTTCGTTATCTTCGCGTCCCTACGCCACCCCCAGATGAAGCATCACTGATCGGGGAGTTCTTGGATCGAGAGACGGCGGAGATTGACGCGTTCATCGCGGATCAGGAGGAACTCATCGGGTTGCTCGCCGAGCGGCGCGCCGCGACGATCAGCCACGCCGTCACCAAGGGCCTCGACCCGACCGTCCCCATGAAAGACAGCGGTGTCGAATGGATTGGCGATGTCCCGGCGCACTGGGACATAGTCCAATTGCGGCGACTCCTCGACGAGCCATTGAAGTATGGCGCTAATGAATCTGCGGACTCCACTGATCCGGGAGGCATCCGATATCTTCGCATAACTGATTTCGCAATCAACGGGGCGTTGAGAGACGACACTTTTCGGTCGCTACCCATAGAAATTGCTGCGAGCTACATGGTGCGACCGGGTGATGTTTTGCTCGCCCGAAGTGGGGCGACGGTTGGTAAGGCGTTCCTAGTCCCTGATGATGCGCCACCGAGCTGCTTTGCTGGCTATCTCATTCGGGTCAGTTTGCAACGTGCCGCGATGACACCAGCGTTCCTGTTCGCATACACGCAATCGTTGGAATTTGGCGGGTGGCGCGATGCCGTGGCTGTGAGCGCAACGATCCCCAATATCGGCGCTGACAAGTACGCCACGCTGGGCGTGCCGACTCCGCCTCTAGCTGAGCAGTTTCAGATCATGGCCTTTTTGGACAGTGAAATCTCGAAGCTTGATGCCGCAATCGCCGACGCAAGGAAGGCAATCGCACTCTCGCGCGAGCGCCGCGCGGCGCTCATTTCAGCGGCAGTGACCGGCAAGATTGATGTTCGTGAACACGGGGCGGTGGCGTAATGCAGCTACATCATGAAGACACCTTCGAAACAGAGATTTGCGAATACCTTGCAGCGCATGGGTGGGAGTACTCACCCGATGACCTCGGCTATGACCGCGAACGGGCCCTGTTCCCTGATGACATTTGGGCGTGGTTGAACGACACCCAACCTGAGCAACTCGCGAAGATCGTCAAGCCCGAGGCATCCGAAGTTTCACAAAATCAGGGACGCAAACAGATCCTTGACCGGATCGTTCAGGTCATGAAGACGGACCCCATGAGCTCGGGCGGAACCCTCAACGCGATCAAGAAACCGGTCAGCGTACTCAACGCCAAATTCAGTCTCTTTCAATCACGCCCAGCAACCGCCCTGAACCCTGCCACGGTCGAGCGTTACGCGAAGAACCGGCTACGGTTTATGCGGCAGGTTGAGTACTCGACTCGTAATCAGAACCGTATCGACCTTGTTCTTTTCGTCAACGGCGTCCCTGTCACCACGATCGAGCTCAAAACTGACCTCACCCAGAACCTCAAAGCCGGGCTCAAGCAGTACGCGCAAGACCGCAAACCCGACGGCGAGCCGCTTCTCACGTTCGGGCGGGGTGCTCTGGTTCATTTCGTTGTCACCAACGAAGAAGTGCACATGACCACCAAACTCGACGGCAACAACACCCGTTTCCTACCCTTCAACCGCGGCAAGAACAACGGTGCAGGCAACGTGGCCGCCGAGGGCGCGACCAGCCCCACGTCGTACTTCTGGGAAGAAATCCTCGAACGCGAAACCTGGCTCGACCTCATCGGTCGCTTCTTGCACTACCGGTTCGAAGAGCACGTCGATTCGCTCGACGGGAAGAAGACCTACGCCCGCTATTTGCGGTTCCCGCGCTACCACCAGTGGCGAGCCGTGACCAAGCTTGAGCACGCTGTCACCGCTGAAGGCCCCGGACATAATTACCTCATCCAGCACTCCGCCGGCTCGGGCAAAACAGACTCCATTGCCTGGACTGCTCACCGGATGGCTCAGCTCCACGACGAGGCCGGTAACAAGATCTTCAACGGTGTCATCGTCGTCTCCGACCGGCAAGTGCTCGACGGGCAACTACGAGCTGCGGTACAGGAACTCGAAACCACTCCTGGCGTGTTTCAAGCCATCACAGGGGGAGGGGACGCCTCAAAGTCGAAGAAGCTCGCTGACGCTCTGTTGACCAACAAACAGATCATCGGTGTGACGCTCCAGACGTTCCCCCACGCGCTGAGCGTGATCGAAGAAAACGAAGGCCTTGTCGGGCGCAAGTATGCGGTCATCGCTGACGAAGCCCACTCATCCCAGACCGGAGAAGCCGCAGCATCTCTCAAACAAGTACTTACGGCCGGCAAGCCAGCCACGACTGACGCTAGCGCCGCGGATGGTGTTGACGCTGGCGAAGTGACCACCGACGTTGAGGATGTTCTTGCCGACCTCATGGCTCGCAAAGTCGGAGTCGGCACGATCTCCTTCTTCGCCTTCACCGCCACGCCCAAAGGCAAAACGGTGGAGCTGTTCGGGCGCGAAGACGAGACCGGGATGAAGAAAGAGTTCGACCTCTACTCGATGAAGCAAGCCATCCAAGAAGGTTTCATTCTCGACGTACTCAAAAACTACATCTCCTACGACCTTGCTTTCGAGATCGCACACTCGGGTGTCTCCAACGAGAGCGTGGAAGTAGATACCTCCAAGGCGAACAGCGAACTGATGCGCTGGGTGCGACTGCACCCCACCAACATTGCCCAGAAAGTCGCCGTCATCGTCGAACACTTCCGCGCCAACGTGCGCACCGAACTCGGTGGCCGGGCGAAAGCGATGGTCGTTACCGGCTCGCGCAAAGAAGCGGTGCGGTACAAGATTGCGATCGACAACTACCTGAAAGAACACAAGCTCGAAGGGGAACTCGGAACTCTTGTCGCGTTCTCGGGCTCCGTCAACGACCCCGAATCTGGATCGACCGACCTTACTGAGACGTCGATGAATACCGGTCTGAAAGGGCGTTCGCTGGAGAAAGCGTTTGGCGGGGACGAGTTCCAGGTGATGATCGTCGCCAGCAAGTTCCAGACCGGCTTCGACCAGCCGCTGCTCGTCGGTATGTATGTCGACAAGAAACTCTCCGGCATCACTGCGGTGCAAACTCTGTCGCGACTCAATCGGGTGATCCCCGGTAAAGAGAACACGTACATCCTCGACTTCGTCAATGATCCCGAAGAGATTCTGGAAGCATTCCAGACCTACTACGAGGATGCCGAACTCACGACACCCTCCGACCGAAACATCATCCACGACATGCTCGGCAAGCTGCGCGGCATGAACATCATCGATCAACACGATGTTGATGGTGTGGTCAACGCTTGGCTCACCAAGAGCAGCCACAACGCGCTCTACTCCCACATCAAAGCCTCCCGCGACGTGTTCTGGGATCGCTGGAACACCGCGAACGACGAGGCCGCTCCGGATGACCTAGAGATTGGTCGGCTCGAAGACTTCCGTGGGACCGTGAACGCCTTCGTGCGGGCCTACGACTTCCTGTCGCAGATCATGGACTACGGCGACACCGACATCGAAAAGTGGGCGATCTTCCTGCGCGTGTACCGTCGCGTGATTGAACGCCAAGAAGCGGTGCCGTCGGAGATCAACACTGATGAGATTGTGCTGACTCACTACCGACTGCGCAAGCTCGACGCCAAGAATTTGGGGCTCACTCCGGACAAGTCGGGTGAGCTCTCTGGGTTCAAGGGGGCCGGTTCAGGCCAGCCACGCGAAGTTCGATACGGACTGCTGCAAGAAGTGATCGACAAAATCAATCAGCTCTTTGCCGGCACTGGCATTGAAGAAGTCGACGGAGTAAACGCTGCCGAGTCACTCATGCGCCACGTCGTTGAGAACGAGCAACTTCAGGCTGAAGCAATCGCGAACACTGAGACTGACTTCGAAGGTTCGCCCACGATTGTGAACGAACTCGAAGACGCGATGTATCGCTCCGCGAGTGGCCTCAACGGCGCGTACAAAGCGCTGCTTCAGATGGAAGACTTCGGCAAGGTCAAAGACGTGCTGCTCGCAATGGGGCTGTACGAAAAGACGCGCGAAGAAGCTGAGCGATCCGCGGCGATGAAATGACATTGGAAGCGTCTCAGCGACCTCTTAGCCTCTCAAACCCCCACAGGGCATCCAGTTCGAACTTCTCAAAGGAGAAGGCATGAGCCAGTCCATAGAATCTGCTTCCAAAGAATGGCGCAACGGTTTAATTGACGTCGGCGGCAATAATCGGCTTCTCAACTACCGCAACGGTGCGTCCACGTTAGTGCTTGACGGATCTCCGAGGGCAGGGCTCGCGAAGTTGATGGCGGGAAACCAAGTTCGACTCTCTGAACTTTTCACGGACGCAGAATCTCTGGCTAAGGCGCAAAAAGCCTGCGTTGCTTTGGCCAGAAAACAGCGTGAAGCTGTCGAAGAGTACGGTATTTCAGTCACTTACCTCGCCGCCGGAATGGTGTCGTGGGACCCCGAGGGGAATCCCGGTCTCGCTGATGCCGAAGCAGCTGAGCTCGGTGACGGAACACCTGAGATCGAACCTGAAACCAAACAACGCAGACCCAAATACACCCGGCCCAGAGCACCTTTGCTCCTCCGTCCGATCGCGATTGAGCTGCGTCGCGGTGCGCAGCAAGCTTGGGACCTTCGGCTGCTCGATGACTTTCAGATCAATGGAGTCCTAACCCATGTCCTAAATGCCGACAAGGGCCGAATTGCCGACGACATGCTGTTGGACTACGAAGGTGAACTCGATGACATCGAGAACATGCAACTCGCAGTAGAGGACGTGTGTGACGACATCGCCGAGTTCGAAATCGATTCGACAATTCTCATCGGTGCCTTCAGCTATGCAAAACAACCGATGGTGGATGACGTCAGTGATCTAGAAGCCCTAGGCCGATCGGATATCGTTGCGGCCCTATCGGGAGATCCTTCCGCAGCGGCGCGCGTTCGCTCAGTCGCCGACGAGGTGACTAGCGCTACGCCTGACTATATGCCTGTCAAAGCCGAGTTCTTGGTTCTTGATGCAGACGCAAGTCAGAGTTACGTCGTCAACGCCGCGCTAGAAGGACGCAACCTTGTGGTTGAAGGACCACCAGGAACTGGCAAGAGTCAGACCATCGCGAATATCATCGCAACCTCCGCTGCAGCGGGTCGCTCCGTACTCTTCGTTGCGCAGAAGCGCGCCGCTGTTTCTGCGGTTCTTGAACGCCTCGATCAAGTGGATCTCAGCCATCTTGTCCTTGACGTTTTTGCGGCTGCAAGCTCTAGACGCTTCGTAGCAGACCAGCTCCAAGAGGCCTTAGATAAACAGAGCACCGCCGGAATCGCTCGCACCGACGAGCTCCACTTTTCGCTCCAGGAAGCGCGTGATCGCCTTGTTCGGCACAACGCCGCAATCCACCTTCCGACCCGCGGTTGGGGCATAAGCGTCGCCGAGCTGATTGCACTTTCCATCACTACACCGCTGGAGATTCAAACCGACCTGCGAATCCCGGCATCTGCGCTTCGCGCATGGACTGAACTAGACGTAGTGCGGCATCGCGCTGCCCTCTCGGAGTTAAGCGAGATGGGTGCGCTTGAGGCAGGCTGGTCAACTGCGGTGGGATGGTCCCCGGACCGAATTATCAATGAGGACGCACTACGTCAGTCAAACGAGCTTCTAATCCGCCTACAGTCGCAGTATTCTCTCGTTGCCGAAGGGATGACGACTCTGGCCGGCACCTTTGGGCTCCCGCTGCCAGCTACCTGGGAAGACCTAGAAAAATTCGCGAACCAGCTCCGCGAACGTGATCGCGTTCTAGATTTGATGCCAGAAGGTCTCGATCTGCAATATTCGACGGATGAGATTCGCGACTCGCTTTTGACGATCAGTAGACCTTATAGAAAAGTCGCGCGGCTTAAACTATCTGGCGCCGCACGCCGCGATGCACTCCGAAGAGCCAAGTCGATTGTCCGACATCTACCGAGAGCAACAAGAGGGGATGCGCTGGGCGCTGCTTTGAACCTCAGAATCTCTTGGATCGGACGCCCGGAATACTCAGCTGCTCGCGACTGGAGACCAAAGGTCGATCAAGCGCTCGCCTTCCGAGATGGCCTGGCCAAATTAGATACTTCGCTTCAAGGAATATCACTTGTCAACGCCCCGATCCAAGATATTCCAGAGCATTTCGTGACTCTGGCGAAAAACCAGAGCCGACGAGTTATGCCGCGATCGTCTGCCATACGCTCAAAGCTGATTGAGGCAGGGCTGGGTCCGTTGCTGGCGGAGCTAGAAATGCGTGAAGATGTTGGTCACGAGGTGCCGGACAGGGCTCCCCGGTACCTCGACAGGGTCATTTCCGCTTCACTGCTCGACGAAGCTCTCCTATTCGACCCTGACCTATCTGCGATCAGTGGCCGCGATCTGAATCGTGCAGCGGCTACATTCCAACGTGCCGATCTTGGACATCTGGAAGCTAATGCGGTGCGCATACGTCGAATCGCTGCAGAGCGACTAAAGCGTGAACTAGACGCGAATCCTGAGCAGCACCTCATGCTCAAAAAGGAAGTCACGCGCAAAACTAGATTCACTCCAGTTCGAAAGCTTCTTCGTGAAGTGCCCGATGTAATGCTCGCAGCTAAACCAATCTGGGCGATGAGTCCACTGCAGGTGTCGCGACTACTACCACGACATCAACTTTTCGACTTAGTCATTTTCGACGAAGCGAGCCAGGTAAAGCCGGCAGATGCCATACCTGCGATCCTTCGCGGCGGGCAGTTGATCGTCGCAGGGGACAGCCGTCAACTTCCTCCGACAGAGTTCTTCGCGAAAACACTCGAAGACCCTGAAGACTCGGATGAATTGGATGAGGATGCGTCTCTTGAACAGCCGCTAGACGAGCGACCGGTTCCTCGCCGATTGGGCTCGCTCACCCGGGATGCCGAGAGTATTCTATTCGCCATGGATCGCCTGTTGGCAGGGCAGTCTCGGCGATTGTTGTGGCACTATCGTTCCCGTGACGAACGCCTGATCGCAGTCTCGAATAGGTACGTCTATGACAGCTCTCTGACCACGTTCCCCGCAGCGGATAGTCCAGACGCGATCAGCCATATCGAGGTTCCATTTAGCCCGGGGATCGCTGGCGGTACTAACAGCCCCGAAGCAGAAGTTGCCGCGGTAGTTGAGGCTGTCAAAGATCACGCTCTGCGTCATCCTGATGAGTCGCTAGGCGTAATCGCTTTCGGTGTTAAGCACCAGCATCGACTTGAGGCTGCTTTGGAGAAAGCATTTTCGGACGATCCTGGCCTATTCGAGAAGCTAAACGCCAAGCAACCGTTCTTCGTGAAATCGATCGAACGCGTCCAAGGTGATGAGCGGGACGCAGTTATCCTCACTGTTGGCTACGGAAAAAGCAAAGACGGACAACTTCGACTTTTCTGGGGGCCTCTGCTGCAGAACGGCGGGGACAGAAGGCTGAACGTCGCGATCAGCAGGGCCCGTCTGCGGCTAACTCTGGTCAGCAGTTTTTCGCCAGATGACCTAACGGAGGACGGCCACGACAGCCGGGGCTACAAGTTGATGTATCAGTTTGTGCGATTTGTCGCAGCAGGAGGCACTGATCTTGGCGATGGCCCGAACCGGGACATCCCGTTGAATGCATTCGAGATTGACGTTCGTGACCGTCTGGAAGCCGCAGGGATAAGGCTCGATTGCCAAGTCGGCGTCGGTTCGTATCGGCTGGACTTTGCCGCGAGACACCCGACAAAACCGGGTCGACATGTGCTGGCTATCGAAGCAGATGGAGCCGCGTATCACTCCGGTCATACAGCGCGCGAAAGAGATCGCTTGCGACAACAACTTCTTGAACGCCGCGGTTGGGTGTTTCATCGCATCTGGAGCACCGATTGGTTTAATGACGCCGCGGGTGAAGTGGCGGCAGTCCTTGCCGCTTTCGAACAAGCGGTCGAGAACTCTGATACCGAGACAAAAACTTCTCCTGCAGATTCCGAAATCGAATGGGAGCTGCCGGTCGGGCAAAGGGCGGGGGCGCGTCCACCGTTGAGACGGGGGCTCCCTATTGATGAGTACAACATGTCGGACCTAGTAAGCATGGTCCGATGGCTGCGAAGCGATGAGGTGGTTCGGAGCTCCGATGACGAGTTATCGATGGTCATGAGCGAACTCGGATTCGGGCGGCGAGGCGCCAAAATCCTGCGCCGCATTTCAGAAGCACAATCGATCCTAAACAGGTCGAGTTAATAAGACAGTGACGCAATCTCGTGTCGGAATTTCGTCACGAATTATCGAAAAGGGATCGATCCGATGGTTGAAGCAATGATGGCGGATGGCACGCGCGTGGAATTGAGCAGTGACGGAACTTGGACGCAGGTCCTGCCAAGTGGCTCGACTCCTGAGGGTGGCGGGTTCAGACGTGCAAAGTGGGGAGCCACCCGCGCCGAAGTCAAAGCAAGTGAGGGGCGCGAGCCCGATGGCGGCGTTGACGCGACCCTTGGCTACGCGGTAACGATCGCTGGGTTGTCGGCTACTGCGTTGTATATTTTTGTGTCCGACACTCTGGTCAGGGCGAAGTACATTATCACCCAACCCCATTCGGACTACGCTCTGAACCTTAGAGACTTCTCAGTTCTCGACGAACTTTTGACGTCCAAGTATGGCCAGGCCATCGAAAGAAATCAGTACTGGAGCAACGATCTCTACGAGGATTCACCGCAGGAGTATGGTTTGGCGGTCGCAGCGGGGCACATGACCCGCTACTACCAATGGTCAGCCGGCGACACTCATATCTGGCTCGTCATAACCGGGGACAATTTCGATATTGATTTGCAGATTGAGTACGTCGGCAAAGCGTTCGAGAAATTTGAGAGTGTGCAAACAAAGGCCGCAGCGCTCGATGACCTGTAAGAAGGCAGCGCGGATGTCTGCGTAAAGACTTGCCCCGATTTCGTAGTGCCCATCTTGGTAGTCGGATCCGACTTGTGGGTACGCGAAGTGTGTTGAGATCAGAGTCACACGGAGTCTGACCGTGGCGTCGGAGCAGCTCATATAGAACGCGACGACGCGCGGCGAAGGTTCGTGGATGCGCCTTCAGCCACACGGCTTGCTTCGCGCGCTACGACGGTTCTCCATGTGAACTCGACGAGTTTTTGAACGATCTCGAAAGTGCCGCGCACATGACTCTACGTGAACACTTTAACCCTCGACGCGCCCCCAATTGAGCGCCTTTTCTCCGTAGACACCCTCGCCGACTATCTGGGCGTGAGCCCTAAAACTCTTTACGACTGGCGCCTAAAGCGAACTGGCCCGCCGGCGATAAAGGTGGGCAGCCAGTTGAGGTGGCGTCCGGCCGCTGTCGAGGCGTGGCTTGATGTTCAGGGGCAGCGCTGATGGGGCGCCAGGCTTTGGCGATCGGGGCTTACGGGAAGGTAACGACGACTAAGAAGGCCGGTCGCTTCGTGGCTAAGGCTCGCATCCGTGACTTGGATGGTGTGGTTAGACCCATTGAGGCCTCGGGGGCGAGTAAGTCGGCCGCCGAACATGCGCTGCGTGAGCGGATCGCGGACCGGGTAGTCCCAGTGGGTGACGCGGCGTTGACGAGTGAGACCAAGTTGAAAGACCTCGCCCTTTTCTGGCTTGAGGAGCTGCGGGCAGAACGCCGATTGAATCAAACAACGCTGGAACTTTACGAGAGAGACACGCGAAATCTTGTCCTTCCCCTCCTCGGCGAGTTCCGACTTCGTGAGCTCACTGTCGGGCGAGTCGATGCGACCCTCAAGCGGTTGGCTCGGGAAGGGGTCTCGAAGGGCAAACATGCGCGCGTTGTTCTGTCCCTGATGATGGGTTTGGCAACAAGGCATGACGCCATCCCGTCCAATCCCGTCCGGGACGCGGGCCGGCTGCCGAAGTCTGACATGACGCCCCGTGCTTTTAGCGGCGATGAACTGCACGCTGTGCGCACTGCTCTATCGGAGTGGCGAACCGGGGAGTCTGTCCTCGGCCCGCGTCCAGACGGTCAGCTTGCAACAATCATCGAAGTTTTGCTGGGGACTTCCACCCGAATCGGCGAAGTTCTGGCTTTGAGGGTCTGTGATGTCGATGTCACGACAAGCCCTGCCGTGGTGACGATCGCCGGCACCCTCGTTAACACTAAGCAGGACGGGCTCATTCGTCAGGACCATCCGAAGAAAGCGCGGCAATCGCGGATGGTTGCCGTTCCAGAATTCGCTGCGGAAGCGTTGCGTCGCCAAATCGCATCGATGGTGGAGCCGGACCCTGAAACGCTCTTGTTTCGATCTCGGAAGGGAACCGCGTTGTGGCCGAATAACGTAAGGCGCCAGTGGAGGGAAATCCGGGACGGTTCGCCGCTACTTAGCGGTTTAGGCCTCACTGCGGTGACACCCCACACGTTCAGGAAGACTGTCGCCACGACGCTCGCACGCGGCTCCGGGGCCGCCCTCGCTGCGGAGATGCTTGGCCACTCCAGTGAAGAGGTAACGAAGCAGCACTACATCGAAGTGCATCCCATGGTGAACCCGCTGACAGCGTCGGTGCTTGAGAGCTTGGCGCCGAGAGGGCGACAAGGGTCCTAACCTCGACGCGCGTATAAGCGAATTAGTCGCCTATCCACTTTTCGATTGCAACTTGCAGATGTAGGGTTTTGCTGGCGTACAGGTTTTCTGACACCGCACCGAGCGGTGCTAGAAAACCTGAGGGCGCTGAAGTTTGTATACCTGCACCATTGCCATGCGGAGTTGGAAGCGTCGTAGATGGCGGCGCGACGCCCGGGGAAAGCAGCAACCTCACGCATGTCACATCAGCAGAACAACGCTAACTTCATCTGGTCGATCGCGGACTTGCTTAGCGGTCCAAATGAGCCGCACCAATAGGGGGCTATCGTGCACAGTGGGGGAACAGCGGCGTGACTACTGGGGGTACGGAACTAGAAATCAACTGCACCGAGGTGGAGCAGCTTCACTCTGCAGATACGACCGAAATATCAAGAGCGATCGACACTCTCCTACAGCCGACTATTTTGCTTACACGTGAGGAAGTTCTCTCTAAGGCGACGGTCCTGCCGAAGGCTCCTGGAATCTACGCTTGGTACTTCGCCAAGGTTCCTGAAGGCATCCCAACAGACGACCTGCATAAGCTCGACGACGGATACCTCCTCTATGCAGGAATTTCGCCCAAAAAGCCACGACGCGAAGACGGGAAACCCAGCAGTGGAACTCTCCGCTCGCGACTTCGTAGCCACTACCGAGGGAATGCATCACAGTCGACTCTGCGGCTTTCCTTGGGTTCCTTGCTCCACAGGGAACTCGACATCAATCTCCAACTCTCTGACTCCGGGCGATTCACTTTTGGACAAGGAGAACAAGTGCTCTCCGATTGGATGTCCGAGAATACGCGTGTTTGTTGGGTTGTTGATCCGGAACCATGGGTGGTCGAAAGCGCATTCATCGCATCCGTGCCGTTGCGCCTAAACTTGGATCAGAACAAAGACAGCCTTTTCCATCTGCAACTGTCTCAAGCGCGAGCCGACCAACGAGCCGCGGCTCGGTCCTAGCAGGGCATAAAGGAGCGAAAAGATTGGCGTTATACGCGGGATTCTTTGACTGGCCGCCGATGATCGAGTTCGAGGTCCTTGACGCGACAGGTGCACCTACTACGGGGTCTATCGAAGTTGTTGGCGGTCGCTATTTCCTTAGACCGGCGCGCGGATTCGGATTCTCGACGGGCGCTTCAACTGAGCGGACCCTAAAGACTAAGATCGAGGGCGTACCGACTCTAGTTCGAGGAAACATCTTTGTTCATGACGGGGTCGTGGGGCTTCGTATTAATGAAGCCCACGTTGGTACTGACGACCCGAACGCGCGTTTCATCTCGGTCAGTGCGGCGATCGAACTTCTTCCGTCCCTCTGCACATGGCGCCCTGATGACGGCGCAGCACGGTCCATGTCGACCCGCTTCGAGCTTCCCGGGATCGCGCCATCGCCGGCAATGACGCTTATGATCAGCAACGATGGAGCCGCTGTCATTACTGCGGCTACGCCAACAGGTCTAGACGATTTTGACCACCATCTCATTGCTCTGCAGGATCTTGTCTGCTTCGCAGCCGATCAGCCTGTCGAACGACTCTCGCTCGTCGCTACCCTTCCTTCAGGACTACCTGTCAAAGTGTTGGGGTGGAACCGTTTCCCGCCATTTGACGCTCACACCCGTCAGCCGGTGGAGTATCTGTTTCGATTCGGAGCAGCCTACGCTCAGGAAATGATCTCAGGTTGGTGGAACTACCGCACTACGCATCGGCCGGTGACTCAGATTCTCGCCGGACTCCGATACCAACCCGGCTGGATTGAAACTAGCGTCAACATTCTCGCCACCTGCGTCGAGCTGTTCGGCCGAGTTCAGTTCCCGTCATCGGTGTCACGTCGAATTAGCATGATCGACTTCGCAGAAATTGAAACTGCTCTAAGCGGACGCTCAGGGCTCAATCGGGCCCAGCGAGATTTCATCAGCAATATAAAGTCATTAGCCGAGGGGCGGCCGCAGAAGCTCTATCAGTCAATCGACTCAATAGTCGCTGATCTCGGAGAGACGCTTGGCGAGGCCGGGATCAACGGGGCAGAGTGGAAAGCGGCGCTGATTGCCGCACGTAACGGGGTCTCTCACTCTGGAGGTGGGGAAGGCCTAACGGATCAAGAAATGCGGGCCGTGCGAGATGCCACGCGCACAGCCCTGAGCTTGGTAATCCTGAAGCAACTGAGTTTACCAAGCGCCGCGCTCGCTCGCGCCGCGGAGCGGTTGAAAATGCGGTACACGATCAACTACCGTGAGCAAGCGATCTATTCTCTGTAGGGAAACTTCCTATGCTAGGGGCTATTCAGAACCCGTTTATTTCGCCGAGACCCGGCGCAGAAGGTCGCCGGACATCAGTACCTCGCGGGCACGATCGGTTCTGAGACGCTTGTAAAGTCGATCGTGAATTCCGATGTCCTCGATTAAGGATCGCCAGAGTGGATCACATAATCATTGACACGAATTACTTCTATCGCGACCCTGAACTGGAACATGCTGCCTGGCGAAACCTAGTAGCTTTGCACCAGGCTGGCGACGTCATCATCTGCGTCCCTGAAATCGTTATTCGGGAGCAAATTCGTCATCGCCGTGAAGCGGCGCACCGAGAGATCAGCGAAGGACTCGAAGGCCTCGCTAAATCGACAAGAAGCCTCGTCAAGAACGGATTGCAGGTCGAAGTTACCGACCTTTCCGAGCTGAGGGGTCAACGTGACGCGTTGCTCAGCAACCTTGACTATGAGGACAAATTTCGTGATCGGCTTCAAAGCGTTCCTGTAGCCGTACTCGGATTTCCCAGCGTCGACTCTGAGGAACTCTTTGTGGCGTCGCACACTCCGAAGAAGCCGTTTAAGGCTAATGAGCGAGGGCTTGCAGACTATCTAATTTGGCGTTCTGTGGTTGAGCGTCAGTCAATGATCGCGAGTGGCGACAAAGTGATCTTCGCGACCCGTAATCATCGGGATTTTGCAGACGGTGGGCATCTGCACGGCGATCTGTCTTCGGACATCGATCCAGCGAGATTCGAACTGCATGCTGATCCAGACGCGTACCTAAAGTCACGCCAAGCAATCGCGGCGCTCTCTAGCGAATTTCAGGCTCACCACCTTCACGCTTTCGACGAGTACGAAACCACCTCGGCCACTCAAACAGCCATCGCTGCTGCTTGGTCTTTTGTCTTCAGCTCGATGCAGTACCAGAATGCCGGAAGCGACTATTGGGACGGGGACATTGACGGGTACTTGCCATCCGAATTTGATGGCCCCACGTTCGATTCGGTAGATCTCGATGAACGCACGGCAACGTGGGCCCCATACGATGACGTGAGTGGTACAGTGCTCGGTCGCCTGACAGTAGAGGCCGACGCAGTGGTTGACGCGTACGTGAGCAAGTCAGAAACTTTTGAACTAGCAGATTCGGTTACCGTCTCGAACTTTGATCACAATCGGCACATGTCAGAAGTTTCTTATGAACTCCGAGTAAAGATCGATTTTCATGTTCGCCTTGATGGAGGCGAGGCTCAAGTGCTCAATGTAGAGTCGATCGCCGTTGTGGCTGCGAACGATTAGGTAGTTTGGTGCTTTGATTAGAGATGAGCAGCTCCATTAGAAGTGGTCCAATGTGGATCGCGTGCCCTAAAATCTCGAAGTATCCGATCACGAATCGCGGCTATCCAGCGTCGTGCAGGAGAGGTCTTTAAGTGATCTCTTATGACCGCTTGAGGCATCCGCTAATGCTCGAACTGCGTGACCCAAAACCTGACCCGGGACCCAGCTATGACCGGTGCAGACACGGTTCTGTACGAGTTCGAACGTGGCATTACCCATTTAAACACTGTTATCCAGTGCTGATCTTACTTCTCGGTGCTTTCGGTACGTTCTGGGTTCGAGTCCGGGCCGGCGAGCGAATAACCTCTTGAACTCCAAGGAATTGTGGGGCTATTCGGTTTAAGTACGGTTTTGGGGATCGGCGTGAGACAGGACCCGACACGGGAAGCCGTCGTTGGGTTCCAAGGAAGAAGCTGCTCGTACAAAACCCGCAATGTTAGGGGCAAGACTTGCGGCTGGTAGAAATGTCCGTGTGCGGAGAATACGTCACCCCAACGAATCCTTACCAAGGCGTCACGTATTCGTCAATTCTCGTTCCGCGCGAGGTAGCCCAACTGCTCCGGATGCCCGCGTGCACGCTGGAAGCGTGTCTCCACAAGCAGCGCAGGCCTCGCTGTCACGATGCGGGCGCCAGGCTCTACATGAGTGCGGCAGGGGCGGTTCGGATCAAAACAACCCGTGTGTGACTAAATCGGACTTGGTGTGATCACGGCTTTGGTTGTGTGGGTGGAGTCCAGTTCTCTAGTGCCTCCTGGGCGAACTCTTCTATGCCGAGTTTCACCATGAGGTCGTTGCTATATTCTCGCCATTGCTGGACGTAAGTGCCGTCGGGGAACTCGCCAAATTCAGGTAGCGCGGTCGGATACCGCTCTAACAGCCACTGGAATAGCTGACCTGTCGTTAGATGAAGGTGTCTTATCAACTCGGTTCCGGACGAGTGGACCCACGAACCGAGGTCCGCGTCGAATTCAGCCTCTCGCGAGAGTTCTGTGCGTGAAAATTTCTCGGGGGCCGGATGCAGAGTGCGAGAGTGGATTGCGTATTCTGTGCGCATGGAAATTACTCTTTGCTCGTCGAGTCCCATGCTGGCCCCATTTTTCGCTAACAAGCGTCCGTAGGCGAAGTCTCGTCCCCGCCTATTGTCATCGGAGTTGAGCCATTTGGTTGCCCTCTGTGGCTCAATATTGAAGTCGTGGATCAAGGCGTGAAGCTCCATCAGGTCTCTACAAACGTCCATTACTGCCGCGAACTTCTTGACGAGCAGACCGTCGAAACCAACTTCTAGATCGCTCTTTACCCGCCGAGAAATATCCATCGGCAACTGCTCTCGGGTTTCGTCGGCCCACGTCACCAGTAGCTCAGCGAGTGTCCGGATTTCCTCAAGCGCTTGGAGGCACAGCGGAACGTGCGTCACCATGTGAAGCATGACTGACCCCCGGACTTGATCATCACGACGCAAATCGGCGACCAAATTGGGGGCGTGAACGCCGAACGCGTCAAGTGTTTCCCCAAATGCAATCGGGATTAAGCCGTCGGCTGGCAGCGTCGTTGCTCGTTGATTTCTGTTTCTTTCACCCTTGCCCATTCGAATAATGTATCGCTGTGTACCGACTCCCTAGGCTATTTCGTGGATTCGCCCGGTCGAGGTGCTGATAGGCAAGCGAGACCACGAAATTTTGGGTGCTGGACCGGGACATTGAGAACTTCCGGCGTGTTTGACGCATGCGCTTCTCATGATCAGCCGAATATTTGGGCACTGTCGCTTGCAGGTCGCAGTCTCGGACATTTACGCTGCTCTGGTGTCATGCAAGATATGTCCAGAAATCGGTGCCGCTATCTACAGGCGTCGAACGGCTCTCCGGTCATATCAATTGACCAGCCGGAGAGAGTCAGACAGTCGGGGATTGCTGTTGAGGTAAAAACGACGACTTCATCAATTATTTGGAACCGGAGTACATCTTCTATTGGGTCGGAGCCTAGGTACTCCGCTTCGCACAACTCTCCGAGTGCGTCCCTGACCATCATGTTTACAGTTTTTTGGTCGTAGCCGGCGCTGACTGGTAGAAGTGTGACTTGCACTTCAAGATCGATTACATCGACTAGTGGTGCACGCCAGGCGGCGCGAAGCGACAAGTGGACCTTGAGGTCGCTCGGGCACTCCGTAAGCGGCTGGCGTTCTGCAGTTGGTGCTCCGTCCACCTGCCAAGGCTGCGTTCTTCCTGATTCTTCGTCCACGAGAGACTTCAATTGGCTGAGTGCTCTTTCGGCACGCGACCTCAATAGTTCTTCATACGAGGACTCAATACCGAGCGACCAGATGTCGATATTGGTCACGACTGTGCGCCGTCCCACTTTATGAGCGAGTAGCTTACGCTCCCAATACAACCGCTCAAGGTTCGCTGCGTGCAGCATGTGCCACTTGAGTTCTTCGACGGTCTCGTCCGTGTGCATGACTTCGAGTTCGTGCAAGACTCTGGCACTCGGCACCCAAGCCGCCACTTCGGGTTTCCACTCGTCCGTTGATCTCAATTCGTAGACGTACGAGAGCCAACGAGCTGCATCCTCGGCAGAGGAAAATGAATGCGAAGCTTGGTGACGAGCACCATCCGGCCCCGAATAGGAAGCGAGAAAACGCGATCCAGAAGAGGGGCGGACGGCTCCAAAACTCCGGCGGCGCTTACGTCTTGATTTTGGGGGAGATTGGGTGTCCATGAAAGAGACTGTAGTGGAAACAACTGACATTTGACCTGCTCTTTTACCTATTCGTACTAGCGATACTGGTTCGATCTCAGTATCGTTACGCAATAGCCCCGACTCACTCTTATCGGTCCGTTTACGTCGAATTGCAGACCATCTAGCGGCCCCTTTCAGGGAGTAGCGAAGTCCGAAATTATCGCTGTCGATTCAATCTTGCTGGGGATCTCGCCACGCCATCGGCTCGCCTATTTCTCGGAGTGAGCTTGCCCTGATCCGGATCATACGTTTTCCGATTCTTACTGCGTAGATATCTCCGTCGTAGATCATCCGCCGAATCGTCTTCGTGCTGCAACGCAGAAGCTCTGCCGCCTCGACGATAGTGATCCAGTCAGGATCACGAGGAGGTTCCGTATGTGTGGCCATGCGGGGAAGGTACTCCAAGCGTGACCGAGCAGTAAGCCTCGACTATCCACGCTTGATCGGATCATGCCGCGCATAGAAATGGCGGGCACGGAAGGACCGGCCCAGGAAGGTCGTTTCCGTGGAGTTTTTGAAGAATGACAGATCGGAACTAGTGGCCGAATTCAAAGACCAAGATCCGTTTGCAGCGGCGGAGTATCGTGCCATGCACACCGAGAGTTCAGTATCCTCGTTCGCCGCGCGCTGGGCTGCGCAAGTGCGACAAGTTGACTCATTTGTGTGCCGTTTCGGACGATTGCCGCGTTCGTATTCATCAGGGGCAAGTGGAGTGCTAGATGAGGCCCGCCTGCACGCTTGGGTGCAACGTCAACGCAAGAAGGAGTCGGATCTCAGCGAATTCCAGTTCTTGCGGCTCGACGTAATCCCGGGCTTTTCGTGGTCACCGCGAGAAGATCAGTGGGAGTTGCTTTTCGAGGCGACGCATTCCTTCTTCACGAAGTACGAGCGACAGCCTCGGCGAAGGTCATCTGATCCTCAAGAGCGAAAACTAGCCGGGTGGATTCGCTCGCAAAATAGGCAGATAGTTGACTGTCGCATGAGTCAAAGCCGAGTCCAGCTTGTCCGCCAATGGAGGGACGGGCTTTCATGTCCAGAGCGGCAAGCGTGGTTGTCCCTCGCTGCGTCGAGAATGATCGACGAGTATGGACGACAAACGGGATAGGGCGGCCCCGACGCCCCCTGCGCACTTCGAACGTCAGGGCCAGCCCCTAGAATCGCATTGCGTGGCCGGACGCTTTCAAAGGGAGCCTCGCCATCGGGTCAAACAAGCGCTACGCCGCACAGATCGACGCTCGTATGAATGCGCGTGTCGATGAGATGACAATGCGTGGAATGCCGGAGACGCTTTCTGAAGCTGAGCTGGAACTTGACCTTCACCCCCTCACGAAGACACCGGTTGCAGTTCTGGCTCAGGCATGGGTTCGCTATGCGGGTATCGCAACAAAGCTCGATGTTGAAGTGGTTGCGTGGACTCCGCGGGCTGTGGCTGTCCGCTGGAAGACGCCAACGGGGGAGGAGCATCGGGCCTGGGTGTGGGCATCGGCGGTTGAGCGTGGCGGATAAATGACAACGCGCCTACCCATAGATCACCTAACCTGACCTCCTCGGCCCCGATCTATTCGCGAAACATGAATGTAAATCTTGAAGGCAATTTACGTTGAGACGGGACTCAGTGAGGCGATTCACTATTCGCGAGCGATCCACGGAGTCTGAAGCTTCCGTGCAGCCGACGTTCGCACGATGTCGGGCCTGTTGGACCTGAGATTCAGCCAATCAGTAACACTTCAATGAACTAAAACGAGGCAAAAGATGGATGAAGAAGTGACTCCCGATGACCCAGAATTCATCGCGGAAAGTGCGGACCTCGCGGCCGGCGGTTTGGTTGCGCTGGCCAACGGAATCCTGACGAACGTGCACCGCCCTCGACGGTGTGAAGGCACGAATTGCTGGGTACACAACCCGTCCACTCATCACATGGTCACTTGGCCTATCCAATGGAGATCCGACAGACGGACGGCTGAACGCCTATGCGAGCACGGGCTTGGACATCCTGATGCGGACGATATCGGCTTCAATTTGCGCGGAGGCAAGGACGTAAGCGCCCATGAGTGCGACGGGTGTTGCAGAGCATAGTTGCGGTGAGTTTGATCGAAAAACCGCGAATCATTATGCGAGGACTCTCGTCGGCGACAAGCTCGTTCCAGCCAATGAGGCGTGCTGGCGTCGGCGCTGTTTTCGGAGCAATAGATAATGGCGCGATTTGTTGAGCGCCGAGTAACTTATGGTCCAACAGGAGACGTTGAATACGGTTGCTTCGCATTTAGGGCTAAGAATAGTGATGGAGCTACTGCAAACCATTTGCAAAAATGCAACATTCACAGCAGCAAGATTGACAGTGGGGTGTCAATTGTTACGCTTGCTGGCGTAACATGTACTTGATGTACTTGATGTACATCATGTACATCATGTACATCATGTACGCGAATGTGGGATTTCCCGCGAAGAATAAGGTCAAAATGTCAATCGTTGCCGATTACGGCTCTTTTACCGATACTCGAACACACCTAAAAGATGTGTTCGACGCCACCTCGCGCGGCCGCATCGTTACGGTCGGACGAGATGGTGAACTCTCGGCGGTTGTACCCGTCGACCGTTTGCGCTCGTATTTCTTCGGCGCGGTCTCACCGCGAGTAACCATCGCCAGCGAGGAAGGCCGTACGGTGGCCTTGATGGAAGGTCGACCATTCGTCTCAGAAGGGGCGACGGTTGATGATGCGCTTTCTGACTTAGTACTTTCACTTAGGGAATACGCCGAGGACTGGGAAGAGCGACTTCAGCGGGTTCCAAACCACGAGAGCAATTGGGCGCTAGTTCAACTCGTAAAGATTTCGACCGACGAACAACTCGTTGACTGGTTCGAGTCCGGCGGTGAGTAAATACCCTGCCGCGACTCGTGAACATCACGACGATTTCTGTTCGACTGAGAATTGGGAGCTCGTTAGAGGAGCTACTGGAAAACCAGTCAGCCACCATCGAACCTACGAGTTGTCACTGTGGGACGGGCGTATCCTCCGGACGAGGATTTCAAAGCCTGTAAACTCAACCACCTACGGCCGGACCATGTGGGCCCACATCCTTAGTCAACAGCTTTTGGTCGAGGCCAAAACCTTCTGGGATTGCGTGCAGAATCAGAAATTGCCCGACAGGGGCGCGCCTCAAGCGGTAACGGTACGAGAGCCGATACCGCTTTACTTGGTTCGGGCGCTGAGTAAGGAAGGCGTAGGCGAAGATACGATTCTCTCGTTGACCGCCGCAGAGGCAGCGAAGCTGTTGAGAGACAAGCTAGCCGAGTTTTACGGTCACACGACGAGTGAGAATTAGGCATCGTCGCGTTTACGTTGAATGTAAGCTGCGCGCAGTGTGCCCAGACGTGCACTTACGGGTCCGACCCCGGTGTGCAGCCCGAAGTCGTCCTTGCTTCGCCCGAATGCAAACGTAGGAAGAACGTCCTGCGGTCAAGGGACCCGCCTCTTCGTCGTGGCTCACCTTTGTACGCTGAAGGGTTTCGCGAACAGCCGACAAAAAAAGTCTTTCTAAAAACTGCCTCAAATACTCACCGCAGAATCCCTCTTGATTTCAATCTGGAGGGATCTTGTCTTTTTGTGAGGACGATTCGGGCCTGACGATGAGTGCAGACGAGCGGATTTCGGCCTAGGTTCACCCTTCGCTCTGGATGAACGGGTCCTATTAGATTCAAGACGCTGATGCTGTTGGTTGCAGGCGGAGTGTGTCCAAATTACGTATGAAGGCAGACTTCAACGTCCCTGTCTCGATGACCGGGTCGGTGGTTCTTGTAGCTGAATTTAAACTTCGCCGCTGTCGATGCGTTGATGCGTCCTTCGTGATCGAACTGGCAGTCTGGCGCGAGCCGTTCGACTCGTAAACTCGACTGGTCGGAGGAGTTGGAGATGTCTGAGTACAGTACCGGCGCCGAGGCTAGTGACGCGTACGGCGGCTACTTTGGTGACCGCACGAGTGCAACAGAGAAAGCCCTGGCATTGGCGCTGGGTGATCTTGATGGTGTGGAATCTCGCACGCGACCCACTTGAGCGGGCGGAGGCACAGTACCGCTACGGGAGCGCAATTGGGAGCCGGTTACAGACGCCTCCGGCGAAGCGATTTGACGAGGCGCTTCGCACGTACGAGTCGGCACGAGATCTCTGGGAGGTGATTGGCACCGATTCTCAGCGCGCCAAAGGCGGGGTAGCTACGGGAAACGCGTGAAAAAACTGGTGACGGGGGTGCGGAGCGAGAACATTGAGATGGCCATCCATGACCACCTAGAAGCAGTGAAGTGGGTTCGTCGCGCGAAAGATGACGACGTCCTCGCTAATGCACACAACGGGCTTGCGACGGCATGCGCCTATCGTGAAATCGGTGACCGTGCCGACAATCTCGAAAAGGCGGTCGATCATCAGGAAAAGGCGACGGTGCTGTATGAGGTGTCGGGCAATGCCGATCGAGTCGTGATCTCTTCGGTGAGCGTCGGCATTGCGTAGTTGAAGCATCCTGACGATGGAGTGGGTCTGGAACGGGCGAGCGCTGCCTATGCGTCGGCGATCCAGGCACTTGGCTCACGCGTCCTTCGTCTGTCGTGCATTGAGACTTTGGAGACTGCACGAGCATAAGCTCGTGCGGTGACATGGTCGAAGGATTCTGACTCTAGCCTTAGGGAAACTCAACATCGAAGTATTCTGCCCTCGTCTCGACTCGGAGTTTCCCGGCTACTGGATACAGCCCTTGAATTCGCCCTTCGGGAAAAACATCAGCGCCGGTCTGGCTCTTGGGATTGAAGAGACCGCCGCCTACGAGTTGCGTTTCGGAGTAGAAAGTGCCGCTATATGGGAAACGTGAGATTGACCCATCCGCGCTGATGACAGAGGTGCCCGACCAAGTCGAGGCGATTATTTGGTCTTCGGATTCTAGAATGTCTTCAGCCGGTGCAAAAATATCCCACCGTCGCTTGCACTCTCCGTAGCGGGGAATATTGATGAGATCGCCGGAGTATCTGGAAATGAACATTGAGTCGTCATGATCGGAGATCCGGAGGAAATAGATCCAATCTCGGTGGAGTTCGAATTCGCCTTCAAATGCATGAGGCAGTGCTAAAGACTTTCCCGGCGCGAGAACTAGGGCTTCGCTCATCTCGGTTGGGTTGTGAAGAGTCAAATGAAACGCCGAAACCAGGTTCCCATCGCTCGTGAAACGCCATACATGGTCGACAACGCTGAACGCTATGTCTCCGCTTGTTGGCGAGATGTCTATCCCTCGGATGGTATTTCTGGGTTTGGTGTCTTCTCGCAACGTTCTCAAAACCGACTGAACTTCGGGATTTTTGGCAAGCGAGAACCCGTGAATGTGTCTACCCATTAAATCGAGGACAGCTACACCGAGGGTCGAGTCCAAAATGATTATGTTTTCGCGCTGAAAGCTCGAAAAAACGCGCACCACGTATTGCTTGAGGACGAAGCTACGCAGCGTCTCACCGACCCTAGACTTCACGATAATTTTCGTTTGGCTTTCCCCATTCGGGAGTGTTCGGGGGTACCCGACTAACCAAAATCCGCCTCTCAGCGCGTAGGTATGCATTACGCCCGGAAGCCGCTCGGAAGGGGCTAGACGGTGGGTGCTGCGCGCGACTTTGACGTTGCCCTCATTCTCGTCCTCGTCCTCATTCTCGTCCTCGTCCTCGTCCTCGTCCTCGTCCTCAAACGGCGGAAGCCACACTTGAACCGGGTTGCATGGAGTTTGCCCATCGCGGAAGGTCGGATCGACGACCGTTGGCTTGCGGACAGACGGGCCTGCTCGGACAATCGTTAGATCATCAAGCTTTTCGACAGATAGTTCAGAGTTCTTTTCCATCCATGAAATCAAGCGTGAAAGGCGACCGCGAACTTCCGGGTCCGCAGCTCGCTTCAATCCATCGAGTGAAACTTCCGTTGTCGTACGAAGCGTTTCCCGGATTCGTTCAATCGCAGCCCCATCTTGGCGGAGTTGTTCGATACCCAACTTGGATGGATTAACGAAATACGTGGAAATATCGTCCATGAGATCGAACTCTTTGGAGTTGTTCATCAGCGCTGCGACCGCACCCCCTGCACCGATCAAACTTCCGGTGTATACGAGGGCTGTGGTGCCGTCCTTGCTCATCGCACGAAGTTGACGTCTCATTACGCGAATACCTGCCTTCAGGGCAACGAAAGCCTGCCGGTACTTCCGCTCACTCATTGCCCAGTTGAGTTCTTTGAGGGCGCGATAGTATGCGGGAGTTTCGTAAGACATCTTCACATCTTATTGATAGCGATCGGGACTGCCTGTGATCCTGAATGCGCTGCGCCGCGCCGAATTTATGGAAGGGTTCGTCCCTAATGGCATTCGCTAAGTGTCAGGTGACGTTCCTCTGTCGGCCGTAGACGACACATGTGGGAATCCGAGTTCCGGGCGAATCGAGATATCGACCCGGTTCTGAGTAATTATCAGCTTCTTTCCTCTAACAACCAGGGCTTGGTCGTGTCGCTTAGCACGCAACACGCTGGATCCAAACTGCTAAGTGTCTGACCTGGATCGCTTCGTGCACGGCGAACCAGAGGTAGTGCCCTAGCGAGCAGTGTTGCCTGCGCACCGCCTCCGATGCTTCTCCGGCTTCCTTGCAGGGATCACGAATCATGGCATGATCGCTTCCCAGAGTTGAGCGGACTAAAATGAGACTTGCACGCTTGAATCCTTTGATGTCGGTCCACAATCAGTAGGATTACTCAAATGGCGGACACCAAAGATCTTGAAGAAACTGGGAACAAATTTACCCAGGTGCTGGATGCAGCTGCAAAGCTCCCCGGTGTTCGGATCAATCGGGCGGCGTATCTGCGTTCTGCGCTGAAGCGATATTGCACTGCGGAGCAAATCGAGATCGCTGTGGCCGAAAGCCCGGCAGCCGCGGGCGTCCCCCTGTCGGTTATCACCCAAGTAGCGAACACCTCGATCGGGTACGAAACTTCGAAGGTGACCGGGCTATCGGCAGTCGCAGGGATACCTGGTGGGCTTGCGATGCTTGGCACGGTGCCAGCCGACCTGGCTCAATATATGGGACACATGCTTCGGATCACTCAGAAGCTCGCCTATCTGTACAGTTGGCCCGATCTGTTCGCTGAGGACGAGGAACTCGACGAGGCGACGGAGAGCATGCTCATCCTTTTCGTGGGCGTCATGTTCGGTATCCAGATCGCACAAAGCGGCGTAGCGAAAGTCGCGGGCATGATTGCCGCGAACGTGGCGAAGAAACTCCCACAGAAGGCGCTCACCAAGGGAGTCATTTACCCAGTGGTCAAGAAGGTCGCGGGATACATCGGGACCAACATGACCAAGAAGATTTTTGCAGGTGGCGTCGCTAAGGCGATTCCGATTGTCGGCGCGGTTCTCTCGGGGGGTCTTACGCTGGGCACGTTCCTTCCCATGTCGAAGAGACTCCAAAAGCATCTCGCAAGTTTGGAACTGACGAAGCCAGGCCATCGTGGCGAGGATGCTGCGACCATCGATCAAGAATTCGAAGATGAGCCGACCCCGGGTGGAAGTGAAGAATCGCAGCCCGCATCTGCCCGGATCGAGGCGGCTCAGCTCGACGAGGCCTAAGCGCTAGCGAAATCCGGCGGTTCCCTCCTCTTGAGCGATTCCTGAATCCACTCCATGCTGCTGGTGTATCAGCGGATTACCAGCTGCTGCACTATTTGCCTTGGCGCAACGAGAAAGCGTTAGCTCGATGGCCGTTCAGAGCCGCTGCCCGGAGTGCCTTGCCGAAGTGCAAGTTCGACGAGATAAATTCGTAGACTCTCATCCCGATGGTAGAGGTACGTGTCCTTTCGTGAGAACCGCGCGCTCTGAGATGAAGGGTGTGCTTAAGCGACCATTTCCGAAGGAGCCGGCCGAGCTCAATCGTAAAAAGTCTGTGTTTGCTGCTGAAGAAACCCATCGAGCACGAAAACCTATCGAGCGACAGACCACCATCAGGAAACGCGAGATGTGCAACGTGTGTGGTCGCAAGGTGGGCTCAAATGCTAGGGACGGCATATCCGGGCATACCAATTGCCAGACTGGCGGCTGGTGCAAGGGCGGCTCCGAAGCCAGTCGCCGTTCGTCGTCTAACGTCTGGACAGTGTCCAGGGGGATTACCAGGGTTGGGGCGACGCTAGAGCTCGCTGCCATAAAAGGTGTTATCGGCGCAGTAGCGAAGCTTCAGGTCCCAAACAGCACGTAGGCCAACGGGGAGACAAGCTGTGCTCGCTCCAGTGTTCTCCGGGGGCCCAAGAGGTGCCCACCACTCACCCATCCGCAGCACGAAGCCGAGCGAGTTGTCAGGATATGGATATTGCGTACAACACGATTTTCGCGACTGACGACGCAATTTGTCTATCGCAGGTAGTTCGCTCGCACCCTCACGACGAGCTTGTCGCGTCGCGTAGCGACACTTTGCGGAGAGGACGAGCTTGTCGCGTCGCGTAGCGACACTTTGCGGAGAGAACGTCGAACTAGATACGGCACGCCAATGGATTGCTAAGATGAGCGCGACTCGTGGTTTTGAGTCGTCTACTGGGCAACGAAGCCCAATACAAGAGAGGACTCTGCGATGACGGATAGCACGGCCCAGGTCGAAAAGCTGAAAATGCTTGTGCGTGAATTTGTTGCCGAGCTAGGCACTTCGACCATGCCATACATCGACGAAGGGCTGAGGGAAACTTTCACGCTCACGCAGCAGTCCGATGCCGACAGGGGTGCGGGAAAGCCGGGTTTCGCGATTGGATCTCCGTTCGGAGGTGAGTCTTTCGCGGTGTTCGATGCCGACAGGGCATCAGAGCTCCGACTGGAGGGCACAGCCCTAAAACGCAGCGGCGAATACCTGGCCTCTGCCGAGAAGACGATCGAGTCCTTTCGGCTCGAAGGCAACTACGACCTCGTCAACCTCAGAAATCTCTGGAAGACAGCGCTCTGCGGCGGCGACGCAAGAGGCGCTCTCGACCTTATCCAAAAAGCCATCTCGACCTATGAGCGCTACGACACGGCGAGGCGACATGAGCAGCTCCCTTGCCCGCCGCATGACGACATGGCCGACGTAGTCGAAGCGTTGCGGACGGAAGAGTCGTGCAAATCCCGACTTCAAGCTTTCTCAGGGAGTCCCGAGTACGCGCTCCCCAGGCCGTACCGGGAGATTATGGCTGACCTTGACAGCGATGGAGCCCCGAGAGCAACCGCTGCAGCGCCGCCCGCGACACAGAAGGCGACCAGCGGCTGCTACATCGCAACCGCGGTCTACGGAAGCTACGATGCACCGGAGGTCGTGGTGCTTCGCAAATTCCGAGACGAGCGCCTACAGCTCACGTCTCTGGGTCGCGGCGTCATCGCTGCCTACTACGCAGTAAGCCCGGCCCTTGCGCGGCGCCTTCCGAAGCACCGGAAGCTGAGCTCCCAGATTCGGCGAGTGCTTGACTCCGTGGTTGATCGCCTTCGGTCCGGGTCCCGGGTCCACTAACCGTCGCAACGGTAGTCACGCGGCTCCATTGCAGTGCAGTGCAGTGGTCAGGCGTCTCGTTCGTTGAGCGCCAACGCAGCGCGATCCGGAAAAGGGCATCCAGAATCTGATGAACTCAAACCCGACTGGGTATTCGCTACCATCGCGTTTTTCGACTAACCGCGTGCGTTGCGAGAGGAAAATTGAAGTGAGCTTTGTGCGATTGACCACAGTGGCGCCGGACCTTGCGGTAGACATATTCCAGCGTGACGACTCCGAGCTAAGCGCTATATCGAGCGCAGTCGTGGCCTGGGCGCTCGGGCAGGCGGAGGTTGAGGATCCTCGCGTCGTCGTAGCGCTCTCCGCTCTGAAGGAGCGGCGCGTGAGTGATCGAGTTCGTGACCAGCTGTGGGAGCTTGTTCAAGAACTGGACGAGTTGGCCTGGGACCTTCAGGAGTCAGAAGCGGGTGATGAAACCCTTGTGGGATACGCCCACGCGTTTGCCAGAGCGCGTGCAGCGAATGCGCTCTGGTATTCCCTCTTTATCCCAGCATCCTCTGAAACTGTCGCTGACTGCATGTACGAAGCACAAGCAGTCGCGGGCGACGTGAACGGTCTCCTAGACATCGTTCGTCAAGTCTTGGCCAACACTCATCCAACACTTTGACTCGGTATTGTTCCGAAATCCTCAGTAATCGGCAGATGTAGTTTCGCTCACGGGCTTATCGAGACCCTTATGTTTCCGGGCTTTCCGGCACTGCTCGGTATCCGACAGACTCCACGATGCTGAGACAAGGGGTCGCAGGTTCAAATCCTGTCAGCCCGACAATGTGATGT